>Ga0208814_1001576_pt1 | contig 10511 bp, 14 predicted proteins | sample MalvirAntarct_55_FD_184253 | JGI IMG/M metagenome (GOLD analysis project Ga0208814, IMG submission 184253) | Marine viral communities from the Global Malaspina Expedition - Malaspina viral metaG Antarct_55 (SPAdes) (version 2) | ecosystem: Environmental > Aquatic > Marine > Oceanic | place...
TAATATACCTATGCCACTTGGAAACTTCTTAAACAATTCTTTGAATGAAGTAGGGGCTTTAGTCGTAACATTAAACCTAGAGAATGTAGGATTAACTTTAAATGTTATTAGGCCACTACCATCAGTTTTATCACTAATTTTAATATGTTTTGCTCTCCAATTATAGCCAGCCAAGAATTTAAATATAGAGGCTAGGTGTATTCTTGATAGTGAGCCTTCTATTTCAAACTTGGGAAAACCAGCTTCACAAATTAATACAACGATATCTCGTAGAGTTAGGCTATCTAAAACTTCTAATTGATGGTCTGTTATTTTATTATCTTTGATTTTATCTGCTACTTTAGGGCTAGTTAGATATATGCCTTTGTCATTAGTGTGTTCATTAAAGATATCATATTGTTTCTTATTAACCTGGATGCAGGTAAAGCCTAGATCATTAGAATTTCTGTAGGGTCTGTAAGCTCCAAGATTGTATTCATTAGTTCTTTTATTAAGCCAAAATCGTAGTGTGTATTTCTTTATCTTTGTGGCTTTAACTACAGTTAGTGCCATACCTTTGAGGTGTGAACCTTTAGGAACATTAAATGGAATAACCAAAAATCTTTGATTACCAAAGTCTAGATTATCCAGCTTCAACTTCTCAATAGCCGAGTTAGTAAAATCTATACTCTTTGGATTGACTGGGGGATTGTTATGACCCAGATTTATCAGATGTTTATCCGTATGTTGTTTGACCATTAATGCTTAATCTTTAGATCAATTATTTAGGGAAGTGTGAAATAAGCTAGGAATAAGTAGTGTGGGGGGATGTCGAAAGCAATCTCGGTTTTCTAATTTAAGGCCGACTGATCCCACTTTCGCAACTACCCTAGTACCATTTAAACCGTGTAAAACGACGAGTTATGTCACTCTCTTTATTGATCTTAATCAACTTTAGCACAGAACCCAGAAATATCATATGTTTATCAGATGTTTAACAGGCCCATATCTAAAGGGTAATAATAAGTAGGACCCTAAATCAATCTGGAATTTCAGGGTTTTTGAGACCACCTATGCCTTTCTCTGTATAAAAGAAGTATCTATCTTACCCTATATAGCTTGATCTAGACAGTTAAGGGGGCCGAAATCGTTTTCTAAAATAAAAAAATAATAAAAAAATTATGGGGAAAAAATTATGAAAAAAATATTACAAAATGGGGAGGGGAATACATAAGTGAAAAGATAAATTTTATTTGGTCAAACAAAAGGTGTGTCTCTCCACTTATATAAATACTAATGAACCTCTAATATAGTGTCACCAGCAATTATTGCAAATAACTAAAGTCCTTGAACTAATAAGTTCCCCTGTCTTTGAGTGATCTTTTTTTGGCCCTGTAAATTTCTTCTTCTATCTTATTTTTAAATTCAGTTCTTTCAGTGGGTTTACTATATCTATCTAATTCGGCCTGTGAAAATTCCACTGCATATTCTTCCCTTTGAGAGCCACCATCATAATAACTTCTGCCACTACTCCCACTATAAAATGAAGTATCAGCTCTCCAACCAAAGTCTGGAGTATCAGTTCTTTTATATTCCATCTTTGACTTACCATTAAAATCAGTAGTTTGGACAAGCTCTTCAACATATTTAATCCCATTATCTCTCTCATCTTTTCTAGCTAATCTAGCATGCTCTTTGCTATCTATAATCTGCATCCCTTTAGCATTTATCATTCCACCATATTTTCCATGAGTTCTTGAGTTACCTCCCATGACTGTACCTCTAGGGTTAATCTTAGGATTATTCTTTTGAAACTCTTTGTCTTTAAGCTTTCTAGATTTATCTAGAGCTTCTTTGAAACCTGCTTCAGTCATCTCATTAAATATTCTTTTATGTTCAGGACTTTCAAACTTCGCTTCAATGTTCTTTAATATTTTGCCTTCATTATACATTTTAGTTGCGTTGTTACTGTAGTTTGCTTCACCTCTATGTGTTGCTCCTCTGTTAACTTTAGACTTCACAGGAGTAGTCCCAAGAGTGCTTGTTTTATTTGATCGTGGACCTGGATTTAGGTGGGTGTGGTCTACTATGGTAACACGAGGTCTCGCTGGTATCTTAAAAAGATTTTGATAGCCATCAAACCTATATTCTAAACTATAATAATTATTTCCTCTGATGGACATACGGACTGCATTGGTTGATATACCTAGGTAATCAGCAATCTCTTTCTTTGTTAACTTGAATTGTTGTATCTCTTCTAGACCTCTTTTTTGTGTCATAAAATTACTTTTGTTACTCTGGTTTAACCAATGTAAGGGGGGTGTAGTTAAGCACCGAAAGTTGTATTTTATAGAGCTATTTACTAATTCACAATTCATTATAGTCCTTGAAGTGTACCGACCACACCGACCTCAACTTATAGAGATATATAATAATAATTAACTTAAGGTTTACCTCACAAGAATATTCTGTAGAGGGTGTGAGATGGTGGGGAAGGTAGGTCAATCTGTTTCAATAATTTTAAAGAAGTGTTCCATGTCTAGGATAACAACAGGTTTCTCCCTATGGCCCTTAAGCACCAGAAGAGGTTCCATACTTGTATGTCTCTTGGCTTGGCTAAATGCCTGATAGACCAATTTGTAAGATTTCATATTCTTGGTCTCAACAGAATATGGAAATAACTTTTTAGCAGTGTGTGTTAGTAACTTAACATCAGCTCCATTCTCACCTGTGTTGCTGGTCCTAATATCCTTCTTTGTTAGCACTGGATATAATTTAACAATCCTATCTCTAACGATATTCTGAAGATATCTACCTTTGGCCTTTCTAGAGTTTTGTTTCATCAGTTTTTCCTCTTTTTTCTGATCTCTTCAAAGGGAATATCTTCATCAGGGTCTTTGTCATCAAACCTAAAGTCCTCAAATCTTTGGATTTCACCCTGTCCATAATCAAGCTGTTTATGCTGATCTGGTGTCATTTTATTCCATATCTGATCTGAACATTCTCCTGGAAAGTCTGCGTCTAGAGGTTGCCAGTATTTATTGACCATCTCGCTTTTGGTCTTATCTGTAAAGAACTCATGGTTCTTAATTATATATAGAGACACCTTTCTCTTACTTATCTTATGCTTACATTCACCCACAGGTTCTGCACCTAATTGAAGTAAGGCCTTTCTATAGTCGCTATCTCTGCCTCTAATTTTTTCAGTTTTCTTAAGATATTTCCAGGTTTCTCCAAAAGCTATAAGTGATTGACCAAATGGTTTTCCACCTTCTCTAAATATATTTTCTATCTCTGGTATCGCTGGATGCCCTCCTTCTCTAGCCATAACTTTAAGGAAGTTAGTTTTTAAACTAGGTGAGCCAGGAATAAAGTTTTCACTTATTTTCCTAGTAGATAAAAACCACTTAACAACATTGCTCATAGTTCCTGTCTTATAAGCATTGTAACAAGGGATATAAAAATCATCACCTCCAAGCTCTTCTCTGGTTTTACCAACATCAATACAGGTGTATCTAGCTTCATGCACTTCCACAGCCATTGCATTTTGAAAGTTTGTAAATAAAATCATATTCATTGTTGAGTGGACTTGTCTCCAATCTTTAAATAATGGTCTACTGTCATGTAGTTCTTCAGTCATCAAAGGTTTAAGTTTATTCATAACTGAATATTTTTCTTCAATGGTTCCATCAACTTTTATTTCATCAACTAAAACAAACTGGTTCTCAATAAATCCTAACTCTCTGGCCATTGCATTTTCTGGTTTAATAACTGTTGCATTTTTAATTCCTAACCCAGCTCTAACTACTTTAAACACTGTTGACTTACCAACCTGATATGCCTTTGAGTGCATCACGATTGCACTCCTAACTTTTTCTCCAGGTCTTTGGAAGGGCATACTTAAATGATCTAAAAAATAATCATATAATTCTATAGTGTTACCTTTAGAATCAATTCCAGTAGCTTCGTGTGCTGTAAGTTTTCTGACTAATGTTTTGAACATCTCAAGTTCATCCTGTAGAACTTTAGTTGTTGGTTCCATAGCTTCAACACCTGCTGGTCTGTAGCTATTTAGCTGTAACAGATTATCTTCATCAACAATTATTGGGTTCTCATTATCTTCATATAGATCAGGTCTATATATTGTTTTCTCAACTAATTGTGCATTAGGATTGTTAGAAAAAGTTTTAATTACATCACCCTCAAAGTAAGAACCATAAACAACTTGAATTGCTTTTTGTTTATATTCTGCTCCATACTTTTTGTCGTACCAACCATCATCTAATTTTATATAGATAACATCTTGGAAGAAAACTTTTTGGTTCTCTACTTGCTCTTCAGTTAACTCAACAGGTTCTTTTTTGCCATTACTAAAGACACCTTTATTCTCAAGGTCCTTTCTCCAAAAACCATTTATCTCTTTTAGATAATTCTCATAATGGTCTGTTAGATATTGAGGAGTGAATTTTACATCTTCTATACTTTTCTCAATACTTTTTTTCCAACGAGCAATTTCTGCACCATCTCCTATGTCATTAAAATTATCATTAACTTCATCTAATGTTAGGTCTAACTTTTTATGCTTAATTTCTTGAGCTATACTAAACAAAAAGGGTTCTCTACCTCCTTGTCCTGAAGTAGTACCCACACTAGAGGCTACTAATAAATGCTCTTTCCAGTGAATTCTAAATTCAGTCTGTTCTTTAGTTAATGGATTACCTGAAGGTGAGTAACCAACTAGCTGTGAATTCGTTAGTTTTTCATTATTTGAGTAGGGCATGAACAGCCAATATCCGACCTTATTCTCATCTATTGTGTATTTACTGGGAACAGTGTGAGAGGTATCAACACCTTTTTTCCAGACCTTCTTAAGTTTGTTTTCTATGGCTGAAGCTTTTTTTGCTACTACATCAACATCAGTCCATTCGTTTAAGTACATATGTAAATGCCATCTGTTACTTGATGATCTGTAAGGAAACAATTCAGGTGATATCTTAAAGATAGCTTTACAAAAATCTACAGGTTCGTCTTCAACATCCATGTCAAAACCAATCCATCTACAAAGGCCCTTACTTCCATTTTCATCTTGAAGTATTCTAACTGGTGATAGCCCATAAGTTTCTTTACCAGAGAAATGTTCTAACCAGTTTATATTATCAGTTTCTTCTCTAGCTCCTTTGGTCATTACTCCTTTAGTATTTTTAAAGTAACCAGTGAATATTCCTCTTTTATTAATTGCTCCTTCAAGTCTATCCTGCAGTTTTAGCATTATCATTATGAAACCCTCACTTGTTTTGCATCAGGATATTTTTCCATAAGTTGTGCAAAGATTTTTACTGATTGATATTCTAATTGTTTCTTAACCATCACATGAAGACAACCAACATGAACATCTTTATTTCTATCTTCAAGCCTTTGGATTAATGCAGTGATCTCATGATCTATGTAAGTTGATATATTGTATTCTCTATCTTTGAGAACACAGTTTTTTTCTTCACACTTATTTAATTTGTTTGATGTCATTAGTATTTCCTTTTTCTATTTTATACTGTCTCCAGTGTTTGATTTTACCATCAGCTCTCTTACGAGCCATATAGCCTTTAATGTATTTTGCTCTCTTCAATTCTTTCTCTACCAACTTGAGGTAGTGTTCCTTTCTAGCTTTGGTCCAGTATGCTTTCGTCATTATTAATTATCCTTCTTCGTCTTTTTAATTTGGGGTTTAACTTTAAATTTATATGAGTGTTGAACCTTGCCACTCTCCAGCAGTTTGTGCGACTGCTCAAAGTCTGAAGTAAAATTCTCTGGAAGTCTTTTAGTATGATCTTTAATGTCTATACCTTGCTCTTCAGCGAACTTACCGAACATATGAAGGCCGTTGTAAGCTCTGGTTACTTCAGCATGTAATTGGATTATTTCTTTATTCTTTTTGATGCAGTCTGTATTTTTCTTTAGAATATCTTTGTGGTTCTTCTCCCACATCTTCTTTGCTTTTAAATATTCTTTTTCTCTCTTTGTAGTAATCTTCTTCCACTCCAGGTCTCGGTCATGCCAATCACCACATGCACCTTCCAAGGCTTCAATAGTTACTTCTAATTTTTCAACATCTCTATTTACTTTTTTTACATTCTCCCTTCCACTGATCTGAAGAATTCTAATAAAGTTTCTTTGCCATCTGCTTTCTTCGCAGGTGTTGTAGATGGTCCTTTGTTGTCTTCGGACCAAAGTCTCAAGCTCTACTAGAGTATTCTGAAGCTCTTTTTTAGTGGCTGATTTAATGTCTATTTCTCTAGCAAGAATTTTAGTGAAATTACTCTCATCTGTCTTACTCCAAGGTAATAACTTCTTTTGCTTTAGAAAGGTCTCTTTAAGTGGTCTTTTTGGTAGTTTCATTCACAGTTCCTTTTGAGCCTTCAGAACTGCTTACTTTATCAATCATTACTTCCACTGCTTTGGCACCAGATAAATGTACTCCTGGTATTAACTCTTTAGTGAGATCAGTTAGCTTTTGATAAGTAGAATTCTTAAGACTAATTGATTTATATTTGTATGGATTAGTCAAATCGTTCTCCTTCGTTGGTTGTGTCTTCAAGCTCTTCTTTCTCACCTGTCACCGTGTCTCTTTCTAGGTCGGCATCTTTCCCCATAACATAATCTACATTTTTTTTAATATCAGATTGTAACTCTATGAGGTCTTTAGTAATTCCAGGATTGAATCTTCTGTTGTCTCGCAGGACATCATTAAGATTTATCTCAGGAGTATTTCTTATTTCATCCACTAGAGGTCTTATGACATCCAAGGATTTTATTATTGGTTCAATAGGCTTTGGCTGTGGTAATTGCGATTTATGCTTCCCAATCAATTTAAGCTCATCACTTCCTATATATTTTCTTGTCTTAAGATTATTATAATCTTTCATTATTTTTAATCTGGTATCTCTTGCATCAAGTCTTTCTTCTTTGGTTTTAGGATTTTTAGCTATATCCAGGCTTTGCTCCCAAAGATCAGAAATTAATCTAACTTTAGGATTACTTAAGTATGTATTTTTATCTTCAGGTATAATTCGTCCTGGCCTTTGTTTGGGTACATCTCTATTTAGAATTGCAATGTTACCAAACTTTGGAACACCATCACCATATATCTCTTTAGCTCTGTTTATCTGTGCATCAGAGATAATAGGTTTCAATCCTTTTTTGTTTTTAAGATCACTCATCTTTTTTTATTTATTATTTTTTTTATATTTAACTTTTAGTCATGGACATATTAATTAAGCCACCGTTTTTAGCTCCCAGTCTCTTCAGTTCACCAAGACTTAAACTATCTTGCCATTGTCGCTGATCACCCTTAAAGCCATCCTTAACAGCTTCATCAAATGCTTCCTTTAGTGCATTCATTAGGTCTAGGTCAATATTATGCAGTGGGTCTTTTTCTGCTACTAAAGTTGGTCCACCAGGTTCCATTGCTTTAGCAACAGAATTTTTAGTTTCATTTTTCATTATTGTGTTCTCCTTTTTTTGTATGGTTTGTAATCAGGGTTTAATTTCATAACCCATGATTTGTTTTTTGCTGGTGCAATAATATATTCATCATTATTTTTTTTTCTTTTTTCTAACTCCAAATCAACTCTGATTTTAGTTGCAACTTCTTCAGTTGTTTTTTTTAATGACTTAACTTCTGCTTCAAGTCTTTTTAATGATTGAACTTGTCTTTCAAATAGAGACATAATTAAAATAACTCCTTTCTATGCTGGGGAACTGGAACAGTGTCTTCAGATATCAAATTCTTCAGACCATTTACTTGTTGTTTATGATCTTCCTCATCTCTATTTGGATATGGACAGTTTTGAGAATTACCAGTTACAAGCTGATCTATTTGACCACTCTGAATATACAAAGTGCATCCAATACCCATACTTTTGTTATACCCTTGAGCTTTATAGGTAATCCACATTGTAGAATCCTTCCAAATCTTAACTTCTTCACCTAGGACCTTTCCAGCCCTATCAAAGAATTTAGGTTTGAATTTAGAGTGAATTTTAAACTCCACTACATCTCCATTTTCTGTGAAGGGTAGAGGGGCTTCAGTAAATTTAGCTGTATGGTTGGGTAGAAGTTTTCCCTGCTCAACTATCTCATTAGAAATAATCTTTTTCATTACTGCCATATGTTCTAGAGCTTCTGCTTTAGGAACCTCCAGGACAACATGATATTTGCTAGCACCAAACCCTTCATCAGGGTCTGATAGAAAACTAAATTTAGCTTTACCTTTAATTTGTTTGATTTCCATTAGTGTAAATCCTTTCTGTTATTTATTGATGTTAGTCTTGTAGGGATTACCATTTCGTTGTTACAGTCATCACAACAACTGTCTTCAACTTCAAGTTTTTTACCTTCAAGAATTACTGGCTGTGGATTATTTCCCATACCATAAATTTCTTCATTGCAAATACTGCAAGATTTAATTTCAGTATCGTTTGGGTCCATCCAATTATATTTTCCATTGCTCATATTAATTTATTCCTTTTTGTTTTATTGTTTTTAGATTGTCTGAAATCACTAAATATTCATGCTTCTCATATTCATTACGAGTTGGCATTGCTATATAGGTTCCATTTAGTTTAGGAATTAAGAATTCATCATGAAATATTATTGGGTCCCAAATATAGTTTCTAACTCCTGGAATTTTAATTCTTCCAGGTACAGTTAGCCCTACAGCATTGTGTTCCCAAATCCATCTCTCAACAGTCTTATAGTTAATGCCATGAGCTATACAAAGTTCACTCTGATTGCAGTAACGATATTTATATTGATATGATTTATCTTGTTTGACCATGGTGTAAACTTACCATAATCAGTCGTCAAGTCAACGATTAATCGTCTAGCTTACGAGTTATTTTACTTTATCCACAATAGCCTGTGGAATAGGGGTTTTCGTACCCTCATAGACAAAGTTAGCTGATTTAAAATATATCTGCTGTCTAGGTTCAGCAATTAATTGAGCTAAATTCTTAACTTCTTTTGCATGATCAAAATCTCTACTTTGAGGAAAAGTTCCCCATAGTTTTTTATACTTGGGTGTACTCACAAGCTCTCTTACAGTGTCTATCTTTGGTTTCATGAACATAGTTTTATCTTCAGCAACTCTAGCCCAAAGATACAAAGAAAATCTAACCATTTTCCAATTAAATCTATGGCCAGTTGTTTTAGTATCAACTGCTCTCTCAATAATTCCTAAAGCTTGTGCTGGTGGAATACTATTATCTCTCAACCAATGAATTAATTTATGCTCCTCTGTTCTTCTCATTTCGTGAGCTACCTTGATGTTCATTATTCCACTTCTCTGAAAGTCTACTTTCGGAGCTTTCTTTGTGGTGTATTTAACCAATACTTTCTTTTGTTTTCTAATGACCATAATAATTACTCGTTCATATTACGAATAATGTCAAAAGTCTACTTTCAGAAGGGTAAAGTAGGGGGATAACTATTGAATAGTCTCCTGTTCAGAGAAATATAACGATAGGACATCACCCACAGTATTTGCATCTGTTACAATCTTATCTTTATGCTCTTTGTAGTAAAATCTATCCAAAGTTTTTTCTGATGTATGGCCAGTAAGATTAATTGCAGGTCCAGTTGAGCCTAGAGTATTTTTAGCTAGAGTTGAGAATGTTTTTCGTAAGGTCCTTTGAGAACCAAACACTCCAGTTTTTTCTCTTATTAAACACCAGGCATTATGTATTGTTTTAATTCTAGTTTTATCTGAATGAAGATCACCAGTGTAATTTCTAGCTCTAATACTTGGGAAGCACCAAGGTATATTCTTAAAGCTTTCCATTCCAGGTCTATCAGGAATAGCCCTCAATAAATCCAGTACAAACTTCACAGGCTCGGTGATAGTAATAAACTGATCTATATCAATTTTATTAATATGTTTAGGTATTTCAATTATACCTTCATCTTCCTTCACATAGTCCCAGATTATTTTAGAGCATTCTTGAAATCTTCTACCAGTCACCATTATAAACATTATGATTTCAGCCGAGTATGGAAACAGAGGAGCAATCTCAAGACAAGCTTTATGTATTTTCTTAAGTTCCTCAAGAGTAAACGAAGTATTATTGTATCTACTATTTAGAGCTACAATCTTTTTTGGTTTCTTTATTTTCACAAGTTTGCAGGTGTTTAGCTTATGTAAAACAATTCTATTGTCTAATGCAAAATTGCATAAATAGCTGATAGCATCTAAACAGTTTTTTTTAGTTCCAAACCTTTCATATTTTTCTAGATAAGCTTCTATTAATGGTGGACCTAACTCGGCATTAAATAAATCTTTGATCATAGTTTTGGAGAACTCATCATCATATAGAGAAATAGAACCTGTAGGATTAAAGTGTTTTTCTTTATGTAATATACCTATGCCACTTGGAAACTTCTTAAACAATTCTTTGAATGAAGTAGGGGCTTTAGTCGTAACATTAAACCTAGAGAATGTAGGATTAACTTTAAATGTTATTAGGCCACTACCATCAGTT
>Ga0208814_1001577_pt1 | contig 10505 bp, 4 predicted proteins | sample MalvirAntarct_55_FD_184253 | JGI IMG/M metagenome (GOLD analysis project Ga0208814, IMG submission 184253) | Marine viral communities from the Global Malaspina Expedition - Malaspina viral metaG Antarct_55 (SPAdes) (version 2) | ecosystem: Environmental > Aquatic > Marine > Oceanic | place: South...
AACGAGTCATAACACCTTTGCGAGGAACGAAGTCTTCAGGTCCAAAGATGGTAGGAGTTGTTTGCAATGGTACATATGGAGCGTAAACATATCCACTTTCCAAGAAAGAAGAACCTTTACGACCAACCAAGATTGCGTTACGTGGGAAGTAAGGATCAACGATAACGTCGAACTTACGGTTCAAAGAACCAACCTTAACAGCACCGATGTCGCCTTTGTCAGCGTCAGCAGTAACGTTCGCACGGAAACCAGCTGTGAATTCCAAAACGTTTGCAACTTCAGGTCCTACGACACAGAAGTTAGCACCACCACGCAAAGTCTTACGATGGATTTGTGCAGAAACGTCGTTGATAGTTTCGATCAAAGTTTCATACCATTCAGATACAGTACCAGTGAAGTCAGGAGCAGCAGAAGTTGCGCCAAGCTCAGCACCAGTTTCACGGTTTACAAACAAACCAGGTGAACGAGACCAGTAGTAAGTCGCAGCAGTTGCGCCGTTTACAAGGTCAGCCAAGATTTCACGATCCAATTCAAGAGCGATTTGCTCAGAAAGGATAGAAGTCAATTCTACTTCAGCATCCAAGTTGTGGTAAGCGTTCAAGTCTTGACCCAATTCTGGAGTCCACTTTGCTTTCAACTTCTTGGTTTGTGCTGTAATAGCGATACTGTCTACCTTGATGTCGATCTCAGGGATATCAATATTGTTTTCAAGTCCCCACAATTGAGCACCAATAATTCCACCAGCAGTTGATGATGCGATAATATTATCAGTCATTGGGAATTTAAGAGCGGCAGCCGCGGAAACAGCAGTTGCAGCTGCATCAGCAGTAACTATAGCTTGCACGGAACTTCCTGCGGTTTGAGTGAATACGAATCTAGTAGCAACCTCGTTCAAAGTGGTGGCGTTGGCTTTAACTTTTGAAGTCAAACGACGAAGTTGAGTCAATGCAGTGTTTGCCTGATCATCGACTGTTGCTTGCGTAATAGTCCATATAAAAGCAGAAAGATTATCAAAGTCTGCTGGTGAGAATGCAGATGTTGAGTCCTTAATTACACTGTTTTTCACATCAACAACGATGATACCAGTACCATCTGTGACGTTAAGAAGGTCAGCATCAAATCTAATAGATTTTGCTGCACGATCTGTGACAGTTCCGTTCAAGTTGAAAGCAGCGTGTACCTTCATAGAAGCAACGATGATTTCTGCGTTTGATCCAGTTGGAGAACCATATGCATAACCAGTTGCACCAGCACGAAGTGGACCAGAGCCTTCAGAAATTCCTCGTGCGTCAACCAAGTTAACACCACCAGTTACTTCAGAACCAACACGGTCAGTACCGTAGATTGATTCGCCTGCAACATTTCCAGAACGAGAGTTGGTGAATGTGAAATCCAAGAAGAAGATTAATCCACTTGGAAGAGACATTGGTTGTACAGAAACCAAGTCGTTTGCGATAAGTCCAGCGAATACACGTCGAACGATTGGGAATGCAACAGCAGCAAAACCTTCGACAGATCCACCAGCCATTGTGTTAGACTCACGAAGTAATTCGCGAGCTTGATTTTCTAAAAGACGAGCCATGTTAGCTCTCTTAGTATCATCAGTCAAGCCTTCTAAAAGACCAGTCTGTGACCATTTGTTTAACAGAGCAGCACCTTCTTGTTGCATATCGCGGTTTACGATACCTTCTGTTAGAGTTTCGATAATTGACATTGTAAAATCTCCTTAAATTATTTTGTTATGCCGGCAAGCTTCTGCATCTTCTCTTTAAAAGAATTTTCAGATACCTTGCTTTCTTTAATGTTTTGTCTCGAATTTAACATAGAACTTAAGTTCGATCTTCGGTTGACAGACTCGCTCAGTGATTGTGGACCTCTTTTGCTGTTAGGCGTCGATCCCACTGTGGCTTTGAGTGTCTCATGAAGTCTTTTAGCTTCTTTCGGAGACTCCGCATTTGAAATGGCTTCGACAATTTTTGACTTTTGTCGCTCATTCAGGGAGATGTCATTCAATGTACGGTTTTGATATAAAAGTATTGCGTTGGACAATAGTGTTTCCTCAAGATAGTTTTCCATCTTGGATAGGACGTGTTCCATTTGATTGTTCTGGCTCGTCAGAAACTCTAATGTCTCATGTAATTCGGTTACGACACCCATTGTGTCGTCTTCATCTTCAGAAGCTTCTTCAACTTCCTCTTCTTCTTCGTCTGGATATACAACGTCAGCCATTGCTGCATTGTACATTTTTCTGTGTTGGGATCCAACACCATTTCCACCGAGGGTGTCAAGAATTGGATTTTTGTCTATCTCAACTTTTTCCTCGATAACTTCTTCTTCGGATTCTTCATCATCTTCTGCTAGCATGTTTAAGACTTCTTGAAGTTGTAAGTCCATGTCGTCTCCAGAATCTCCAAGGAGGTCGTCTAACCCACCTTCAGCATCATCAGAGGGTGTATCCATTCCAAGATCGTCAAGACCACCTAGAGAGTCATCAGAGCCACCTGCGGCATCCATTTCATCTTGTTCTAGTGAAAAGTCTCCAAGATCCAGCTCAATCATTCCATCTGCACCAACCGGTAAGTCAGCGATGACTGCTGAGACTTTTGTATATAAGTCTTCAGCTTCAGGTCGACTATCATATGCACCAAGCGCTTCAATTGAATCAGACCCTTCGGGGGCAGGTGCAGCAGCTGCGGCAGCTTCTTCTTCTTGCATTAATTCATCTTCGACTTCGTTGATAATTTCATCGACTTTGTTGGGAGTGTCTTCCATCTCTAGCATTTGATCAACAGCTTCTTTGATTTGCTTTGAGTATTTGTCGAGAACGGATTGTTCTGCGTTCTTGATGGCCTGCTCTCTAAGTGCCGATGCATCGGCAATTGCTTGTTCTAACATGCTAGACATTAATTTATCTCCCGAATTTTGTTTTTCTCCAATAAATAGTGTAAATAGAGTTTAAACTCCAAAAGAGGCTTCAAAAAGAAAATGCCTCAACGTGAAAGCGTTGAGGCAAGATGACTTTCAAAGTTTAATTGAAATTAAGGAGTTGACGATGCTCAAGAAGCCGCAGCTGTCTCGATAGACATTTGTCGATCTGATTGACCAGCAATCAATGCTACTTGTGCTTCTGTCAAAGCAACTCCATCTCCGATTTGCAACGAGTCAATTGAGTGAATCGGTGCTGAGTTAGCAGTGATGGTGTTCGCATAAGAATATCCACCCATACCAAACTCTTTTCTGTTTGGAAACTTCATAAGGTTCATGTTCTGGTTCAAAAGCTCGGCACTTTTAACGCCATCGACAAACATCTTCAAGTCATAACCGGAACCATTACTAGTATAGGTTAGGGCGATGTGATACCATTCACCTGAAGTAAAATCTCTACTTCCGGCTGCTCGTGGCGAACTAGTCCACAAGTTTTCGATGATTGGTCTAAACTCTATTTTCCCATTTGAATTTTCAGAAATAGCAAGTCTAAAGTAGTTATTGCTATTTCCGCCGCTTCCTCCAATGTATCTCCAACCAGTATTCCAACCAGCTTGAGCATCAGGTCTGAACCAAAATGATAGAGTAAGCTCTTCATCGACTCGAGAGCCATCAGCGTTAAACTGAATTATACCTTCTGATTCAAGATTAATGGTTGCGCCTTGGTTTCCTGATGTTGCGATTTTAGAAAAGATACCATTTGAAATTTGAGCACCATTGATGTTATTCAAAGATGTTGTAAGTTCTTCCAAAAACGTTCCAGCGATAGCGTTTTCACCGGCCTCAGATGGGACAACGAAGGTTTCGTTTACTAATAACCATGCTAGTGAACCATCAGACATGATTGTAAGCATTGCGCCATCTCGAGAACCGTTATATACCGGGATCTCTTCGATGTCGTAAAACTTTCTAGTTTGAGGTGTAGCACCTGTTCTAATTCCAAGTCCCTCTGCATCATCAGAAGATAAAAATGAAACTCGAATTGTCTGCTCGGATCCTGTTTTAGATTCGAAATAATATTTCTGATGGCCAACATCAGAAAAATATGATGGTATCAGACCATCTGTATTGTGCAATAGCTCCCAGTTTTGACCTGTGAAGCCGTAGATTTTAACATCTACTTCGTGGAGACTGACTGATATTTTAAAATCAAAACCAGTCGGTGGCACAAATCCATCCGCAATTTGCGGAGGGACCAAGTAAGCCGTCTCTCTCAAAAGTGTAGTTTTTTTCATGATATTCTCCTTATCTGGTTACCCAGGTTAAACTTCCTAATGCATCAACAGTTAGCACCTTTCCTGCATCAGAAGCAGTAAACAAAGGCATATCAGAGATATCTTCAAGCTTGTTTGCTTTTGAGTTCTCTGACGTTGGCGATACAACGTGATCTTCAACGAAGAAGTATCTCATTACTTCTTGTTCTCCAGATGTAGATACAAAGTACACATCTTCGTATTGTGCTAAATCAACGGCATGTATATCGTGTGCTGAATCATCATTTAGAACATTTGGTGGTCGGAGTTCATCGATCAAAGACCATACTCCACCTTGTTTTCCATAAATATCGACATTAGCAAAGCCAACGATGATCACAGATTGTGCTGTAGCATTTTCTTGCGCTAACATCCCATCGGTTGAGGGAGTAGGCTGAGATAGTTCAGCGAGTGTTTTATTTAATTTCATAGACATTTTGTTTCCTCCAATGAATTTTAAGTGTCTTAAAAAAATGGCCCTGAAGATTTCTCCTCAAGGCCAAAGAGCAACGCTCAACTGCGTCGAGTATTGCGAATTAGTTAGCTATTACATCATGTAATAAACACCAGCATTCTCAAGGAAAGTCACAGCAGAGCCAGGATAAAGAGTTACTTTACCGTCAGCTTCTCCGTCAATAGTCTTTCCAGCAGGAGCTTGGAATTCCATTGCTTCAGAGCCTGCAGCAGCAAAAGACAAAGTCATTTTGAAGTTTGCACCCAAAACAGGCAATGTAGCTATTGCAGAAGCACCAGAGTTAGAAACGATCTGATGTGCGAAACCGTTAGGCATCATGATAGAAGCAGAAGCAACCGCATTAGAAATGAAGTTAACAGTAGTTTCACCATTATGCATATCAGTAATCTTACCTTGCAATTGACCTTCAAAGGCAGTAGCACGGGTGACTTCAGCAGTCAAAGAAGTTTGAAGTGCATTATCACCAGCAGCACGAGCAGATTCTTCAGCAGCAATCGCAGCACCACGAGTGGTAGCCTCTGCTTGGTCACCAGCAACACGTGCAGCGATTTCGTCAGCTTCAGCAGCAATACGCTCAGTCTTCTCAGTAGAAGCAGCAAGTTCAGAAGCAGTCAATGCAGCTGCATCAGCAGCAGCAAATTCAGCTTGCAAAGTAGCTTTTTCAGCAGCCAATTCAGAACGAACAGCAGCACGGTCAGTAGAAGCAGCAGCGTCTACACCGTCCAAAAGTCCCATCTTAGTGTTGTAAGCAGAAACATGACCAGCAAATGCAGTGTCGTTAGTTGTATCAACAGAGTTGATTAAAGTAACGATTTCTGCAAATGAATCAGCATCAGCACCGGCACCTGCCAAGATTGCGTTGATACGACCTTTTTCAACATCAATACCACCTTGAAGACCGATACGACCTTGTTCAGCAGCTAAGAAGTCAACATTGGTAGCAGCAATTTCAGCATTCAAAGCAGCATTCATTGTAGCAATTTCAGCGTCTGTGTAAGACTTAGCGTCAGCCAAACCTTGAACATCACCAGCAGCACGAGCAGAAAGTTCTGCAGCCAAACCAGCAGTCAAAACACCACGAGCAGTCAAAGCAGCAGCGAAAGAACCAGAAGCAGAAGCTTCGTTAGCATCAACATCAGCTTGGATTGCAGCACGAGCAGAAGTATTCAACAAACCTTCAGAATACATATCATCGTTGTGTGCTTCTTCATTTGCGGCGATGTCAGCAGCAAGAGCAACTTCAGCAGCAGATGCACGTTGTTGTTCAGCAGAGATAGAGTTAGACAACGCAAGTTGAGCAGCATCAGCATCAGCTTCATTTTGATCAACGTCAGCTTGAATTCCAGCTTCAGCAGATGAACGAACACCAGCTTCAGCAATGATAGCAGCATCAGCTAATGCTTTCGCAGCAGCGATTGCACCATCACGAGCAGTTTCATCACCAGCTTGTTTCGCAACTTGAGCAGCAAGACCAGAAGTCAAAGTTGCATCAGCAGCATTAGAAGCAGCTTCTTTTGTAGCCATTGCTTGATCAAGACCTTGCATAGAACCACCAAATCCACCACGAATAGCAGAATCAGCAGCAATACGAGAAGCTTCTTCAGTACTAACAGCATTAGTCAATACAAGTTCAGCAGCTTCAGCACGAGCCTTTTCAGCAGCAATAGCAGTATCAGCATCAGCTTCATTAGCATCAACATCAGCTTGGATTGCAGCGCGAGCGGTAGCAGCAGCTGCATCATCAACACCATGTTGTGCAATGATAGCTGCACGAGCAGCGAGATCAAAAGCAGCAGCAGATGCATCAGCAGCGATACGTGCAGCTTCTTCATCGCTCAATGCAGCATTGTTAAATGCTTCATAAGCAGCTTCTTTAGCAACTTGAGCAGCTAAATCAGCAGTTAAAACACCTTCAGCAGCGCGAGCAGTAGAGGCTTCAGAAGAAACAGCAGCAGTCAAAGTTGCATCAGCAGCCTTGTATGCAGCGTCCATCGCAGCTCTTTCGCTTTCTTGCTTAGCTTCTTGAGCGTCAAGAGCAGATTGAATTCCACCACGAGCAGCAGCAGCGGCTTGATCATCAGCACCATGTTGGGTGATAATCGCAGCACGAGCAGTTGCAGCAGCAGCGAATGATGCATCAGATGCAACTTCGTTAGCATCAACATCAGCTTGTATAACACCACGAGCAGATGCAGCAGCAGCCATCTCTGCATTTGTAGATGCGATTTCTGAATTCAAGTTACCAATAACAACAGCAAGTGCATCGTCATTTACTGTATCAACGTTGTTGATTAAAGTAACGATTTCAGCAAATGAATCTTTGTCAGCAGAAGATGCTAATAAGATTGCATCAATACGAGCTTCTTCAGTTTCAACTTTCGCGTCAGCAGCTTCTTTTGCAGATACCAATAATGCATCAGCAGCAGATTTCGCAGCAGCAATCGCAGCAGTACGTGCAGTTTCATCACCAGCTTGTTTAGCAACTTGCGCAGCCAATGCAGAATCATTAGATGTTTCATAAGCAGCTTCTTTAGCTACTTGAGCAGCAAGAGCAGAATCATTAGATGTTTCATAAGCAGCTTCTTTTGCAACTTGAGCAGCCAATGCAGCATTGTTAGATACTTCATAAGCAGCTTCTTTAGATACTTGAGCAGCAAGACCAGAAGTCAAAGTTGCATCAGCAGCAGCACGAGCGGTAGCTTCTGAAGTCATCGCAGCATCGTCAATAACTTTAGCAGCAGCAATCTCAGAACGAATTGCTCCACGGTCAGTCGCAGAAGCATTTGCTTCGAATGCATCAGAAGACATTCTATTAGAAGTCTCAAGAGCAAGAGCAGCATTGTTAGATGTTTCATAAGCAGCTTCTTTAGCTACTTGAGCAGCCAAATTAGTAGTCAAAACACTTTCAGCAGCACGTGCTGTAGTAGCTTCAGTTGCTAAAGAAACAGTAACACCGTTAACTGCAGCAGCACGAGCAACAAGCTCAGCAGCCAAGCCAGCAGTCAAAGTTGCATCAGCAGCAACACGTTCAGCTTTGTGGTTGGTTACTTCCATTCCAATGTCGCCATTGAAAGTTTCTTGAGCAGTCTTGAAAGTACTGTGAGCCAAAGCGTTAGCTTGCTCAGCAGATCTAGCGGTAGAAGCTTCTGCAGCAATGTTGCTTTGAAGAGCAACTTCACGTGCGTCAGTATAAGCTTTCGCATCTACTTCAGCTTGATCAGCGTATCCTTCCAATTGACCTTTCAAACCAACGCGAGCTTGTTCAGCAGCCAATGATTCAGCAGCAGTAAAAGCTTTCGCAGCTTGAATGTGACCCATGCGAGCCAACTTTTGCAATTCACCTTGACGGATTGTTGCGATGTCAAAAGACAAATCGTATTCGTAGACTACATCAGCAGCCAAGTAGTTGAGACTTTTGATAACATTCGCTGGAAAGTCGATGTTTTCAGAAGCCATTAGAGTCATATCGAATTTAGCAACTTGTGCGTCATATACGATAACTCCATTATTAAATTGTTTAGCCATTATTTATTCCTCCATAAGAATATAATGTGCCCAACGTCTCATCATAAGCGGACGAAGAGCTACCATAACTACACCGTAGAAAACTTAAAGGAAAATAAAAGATGACTAGTTTTTGATTAAGCTTTTTAAACATTAAAAAAAAAATATATTTCTCTATAATATCGACACTACCGAAAGAGTAGAAGATTAGAATAAAAAGAAATTAGATTGTCCGTCGGTGTACATACTTATCGAGGACCTAGGAGATGCAATTGTAAGCTGTGATTCTCCATCTATGGTTTGGCTGTTGATTGTTTGAATTACAAGACTGTGGATTTGCGCATTCGCAAACTCATCAGTTATGATAAATATTTGCCCATTGATTAGGCTACTAGCATCGGGCAGTGTAATTACAAGATTCTCTTGCGACTGTATCCCTACAAAATAATCACTGGTTTGAACTTGGTAATCTTGAGTTGCGATGACTCTCGACCTAACCTCTATTCCATGTTGCAAGTTTGGAGATATAACTACATTTCCATTTTGGTCAAGAGATAGATGCTTAAACGAACTTCCCTCTGGGATGTTTGATAAGTTTAATTGAGGTATGATGACCTTTCCAGATGATGGTAGTAGAGATAGATCTCCAGTTGATTGCACATGCATGTCTGCATATGTATGATCCGATAGTCCGAAAACAGCATTTGTGTTTGTCAACCTCATCTGCGGATTAGAATCTTTGATCTCGACCATCCTAGAGGCAGCGTTGGTTCCTACTGCGATTGATGAGCCAACATTCAAGTCTCCGCCAACGCTTGCTGCATTTGCAACATTAAGTGAAGTTAAGGTACCTAAACTTGTTATGCTCGGCTGTGCGGCGGTACTAAGTGTACCTGCGATGTTTGTTGCCGAGATGGACGTAGCGTTAAGAGTGGGTGTGGTTATCACATCAGAATTAATGATAGTGTTTCCATTTGTTATGTTGCTAGATGTAAGATTGGTGAAATAACCGGCAAGTGAAGATACAGATGCGGAAGAAGAAACAACGCCAGCATCACTAAGAACTATGTCGCCATTAGAGCCTACCACAAGCTCACCAAGAACGTTTGTTGAATTAGCTATGTCTAGTGTCGTAGAGTTTGTTGAAAGTGTTGTGGAACTATTCTCGACGTTAATAGAGAGTGTTTTGGTTCCATCTCCAACAGAAAACTGATTTGAGGTTGCTGATACGCCAAATTTGGATGTTGCATAGTTTCCAACGCCAACTGTTCCACTTTGCATATAGAAGCTGTTGTCGATAATCAAACCATTGGGAGTCGAGATTGTATTTGCGTTCATTATAATTGTGTCGCTTGCTTCGTCTCCAAAAGTCAAGGTGTCTGCTGAAACTGCGAAATCTGTTACACGAGCGGTCAAGGAGCCGCTTACAATAAGATTTCCAGTTATTCTAGCATTTCCAGATACATCTAGGGCGTGTTCCGGAGAGGTTGTGTTAATGCCTACTTTTGCTGCTGTGGGCATTATTGAGAATGCACCAGTAGAATCAGTTGTTAAGTCTGTGTGGTGGCGTGTTGGGTTGAATAAGACTCCACCGTTTACAATTTGGTCTGCACCAACTGAGGATAATCTCAATTGTGTGCCGGTTGGGTCGTATATTTCAACTTTCTTTTCGGGGTCGTTTGTTCCGAAACCAGATTTACCACCAGAGCCAACGAAGAATCTGTTTGTCGCAACTGCTAATCCTTCACTGATAACTGCGAAATCCATTCCGACTGCATTGGTACTGTTGACGTTGCCAAAGTTGTTGTTAGCAATTTGTGTTTGACCGTTGCTGTTTGCTGAGATGTTGAATTCTGTTTGCGCAGTTGGAGTACCCAATATAACATTTCCATTTACATCCATGATCCGGCCGGTGAGAATAACATCTCCGAATGTTGAGTTAGGTATAATCGCAGTAGTAGATATTAATGCGGATGAAGTTATCTCGCTCGCAGCCAATGTTTCCAAAGCCACGTCCTCAAAGAAACCCAATGTTCCGCTAACCTCATCAGCTTTTACTTCCAATGCTTGGACATTACCGGTGACTGAGAGTAGTGTCCCATCGAATAGAAGATTCGCTTCTGCATTGACGGTGTCTCCACTAACTGATGTTACGATCCTATTATCACCTTGATTGGTGTAATAGTTGATTGGCACGCCATCAAGGTCTGCGCCCCAACCATAAAAGGCTGATGCTGAAACGTTCCCTGTAATATTTAGAGAACCAGTAAATTGATGTACATCATCTA
>Ga0208814_1001580_pt1 | contig 10501 bp, 8 predicted proteins | sample MalvirAntarct_55_FD_184253 | JGI IMG/M metagenome (GOLD analysis project Ga0208814, IMG submission 184253) | Marine viral communities from the Global Malaspina Expedition - Malaspina viral metaG Antarct_55 (SPAdes) (version 2) | ecosystem: Environmental > Aquatic > Marine > Oceanic | place: South...
ACAAATAAAAAATATGGTTAAGTTTCTTAAAGAAGGTGATACATTTACAAAAGCACATAACAGAGCAAAGAAACTAGATATGTTAAAAGAAAAAAAAAAATAATGTATTATTATATAATGGATAAAAAGAAATCTGATAAAAAGGTTTTATATAAACCATTTGTTTCTAAAGCAAAAAATAAAAAATATTCTGTATACGTTAAAGGTAAGAATGATAAACCTAAATTAATTAATTTTGGTGATAGTAGATACGAACAATTCAAAGATAAATTGGGACACTACAAAAGTAAAGATCACGGAGATAGTAAAAGAAAGAAGGCATATTACGACAGACACGGACAAACAAATGATAAGGACACTGCAAAATATTGGTCGCACAAAGTATTGTGGTAATTATTTTATTTTTGATTTTAAATATTTATATAGTATATAAATGTTTAATTGTATATTGTGTGAACGCTCTGACGAATATTTATTTACTTCACATTTATGTAGTAAGTGTCGTAAGATAAAACATTACATTAATATTTATGACGAAAGAGTATTTGAAGTATTAGACAATGTCCTTTCAAGGACAGAAGATAAACAAGATAATAAAATAAAGGTAGAAATTAAAACTGAAATAGAAAATAAAGAAATGGTTTTAAGAAATAAAAAACTTGTTAAGCGTGGGACTGAAGTTGATAATTAAATGTAAAAATATTTTATAAGTAAATATATATATAGTATGAATGAAGATCACTTGCAAATGTATCCAGTAAAACCAGACGAAGACGTTTACCAGATTGAAAGAGATATTCCAGAACCACTACAAAGACCACCATTCGTTTCAATAATTTGTGGCGGAAAGGGAAGTGGTAAGACGACAGCGTGTATTAATGAATTATGTAGAAGTAATATGTATGGAGAACATAAAAAAAAAGACCACGTGTTTCAAGATATTATTATTTATTCTGGTACATTAGGTTCAGACAGCACTTCAAGACATTTAGTAAAGAAGGCAACTATGGTTTCAAATACGTATGACGACGAAAGTTTAGGTCATATTGTTGATTACCAAACCGATAAAGAAAAGAAAGATAGACGACATATTTGTATTGTTGCTGACGATATTGCAAGTATGATTAAATCACGTGATAGTGAATTATATAAATTAACGTCAACCCATAGACACCATTTAGTATCAATATATTATTTAGTTCAGAACTGGAAAATGCTTCCGCCAGTTGCTAGATCTAATGCTAGTAATTTTCATATTTATCGTATACCTTCCAGTAAGGAACAAGAAAAGATTTTTGAAGATTTAGGATTTTTAGGTAATAAAAAAATGATTAAAGACCTTTATGACTATGCTACTAATAAACCACATAATTTTTTATACGTTGACGCTTTAAAGAATACTGCTTGGAAGTGGGGTAATTGTGAACCGGAACATTTATGGTCTAAATATTCTGAAGGTGGTGGTTATAATTCACCATTCGTTATACCAAGTGGTACAGAAGTTATAGACGATACTTGATTGTAATTACATTTTTTTTATTTAAAATTAATTTTATATATAGATATTATATAAAATGAATGAAGCAGAAAACTTTTACGATAATGCGAGTAAGATTGGTGGTAGATTATCTAGTATTCAGCAAAGGGAAGAAGAAGGGCGTGAAGCGTCAGTAGACATAGCAAGAACAAAATGGGATACACTTTTAGGACAAGATACTAATGCTATGGGAGAAAAAGAAGGGGAAGGTGGTGCTGAAACCGGTGGTGGTTTAACAACTTCTTTACTTGTTGCTGGTGTGAAAAAAGTTGTAAGTGGACGTGTTAAAGGTGCTTTACAAAAAGTAGTTCAGAACAAAATAGACAGCATAAAAGCAAACAAAGCAAGTAGCAACGTGGAAACAAAAGCACCAGCACCGGACGACGCACCAGCAAGATCCCCAGCAGATTTAGATATTCAGAGCGGACAAAGTGTTGCAGATAGTAGAAGTCAAGCAAGTAATCTTTCTGATAGAATGAATAATATGGATAGTGCTAGTAAGCAAAGTGTTATGGACGAATACAATAGCGACCCAGCAAGAGTTCAAAACCCTTCTACACCAGCGGATTATGAAAATAATGTAAGAACTATGGAAGGTAAAGTGAAAGCACAAGAAAGCAACCCAGAAACAAAGTTTCAAGACGAAAACTTGGGTTCAGAAGCGGACGCTGGAACTGCTGGTACGGACGCAACTGCAAGTGTAGGAAACACCACCACAACTTCAGTAGCACAACAAACACCAAGAACACAAGCACAAGACGACGCACAATTAGGTGGGGATACTGACGATTTAGGTGGTGGTGCTACTAATACACCAGTTTCAAGCACTCAAGTTCAAACTGGTTCTACTAATACTGGTGCTAATACTGGTAATCCAGCGGTAGACGATACTTTAGATAATATTTCTGATACTGCTGGTAATATAAGTCAGAAAGGTATGGACGTTTTAACTGATAAATTAGGTGTTGACTTTGGTGATCTAGCACCGGCAGATATAGGTGGTGAACTTGCTGGTGCAGTTGGCGAAGCAAGTGGTTCTATGTTAGGTGCTATTGGTGGTGCTGTTGGTACTGCACTGGACTTTCTCGGACCTATTGGTATGCTTCTTGGTTTGGGAACAACTATTTTTGGTTTGAGTGAAGACGCTAAAACTGAAAGTGATAGTTCAAAAAAACAAAGTCAGATTGAAACTCTTGCTGGATCTGTAAATGATATGGGTGGTATGTCTATGGGTTCAATTGCTTCTACACCTATGGATACAGCACAGATTAGGGGTGGTGGTGCTTCATTAAACTTCTAAAATATTTATCTAATATTATATGTTTCGGATATGGTTTGTTAATTAAATTAAACTTGGAAATATTTTCTTTAGTCAATTGATATTGCATTTATACTATATAAATATATTTTTTTTTTTATATTAATATAGTAAAGATATGAAATGTTTTTTTGGAAACTCTAGTAATGCGGTTTGTCCTAATTCAAGTCATAATCCTAAAAATCCAAATTATCAAAAGGAACTAGCAAAGGATAGACGTGATTATAAACACGTACCTAAATCTCAAGACAAGCGTGGTAGACCAAAGCAGTTTACAAAAGCACAAGCAAAGGAAAGACAGATAGAACGTGATAAGAAACGTAAAGGTCGTGGTGGTAAGGTTAAGGGTAAATATTATAAACCAAAGTCAACTATACCACAAGGACAATTTGTAAAGAAAACACAGAAAGGTGGATATACATTATCTTTTAATTAATTTTACCTAAAGTATTGTAATAATTATATTTTTATTTATTATTTATTTTATATATAGATATTATATAAAATGAGTAAACGTTATTTGTCGGTCGCTTCTAGTAATGGCGGAAATGGAACATTCGGATATAGTCAAGGTAATCCACAACTTAATTTTCTTGTTGCTAATACCGGTATGTTGCAGTCGCAAGAATTAAGATTTCAAGGTACATTTAAGAGAGTTTTAAACACACAAGCAAATGGAGCAAACGCAAACGAAGTTGATACAACTAAAGTTTTAAATGTTGATAGTTTTGTTGGTATACAATCTGTTATTCAAAATCTAGAAATAAGTTCAAGAGCATACAGCAATCGTAGTTTGGAACAGATCCAGAATTATCCACGTCTAGTTTCTAACTTTATGTCTGGTTTACATAGTAAGTCCGGTCTTGATACTCAAATGTTTCACGAACAAGTCAGTAAAGGACACGGATTTGATACTATAGCAGAAGAAACACACCAAGACGGATTGAATGCAAGAAACTTTGACCCAGACGGACAGACCCTAGCACAGCGTCTTCCTTATTGTGCTACTAAAGGTGTTGATTTTGATATGCGGTTAATGTGTGGTATGTTTATGTCTAACGATATTGATTTGGAAGCGTTAGGTGGTCTTTCAATCACAATTAATCTAGCACCAAACGAAAATGTGTTATTCGGTGCTGACGCTTCTGATTATCATTATATAATTGAGAACCCACGCATTATCGTCCCAGTTCTTTCTAAAGACGCACAGCAACAGATTGCTACAGCACAGAACCCTTCGCCAGTAATGAACTTTTTAACATTCACTTCATTATATAACACAATCACTTCAACAGAACAGCAGTTAGTACATAGGGTTTCACTTAAAGGTGTAATTTCTAGTATGACTAACTTTATTCCAACTAATCGTATTAATTCCTTTACCCATAATGGTTTAGCACAATACAATCCAGCAATTCAGAAACTTACTTATCACCTAGACGGAAAACGTTTCCCACTTGAATATTCTATTGAAGTTGATAGGAATGAAAATCTTTCTGAAAATAACCAACCAACACGTAATCCGCAGTTGTTAAGGAATTATATGGATAGTTTTAGAAATAGTAAAGACATTAAGAAATCTTGTATTAATGCAGTGATCTCTTCTGCCGTATCACAGCAAGGTGAATATGGTGTGTTTGGTGTTGGTTGTAGTATGGATAGTGTAAGTAATGCCGGTATTCCAGCAGAAGTATCTACTTTAGGATTTGAATTACAAGCAAAACTTACAGATCCAGATAATTTCGGAACTGCTAATGGTGCTACAACAAATTATTCAGCATACACCTTTTATCTGTGCCGTAATTCAGTTCAAGTTATTCAAGGACAAGGTATACAAGTAGTTCAGTAAAACGTGATTTGTTGTAATTTTATTTTATATTTTTTAGATTAATTTTATATATAGATATTATATAAAATGAATAGTGCAAATGAGAATATGAGTTTACCAAGTGTCTTACAAACTAACGCTGTAGACGAAAACCAATCTAGTCGTGTAGAAAGTGTAATTCAAGAAGCAAATAATCATTCTTTTGTTGAAGGTTTAAATGGTTTTGGTAAGAGTAAGTTTGTTCTAGCAAAGAAAGGAACTGCTCTTGCCCCTAATGGTGCTTTACTATGGAAGGTAGTTTGGAATGCTTATGCTGACGGAACTAATCGCTTTTGTTCTTTTGTTAGGACTTGTGGTGGTATAAATGCTATAGAAAATTGTAGATTATATATGGGTGGAAAACTAATTTCAGAAACACGTAAAGTAGGTCAGAAAATTAATCTTGAAAATAGATTTGTTCCTTATGACGCTCAAGCAGAAATATTAGACCAGAAACTTTATAGTAATAATCAATACTTCTATCACGGAACTGGTCTATTACAACTTGCTGACGATCCAAAACATAACACAACTGGTTTCAGAACACCAACTAATTTATCAAGTGCTACTACTGAATGTAGTGTGAAAATAGATCAGTTGTTTCCAGTTCTAAAGGATACTATGTTGCCTTCTAGTTTATCTAGTGATATTATTATTGAGATTGATTGGAATGGTAGGTGGAATGAAGTTATGGTTGAAAGTGGTGCTACTGCCTTCACAGATACTCAACGTGTCTTTAGTGTTGAACGTCCACGTCTTCATTTAGATTATATTTCTTTTGCTGACGAAGTTGCTAATGCTCTTAATCAAACCATAATGTCGCCTACCGGAATGACTATACCTTATAGACAGCAAGTATTAATTACTTCACAATTACCAGCAATCGTAGGGGACGATACTAGACAATCTCAAGACGTTGAATTAGGTTTTGCTGGAAGAAGTGTTATGAAGATTTACGTACAGAAACTTTTAAGTGGTGTTGTTAATCCATTACTTCTTCAGTCATATTCTACTGGTTTACTTCAAGAAGAATTGCAGTTAGTTGTTAATAATAGAAATCTTTATGATAGAGAAGTAAACAAGGTTTCAGAAATGTATTCTTATCTAGGACAAACTGCTTCAGCACCAGCATATCTTTTACCTTCAACATATAATCAAGTGGGACAATTGCTTACTGCTAATCTTAATCAATTGAATGATAATGTTGTATTACCGCAGTTTAATGCTACTAATACTGCTACTACTGGAGTTCAAGCAAATTATCAAGGTAGACAGCGTTGGTTAGGAATTAATCTTGCAAAGGTTCGTGGTGATAATAATGATACACCGCAGAACGCTATTCAAGTCGGACAAGCACCTATGGTCTTACGTATTACAAGAAATAGTGGTAGTGGTGGTACTGACGAACCAACTAATACTGCTGAAACTAAAGCACCTTGCTTTTTACATATCTGGGTTGAATGTGTAAGGGCGTTGGTCTTAAGAAATGGTGTTGTTGATACTATCAATATTTAATTGTTGAATTAATTTATTTTGTATTTTTTTTATTTAATTAATAATTAATTGTTTATTTAAGAATTAATTGTTGAAAATGTTTAATTATATTTTTATAAGCAAAGTCAGTCATAGAAGACCCAGATTACGCAGAATTGTCTTATACTGGGGATTATATTTTATGCGTTTTTACAGAAAATAAAATATAGGTATATATTATAAAATGTCTGAATACTTCTCAATCAATCGCAATCGTGTTTTCAACTATGATACTGGTTCTCAAATCGCTTTCCCTAACTTCATTACTCAAAAGGGTAAATGGAACAAACGTCTACTTAAAAATCTTGGTAATATGGATAATACAGATCTTAACAGATTTGTAGATATATATGCAAAACAATTCGGTGTATCAAAAAGTATTATGGCGGAAGAAGTTTATAATATTACACCAAACTTTAAGAACCAAAAAAAATATGTATTCTTTGATAATAAGTTTTATATTAAAAGAACTTTAGGAAAAAAGATTAAACCAACTGCTTCAATAGTCAAACAAAACAAAGTCATACCACAATCAGATATATCCCAAGCAACTCAATATAAAAACTTTGTTGTTGGTGAACTTAAGAAAATGAATGAAGGTACTATAACAGAATTAAAAATACATAATGATAGAATTACTTTAGGTGAATTAGTCAAGTTAGTAAAATCAAATGTTATAGATAAAAAAGTTATTGCTAATACTGAAGGTGATACTTGGATTACTTTTAGTGATAAGACCATAAACAAGATACAAATGGGTAAGTGGATTACAAGTATGGACGCTGGTTCACACGGATCAGACGCTAAATACGTTCACGATTATCTAGCAAATGAATATTCTACTATTAAGGTTGTTGAATATAACCAAACTTATGCAAATAGTAGTCAACCAAAAACTAAAAATGGTGGTGCTTTCTTTAGGTTCTTACATACTATAGAAGATTTAGATTTAACTGATTATGGTGTATTTCATAAATCAGTTCAAGAAAATAATGAAAGTGTATTAGCAGAATATTTAAATGATAATTGTTTATATCACACCTTAAAGATATTAAAATTAGAACCACTTAAATTATCAGACCTTAAGAGTATGATAATAAATCGTAATGTTCCACTTTCAAGAATGAATGAAGTTTGTGATAATCTGCAAATCTCAATTAAGTTAAGAAAGATTAAAGGTAAGACAGCAGACAACTATGATAATATTGACGTTATACATTATGGTAATAAAGAACATAAACAATTTGTTATTGGATTACTAGACGACCACTACTTTCCAATTGTGTCTACTGATATTACTTCTTATGCTCTTAAAAATCATAAAGAACTTATTGGTGTTTCTGACTGGAAAACTATTTACAAATCAGTACTGAATAAAGATAAAACTAAAACACTTTACAAACGTGATAAGAATAGAACACTTGATAGTTTCTTACTTATTAAAACATTACTTCAAAATAGATCTGAAATGCTTAAACCAATTGAATACACAGACGCTATACTTGAAACACAATTTTATGATAAGGTAAGCGACTTTGGTACTCTTGAATATAATGACTGCAACTACAAACCTAATCCACCTTCTATATCTGAAATTAAAGAAGTTATAGATAATGAAGATTTTGGTGGTGTAAGATTATGGGTAAAAGATTTTGTTAATGAAGAAAAAGTGTTTCCTACTTGGGAAATCATTTATGATATAGTTGATATGGAAATGTCTTACTTATCACAATACACAAAACTGCAAATAGCACAAAACTATCATTCTTATGGTAATGTAAGTCGTGGTGGTAAGGGTTTCAAAATATTCTTTGACTTTGAAACTTATGCTGATAATAAGCAAGGTAAAATCCATAAACCATATTTATGTTGTATGGAAACTGAAACTGGTGAAAAGAAACGCTTTTTAGGTAAGGATTGTGCTAGAAAGTTTTTAGACAATATACCAGAAACATATACTAACGCTAAAGGTAAGGAAGTTGAAATTAAAGAAGTACTTTTAATAGCACACAATTCCGGTTATGATTATAAGTTTTTATTTCCATTATTAAGTCAGAAACAACCAATTCAAAAAGGTAAAATGCTTATGTCTTGTAGTGCTAAATATTATCATAATGAAGTATCTTATGTTGATAAAGGTGGGTATAAGGAAAATGGTGCTAAAAATATTGAAAAGAAATCAACTACTAAACGTGAACTTTTAATTACCATTAAAGATAGTTATGCAATCATTCCAGAACCATTAAGGAAGTTTGGTAAAATGTTTAAACTGAAACAAGGTAAGGAAGTCATACCATATAAATTATACAATAAAGTATTTTCTTCTTATGGTGTTAGTAAGATCCATTACAAAGAAGATTATGTATACAAAGAAGTAATAAAAGAATGTGGTAAGAAAAATCTTCAGACATTCAAAGATAATTGTATGAAGTGGAATTGTATTCATAATGGTGAAATAAATATTATGGAATATAGTGCAAAATATTGTGAAATAGATTGTGAAGTACTACGTAATGGTTATGATATATTTTCTGGTTGGATTAAGGATCTTGGTAGTGATAGTGAAAAAATAGTTAATCTTAACATAGACAGCATATTATCGTGTGCTTCATTAGCACATAAATATATTATTTCACAAGGGTGCTATGAAGGTGTTTTTCAACTTGCTGGTAAACCACGTGAGTTTATCCAACGCTGTGTTGTTGGTGGAAGGACTATGACTAATCAAAATAAAAAGTGGAAGGTTTCCGGTGGTAAGATTGCTGACTTTGACGCTTGTAGTTTATATCCTAGTGCTATGTATTTAGGTAATGGTTTCTTACAAGGTTTACCAAAAGTATTACAAACCACAAACCTTCAAGAATGTCTTGCTTATGACGGCATATTTGTTCGTGGAATTATTACCAAAGTTGGTATAAAAAGACAATTTCCATTATGTTCTGTTATGACTGAAAGTGGTGTTAGAGATTTTACAAATGATTTAGTTGGTAAAGAAGTTTACCTTGATAAACAATCATTATTAGACCTTATTGAGTTTCAAGACGTTGACTTTCAAATAACTGAAGGATATTACTTTGACGAAGGACATAACAAACAGATCAAAGATACTATCAGATATTTATATGATACACGAGTACAAAAGAAAAAGGAAGGCAACCCCATTCAAGCGGTATACAAATTAATTATGAATAGCGGTTATGGTAAGAGTATCTTAAAACCTATCACAGAAGATATAGAAATTATTGGTGAAACTGGTTGGTCTGAAGAACGTGGATTTTATAAAAAATGGGACGAGTATTTAGGTAAGAATTATAATTTCATTAAAGAATATGTTAAAGTTGGTAAGGAATATATTGTGAAGAAGTTTAAACCGATCAACACACATTTCAATAACGCTCAAGTAGGTGTGGAAGTATTATCTATGAGTAAGAACATTATGAATAAAGTAATGTGTCTTGCTGAAGATATTGGTTTGAAAATATACACTCAAGATACTGATAGTATGCATATTGATTATGACGAAGTTGAAATACTTGGTAAGGAATACACCAAGAAATATAATACAAACCTTATTGGTTCTGATATGGGACAATTTCATATTGACTTTGATTTGGAAGGTAGTGTGTCTGATATTGTTGCTACTGAAAGTATCTTTTTAGGTAAGAAGTGTTATATTGATAAACTCAAATCCACAGACGAAAATGGTAATACAATTTGGGGACACCATATCAGAATGAAAGGTGTACCAAATAAATCTATTGAGTATACTGCTGATATTCTTGCGAAGAAATATGAAGACGATAATGGTGTTAAAGTTGAAGACAAATACCTTCACTTATATGACCGCCTTTACAAAGGCGAAAAAATAAACTTTGATTTACTTTGTGGGGGCGAAGTTGATATGTTTAAAAATGGTTATGTATATACAAACGAAGAAGGTAAAGTAAAATATGTTAAAGACAGCAGTAAGATACACTCTGTAGGTGAGTTCAACCGGATACTATCATTCAAATACGAAGAAGGAATAATGACGTAATTATGGTCTTAATTTTATTTATATTTTTTATCAAGTTCTTACCTTGAATGGTCTGCGAATTGTGGGGGCGTTTCACCAACCCCCAGACCATAACTTTTTTCTATATCCTTACCATAAAATCAAATATATATTGTATCTGATTTTATCCTTATCACTTTAGGTCTGGTTATTATTGATCCAGATATTCTACGCTCTTTGCAGTATTCCAAG
>Ga0208814_1001583_pt1 | contig 10491 bp, 7 predicted proteins | sample MalvirAntarct_55_FD_184253 | JGI IMG/M metagenome (GOLD analysis project Ga0208814, IMG submission 184253) | Marine viral communities from the Global Malaspina Expedition - Malaspina viral metaG Antarct_55 (SPAdes) (version 2) | ecosystem: Environmental > Aquatic > Marine > Oceanic | place: South...
GATCTGCTCCATCCGATGAACCATCTTCCGAGATTAAACCCCCATTTGATGCTGGGTTGTTTACTGGAGTTGCAGACGCATCGGTCCCCGCAGCTCCGTTCTGAAAATCATAGTTTTCATCTATATCGTCTAGATTGTCAAGCATCCAAGTATCTGCTACTTCTTTTGGCAACGAATCTGTGTCTATTAATTCTCCTGTTTTAAGTCTATATTTAGGCATAAAATTTTTATTATTTTTATTTTATTTAATTGCTCCTCGTTTCATAAGGGCCTCGTAGATTTTTCTATTTAGATCGTCTTGGGTAAAAACCCTGTTACCGTTTTCGTCTTTAGGAAAATCACCAATTACCATATCTTTAGCGCTCTTTAATACCGCAGGGCTCTGTTTGCTTAGTGCTTTTATTATAGTAGCCTTATTTGTACTATCTAAAACGTCTTGGCTTACGTCGGATCCATTTGATTCCGTGTCTATAGTTGTATCTGTGTTGTCAACTGCTCCAGCATCACCTTCAGCAGCCCCCATGTATTGGTACTTTGGCTCAGTCCCAGGGCCGTAAGTCCATATCTTATATTTACCCGCTCTACCATCGCCTTTAGGATCATTTGCTGCTAAATAAGTAAATCCTCCTGAAGTAGGCTTAACCGAAGATTGTTTTTGGGAATAACCGGCTTGTCCCGCTTGTATTCTAGAATTAACCAATCTATTTATAACTTCACCGCGTATTTGATTGATAACATCACCATTGTTTGGATTTTCTTCCCATAGCTTACCTAAGTCTTCTGTAGGAAATTCATCTTCAAAATCATATATAAATGACCTTAGTGAATCTTGATTTGCAAAAGCTGTTTGTAATTCTAATCTATACATTTTTTGCGCATCATCACTAACTAACTGCCCTGATCTACGCACTGTTTCATTTTGCTTTAATAAACCAACGCCTAGCTTGTAATCTTTTAATAAAGGAGGAGTGGTGTCATTATAAGAAACAATTTCGCCCCCAATATTAAATCCTATGTTACCGCCTTCCATTATGCTAAATGGAGCATTTAATCTACTATCGCTTTTGCCGTCGCCGTCTTCGTCTATAAAACCATACATGGTTGAATTTACTTTAGAGTTTTCTAGTTCGTTACCATCCGAGTATGTGCCGCTCATCATACCTTCCGCGTATTCCACTTTCCCTTTTTTGTATGATTTAAGCTGACCGGCTAAATTTGTAAAGCTATTGTTTACCCCGTTCATTATATCAACTTGGGCCATATAATCCGAGGAAGTGGCATCTGTCATGTTAGCAACCGCTTTGGCAGCCTCTGCGTATTTTTGTCTTTCATTGATTAAAAAAGTTCGCATAGAAGCCGTTTCTGCAGGCGAAAACGATGTAAAATCCATATCAGTTTTCATTTTACCCATTAAGGAGTTAACTCTATTCTGATATTCCTGGTTTTTTGTAACTGTGCTGGGCCTATTAAAACCTCTAGCAGATTGATTTAACGCCGAAAAGCCCTTACCTATCTCTGCTCCTACATCTACAAATTTCTTTGCGGCTCTACCTGCTCCTGTTATTAGTTGATTGTTTGCCATAGTTTATTTTATTAACCCCCCATCATGCCACCGGTAAACCCGCTCATGAATCCTTTATCTTGTGTAATAGAATTTAATCCTGGTATTGCAGATCCCGCTACGCCAGCAACACCGCCTATTATTGACTTAGTAGCCGCATCCCTTGCGTCGTTAGCCGCGCCTAGTCTTTGCTGAGACATTCCAAACATCGTGTCCACCTTGTCTTTTTCCGCTGCTCTAGAAGCGTATTCGCCTTGTATTTCTTGTTGTTGTAATTGTCCAGCCATTTGTCTTTCAGCGGCTTGATTACCTGCTTCTTGTCTACCTATATCAGCAGATGCTGATTGTGCTGCATTGCTTTGCGCCCCGGCTAATGATTGTGCTAAAGCCGCAATACCAGACCCCCCGGCTGCGGACGATAATTTATCCATTGTATTAGCAAATCCACCGGCTTGCTGCTGTGCTTGAAATTCAGCTGCTTGAGTATTAACGGTAAGATCTTCCATGGTATTTTCCATGTTTTTATTCAGGTTAGAGGTATCCGCTCCTTCCATTCTAGCTTTGTTTCTATTAAACTCTGCCTGTGCTTCTTTTTGCTCTTTCTTTCTTTTACCGCTGCCTATTATACCCCCTGCAATTCCTGCGAGACCTTGTACAGCACCCATCATTGGTATCATATACTTTTATTTTATTATTATACTTTTATTATTACGTGTTATTTGCTGCTTTCAAATATCTCAGACCCCACTAGGAATAATTCAGCATAATCTGTAGTGTCGTTTTTAATTTGCATTTCAGCATAGTACCCTTTAAGCCCGCTAGTATTAACATCCGCTGTTTTACTAAACAATATAAAGCTAGTTACTGTAGGTCTTATTTGAAAAGGATTTATATTAGCTTTAATTGTATAAGTTGTTATAGCCGTTATTAATCCTATTAATTTTATGTCAGTTCCATTTATATCGTTTGTGTAGTACGCAGTATCGCCTACCTGTACAGACACATTTAATGGTTGAGGGAATGTTAATGTTATTTCGTCCATGTGTTTATTTATTAAGCTAGTATATCGTCTAAATCTAAGGTACTGGTTGCATCAACAATTCCGGCAACAGCTACGCTAACAATAACAGCAGCTGATAAGGTAGACGTTCCACCTACAATTAAAGAGTTGTTAATAGTGAATCCTTGGGAAACCATATCGAATTCAAAATCCTGAGGCGCTACGGGTGTTCCTTGGTTGCTCCAGTTAAGGCCCTTAGCTACAGGAGACGGATTTAGTATAAACGGACTTGTAGAGGTAGCGGTGACCGTGTATGTTATTCGTGGCACATTAACAAATGGAAAATAACTTATATTAGATATAGAGCCTACAGTTACCGCAGCGTCTGTACTAGAAAACACAAGGCCTAGGGTCGATAGTTTGTATTGCACAACGAAAGGTGTTGATGTTTGGCCGTTAGCAGTATTGAAACTTGTAGCTAAATCCCCTGTTAATGTGAAATTAAATGTTCTGTTTACACTTACGGTTGCTGGAAATACAACGCTTACCACTGCTTGCCCTGTAGCATCTATCGTGCCAGAAGCATTAGCTATGTTTATATTCCCTGGGGTTTGTACACATTGCAAATTCCAGTTAGCTCCCGCTATTCCATATATTGTGAATGTTCTTGTTTCTCCACCGGTGTTTATTACATTGGTGGTATTAAATTGATAACTTGTTATTTTTACGGGCGGGTCATAATATTGTATAGCGCTGGCTGTTAAAACAAACAAGTCCCCGGCAACATTAGCCTCAGGGAATTTATAAGAAACAGAAAATACAACTTGTATAAGTCTATTTTTAGCATCAAAAGTTTTAACACTAGTTATTGTGTAATTTTTTAAGTTACCTATGCTTAAGGACAGCACCGGTAATGTAGCGAAGAAATAACCTGTAGACGCTGTAACTACCTGAGTTAACACCAGCAAAGAAGTATCCCATTCGCCGCTACCACTGTAGTTTCTAGGTAAATCGCCAGAAGCAGGTATAGAAACATTTGATGTACTGCCTTTTAATACTCCTGAAATAACTATAGTAGAAGGCTCCGCATATCCTTGAATACAAAGAGATATAAGCACGTCTACACTAGGCATTATACTAGGCGAAGTATAAGTTATAACGCAATCTATATTTAACCCATTTTGAGTAAAAACAACACTATTAACATAAGTAGGTAAAGGTGCTATTGGTGAAAAATTAATAGCATTTATGACGTAACCCGCATCTGGGGTTATTGTCAATGAAACGGAAGGATTTGCTATTGTCCAATCCGTTCCTGCTGTTTCAATAAAGCTTACTACGTTTACTGTAAAATTATCAAATGCCATAATATTTTTTTAAGTGAAAGGAATTCTTATACTCATAGACGCCGTCTCGCTGCTGAGCCCGCCGCACCAAGCTCTTACCACAAATGCTCCGCAAGAACCTTCATACGTAGTCGAAGGTGCTAGATATGTAAAAGCGCCTGTTGCTGTGTTTAAAGTTAATCCGCTAGGATTAATTAAACCGTTGCTCTCCAATGTAAAGTATATCCCTGTTGCACAAACATTTGTTTGGACAATGTTAAAGTTATTTAGTTGCGTATTAACAGCGGTATAACTGGCTTTAAACAGTACAGGAGGAGTTGGAATTGTTGAACAGTTTGGATCTATCTGGTTTGTAACTTGAAATTCCGTTTGAATTGGGCCAGTTATAGTTGTAGCTCTCCCAATACCTTGAACATTAAATTCCCTAGAATCCACATTGGTGTCACAATTTGTATTAAAAAAAGTACTTATACCTTTTATATAATTAAAATACTTACCTTCTTTATCTATAAATTCTTTTACTGTACCTTCCTGTAGATCTGTAATAATAGATTCCGCAAACCACCCTTTTGTTCTAACAGATGAAGTAGGTATTAATTGTTGCGCTTGTATTTGCGCTAAAGAATATTCCTCAAGACTAGCACCTACTCTATAAACAAATTCTCTTGATTTTGTACCGCTGTAATTTAAAGTTTTATATCCCTTTACTACAGCAGGATTTTCGTTAAATATAGTTGTAAATGAGCTATAATGGTATGCTTGTGTTGTTCCAACGCTATCTGGGCCTACATTATAAAAGGTATTTCTTTTTTCATTTACACCGTGTTCCCATATTCTACCTCCTTTAAATGTGTAATATGAATTATCTAAGTACGCGCCAGCCTCTGGTATATACGTTTTTCTAGATGTAAACCCGTTAATAGCTTCTTTGTATGAAACAGTTGTGGTAGTTGTTGGCAAAGAATTGACAAATTGATCACACAGCGGGTGCTTATTCAGTCTATCAAACTTACCGGCGCCCAGTGTTTGTTGCCAGTAAGGTGTTAAAGAATTTAAAGTTATATTGTAATTTCTTTTATTTGTATCCCAAGAACCTATTATTTTTTTGTTTATAGGTAAGTTATCAGAAAAGAATGAGTGCATACCATAATCAGATAAATCCGTTATGCCATCACCTGAGAGTCTAAGTACTGAGCCTCTAGTTGCGTCTGTGTAATACATTCTAAAACCAAAATCAACAAAAGATTCTGGGTTATTGGCTATGCCAAATTCTCCCTGAAACGTTAATGTTTGCCCTAGAACTTGGGCATTGGAAGTTAAGTTAGTGCTGCCGTCGGCATTAAACAAAGCATCTTTTTTTGCAAGTATTTTCATAGACTTGTTTTCACATAAAGTGATTAAGTCAGTGTCTCTTGTATGGAATTTTTGTATACTCCCGTATTCTGGGTTTAAGTCTTTGGTTATAGACTCCGCTTGTATAAACTGGTTTAAGTTATTTGTACCAGATATAGAATTAAATATTTGCGAAAATATTATACCGCTACTTCTAATTTCTTCGTTATAAGGCTCATCCAAAGTTGCGGAAGCCTTAACACCATTCTCAATTACGGGCTGATTAAAGTCGTCCCTAATGCGATCAGATTCGACCCCATTACCAAATGAATAACAATTAAAGAAATCCAAAAGATGTTTTTGGCCTGTGTATTCTGAAGTTTTATAAACCTTAGGCACTTCCCAATATATATCTAGCTCTGCCGCTTCTTTTGGCTCTGTTTCAAATATCGCGGGGTTAGCTGTTGAAAAACTTCCGTCGTCCTCGTCAACTTCTATGAATTCAATACCTACGTAGGAATTAACATAATTATTTGGATCATTAGCCTGCCACTTGGTAAGATAGTCTTCTGGATTCCATTGTAATGCCCCGTTAGCAGTACCTAACTCTCTAAAAGTTAACGTCCATTGAGCCATTTGGTTTGCACTATTTTCAGCAGCACCATTACAACCGGAGCAATCATAAGTCGTACCTAGTTTGCTTGTGCCGGGGGTAAGCGGTCCTGTACTATTGTATACTTCGTATATTCTATTGTCAATAGGATCCCCAATACCGTTACCTGCATTTATAAACCTGAACAGTGAAGAGCTTGAATTCAATTGATTAAACAAATCAGGATTAGAATTACGTATACCGTTATCTGCCCCGCTTTCACATAGACCATATCCTCCACTCCAGCTTATATCGATTTTTTGAGAAGTACCCTCGGTATATACGCCTTGCCCTTTTGGTATTGAACATCCCGTTTGTATACCGTCTATAAACAATCTTTGCCTTGCTCCTTGACCATCTCCATTGCCAGAATTTCTCCAGCTGTTTTTCCAAAAACTTTCAGTACTATAAGTCCCTGTCTGAAAATTGTAAAGAAACCCTAGGGCTTTTCTTCTGTATGCTGCAATAGCTGTGCTGCTAGCTTGGGCTATTTTTCTTCGCAATAAATCATCTTGAAAAACTTTTACAAAAAATCTACCGGTAAATTCAGCTTTATTAATAGACTCCACCCTAACTATTTCCAGCTCCAGGTCATTGTTTTTAGTATTAAAACCGTAAGGAGGCTGAGAAGTGAAGTTCATATCTGGTCCAAATATTTCCGCAGAATTAACAACAACTTTATTAGTAGCATTAGGCACTGTCCTTGAAGCGAAGGAACCTATTTTATAATAATTACTAGAAGCCCCTCCTGATTTAACTCTTAATAAAAGACTTGACTGAGTTCTTGTGTCCGGCCCAAATTGAGCGTCAAAATCGTCAACATCAACTTCAAGTTTGCTGGCTCCCTGTATTGGGAAAGCTTGTGCCGAAAATACAGTAGTCATTGCGCCTAAAGAAATTTTTGTTTCTTTTAAATATGTAGGCGCTTCATTTTCTATTGCAATAATTTTATACCTTGCTTGTTCAACAACAGGGTCTGAACTGTCGTGCTCTTTCTTTAATATTAAAAAAGTTTCTTCATCAACCTTGTTTCTTTCAGCAGACGGAAACGACAGCCATAAGTTGCCGTCTTCGGCATCATAAAATCTATCCAATGCTAAATTATAGTATTCCCGCGATGTTTCTTTTACGTAGTACTTAAAATAAGGAAATTGCTTGTTCTGCTCATAGTACGGTATTAAGGTCGGATTATTGTTATTACCAGTTAATTCAACCTCTAGCCTTGTAGACATAGGGGCTTGTGTCTTTGGAACAATAATAGACGCTGCTTTACTGGTAAAGACGGGAGTTGTTCTACCGTAATCATCCATATACGCTACTCCTATTTGGTATGTTCTTATTGATTTTACAGATGAAGCAACAATTTTTCCTTCAATGTTAACCGCGTTTGTGTTTTGAACGGTCGGTAACCCAACAGTCACGCTTTTTAAATTTGCTTGTATATTGTTCTGGAAGAGAGAGCCGTCATTATTTAGTAAATTAAAATTTTGTGTATAATTTCCAAATAGTAATCTATTAGCCGTTATTTCTTGTGCTTTTGCTTTTCGGGGTACATTGTCAAATGGTCTTAATATTTGATTTGTGTTAACAACCGAAGTTATTATTTCTGTTTCTATTAAAAAAGCATTATCAGTCCACTCTGGATCTTCGTCTGTAAAAGTATCTACTACATATACGTTCTGGTTGTTAGTAGCCTTGTAAAGTATATCTACAGCTACAACATCTGGGTAATCTACAGAGCTGGGCACAAAGTCAGATATACCGAGCTGACGAATATTATTAGTCATGCCTAGGTTATATCCCTGGCTTGGAGAATAATCAAAATCGCCTGGTATAAACACCGCGTTTGAAAAAGGCGAAAAAGCAGAAATTTCATTATTTTTATACTTATACCTATAACCAAATCTAGCAAACTTCATTTCAAAAAATGGAGGCTTTTGCTCTAGAGTCACATCATAGGTTATGTCAGCTGTAGTTACTCCTTCCAAAGAAACGCCTACAGAAATTACATAAACAAAGGCTGTATTTTGTGCACCTTGCCCTAAACCGTAAACCTCAACTCTTATTACTGCATCTATATCTAAGGGATCATTTTCTGAATTAGTAAGTAATAATATATCGCCATAATTATATACAGGAAGGGTATTTGAGTCCCAAAATAATTGCAAAGAGGTACCTGGAGCGAGTGGTTCTATACCGCCTCCAACGGTTTGATAAAATGAAGCGGATGTCTGGGTATCGATATTAGCTCCGGGTAAATTTGTAGCTGGATCTATTACCGTATTAGAATAAGCAGCTATAACAGGCGGCTGTAATGGATACTTCTTTATTACGGTTATATCATCTTCAATAAAGTTTCTACCGTATATTTGCGAATGTGTTACAAAGTTAGACGTAGAGCCTGTCCAATCCTCAACAAAAATCTTTTTTGGCTCAGTCTGGTTGTCTGTCCAAATTAATATACCCTCTATTACGTTTATTCCAGTAATTAAATAATTCTCACTAAAGTTTAAAACGCCTTGGGTGTCAACAAGTAAAGGCCTAGTTAACTTTGTTTTATCATTATAATAAGCTATCAGACTAGTGGTTTTAGAAGCTATAAACCAATATATATCATTAGAGTTTTCATCAGCTTTAGCGCCTATACAAACAGGCGTATCTAATGCAGTAATATATTCCGCATTAAGCCATTGATTATAAACTTTTGTCTTAGGATTGTACATTTTATTGCGCAATTCTAGATTACCTTTTATGTTTTGAAAAGTACCAACCTGCGAGGTATCTGAAGATGCTAACTCTAAATTTAAGGCATCTCTGTATTCTCCATTAGGAACAAGTCTTTCGTCAAGATCCTTGTTCATTTTACCTGATGTAAACGTGTGTATTAGCTCTGCCATTTAATTTTAGTGTTTAATCCATTTTGATTGATTTCTGAATACTTGAGACATTAAGTCCGCTTTTAATTCGGATAATCTTATCTTAGCATTTCTTCTGGCGGCTGATGCCATTTTTTTAAACCTAGCTACTATATATTCCTGTACGTTTGATCTTGTAGATAGTATAGAATACGCTATATGTTTTACTATCGCATCCATTGCAAACTTATGCACCGTCATATCTTCTAAAGAGCCTAGGCCATCGCTTATGTACTTTAACGTAACTACTCTACCTCTTATGTCTGAGCTAAACCTAATCATACCGTTTACGTTATCTACATAAAAAGTACCGTTTGATTGAGCATTTTCAGGGTCTATACCATATCTACCGCCATAAGCATACAAGGCAAGTAAGTCGGGATTGTTTGTTAAGTCAAAATTTCCTCCCCCAGGTCCTCCTAATGGAAAAGAGCTTCTAGCATTCCATCTAGTTAATGTCTCCGACTGAGCATCAGTAATTAACCCGTGAGCTGCATTAAAAGTATATTCACCTGCGGCATTTTGAGTGGGCGCCTCTGGGTTGCTAGTTAAGTTTGTTCTATATATTATTCTTTCTATCCCGCTGTTATCTACCCAAGATAGTTTAGTGTAATTCACATAGTCTTGCGGTAACACCATATAAAGCCCCGGAGGCACTTCAATTTCTATAGACTTATCTTGAGGCAATACATCAAAGCTAAATTCTTGTATAGCTCTTTGTGCCCAATAAGCAACATCCGTTCTTCTTACCTTTGTTATAAGTTTATCTTGGCCAACATGGGAAATCATAAAATTATTTATAATATCAGCTATACTAACAAACTGATAATTGCCATAACTTTCATCTCCACTATCCCATACGCCGTCTGCTCCTAAGTAATATTCTTCTGAGGTTTGATTTATCAATGCCATATATTATGATTTTTCTTGTTGGTTAGTTTGCGCGCTCATTTGACTTGCTACTTGATACATTCCTATGTCTTGAACAACCAGCCCTGCAAATTCTAATATCTTTATTACTAATTCAGTTTCTTCTGATATGTGCAATTCAAAGTTTACGGCCTGTGTTGCATCATATAATGCTTCACCAAAAACCATTTGGTAGCCCCAGGCAACTTTAGAAGGTTTTCTTATATAGTTACAGCTTACCCCAGTAATTATTGCAGCGTCTCCATATACTTGATAACCTAAATTAGAGGCTACAAATACGGGTCTTGAGTTTGTTGGTTTTGCAAGAGAAGATTGATTAATGTATAAGAACTCATTATAATTTATTCTCTCTACCTCAACTTGAGTAGTTGTGGTTACCACGGTATTGGGAGCCGGGTATAAAGACTTACTAGTTGTAATATTATCAAACACTATAGTCCCTAACCTGTATAAGTTAGCAGGGGTAGACCAATAAGCTCCAGCGTAAACCATAGCAGCATTTGTTTCAAATATATTTATTTTTTCATTAAGTATGTTAAGCATATCGGAGAATTCGGTATCGTTACCGGGTAATCTTCCAAACTGATTAATATCGTAAAAGTATTGCTCAAATATATCTAGCTGCGCTTGATTAGCGAACAGATTAAATTCTTGGGGTGTTACATACCCTCTTTGCTCTTTATTAAGTATTGCTAATACCCTTTGATAAACAGTATCTACGCTTACAGCCATAATTTATTTTTTATTTTATATAG
>Ga0208814_1001585_pt1 | contig 10475 bp, 7 predicted proteins | sample MalvirAntarct_55_FD_184253 | JGI IMG/M metagenome (GOLD analysis project Ga0208814, IMG submission 184253) | Marine viral communities from the Global Malaspina Expedition - Malaspina viral metaG Antarct_55 (SPAdes) (version 2) | ecosystem: Environmental > Aquatic > Marine > Oceanic | place: South...
GTGTATCGTATCATTATAAGGTATTACCTCAATGAACGCTTTTTTATAACCACTATTTATCAAAACATTTAACTGTTCCTCGTTTTCTACAAGCCAGTACATATAACCTTATTTTACCCTAATATACAAACACTTTATCTAGTAACCAACAGATTTTGTGTTTTTATTTTTGGAATTTTGGGTTTCTATCTTATTAACCTTGTAATCCATATTTGAACCACTAACAGGAATTAAGTAATCGTGAATTTGAGTAGTATGTTCTGCTCCAACCATAGGCCCTTTTTTAGGATGAATATGGTATAACCCAACATAACGTTTACCTGTCCTTTCATTTAAAAATTCAGTACCATTAGTTGTTAAATTAGAAGTCGAAGTGTATCTAAAATATTGGTCATATCTATTTTTAAAATATGATTTAAATCCTATTAGGTTACCATTAGAAGAAATTCTTTCTATCGTGTTTTTATTTACATTACTAACCTCATTTCTATTTCCAGTTATAACCCAAGGTAATTTAAAAGGAATATATAAAAAATAATCCACCCTATTATCTTGTGCAATAAATTTATTATATTGGGTATTTGAAATTTCAGTATATTGGATTTGGTTAGCTTTTTTTACAAAAAACCTTTGAAATTCACCAACTTTATAATTTGCTTCTGTTGGTAAAGCATAAATTTGTAAAGGACCAACACTTACTGGTTCTGTTGTATTAATACTTATTCCTTTGGCCCAGTAATAACTTTCATCTATTATATCATAAGAATTAGGTAAATGTTCATCTTCGAGACTATTTAAAAATTCTGGGTCTAAATCTTTTACTGTTGGGTTAAGAAGTTCTAATTGATCATTAGGCTTATCATTAGGGTTATTACCTGTAAATATTAAACCATCTCCGGTTGTGAAATAAGAACCTGAATATAGAGTATTTGTGTTACTATAAACATATTCTTCCCCATTAGTTATTTGGTTAGGTTTTATTTGTGATTTTGGGTAATACATTATACGTAGTTTATATTATTAGTAACCCATTGAGATTTAGGAAGGCCTTTATTAGCATTTTTAGCATTTTCTCTTGCTTTTTTAGTAACATTAGTTACATCAAAGTGAACACAATCTACATAACCCTTAAATTCTCCACCCCATCTTAAGCCAAGTCCTTTTGCAATAGCAGGAATACCAGAGGATACCCAAGGGGCTGCAGATGATTTAGTATATGTTTTACCAGTTGGATCTATAACATTCATATCCAACCCATAGGCATAATTATGGGGTGAATAGCCAGCAGTAGCATTACCATCATTTTGTGCCTTTAATTCTATAGATCTTTGGTATGTACGATAAGTGGCATTAATTCTTAAAGTATAACCTGGGTATTTTGATTCTAAAATTGTAAAAAATTCTCTAAATTTAGTTTGAACAAATGGATTTAATTCACCTACTAACCATTCTATAGATTGGTATTTCTTATATGTTCTTAAATCAACAGGTGTACCTCTAACTGTTCTTCTATCTAATACTTTTAATTTTTGATTTGGGTCTAGTGGTGGTATAGGGCCTTTTACTACTGTTGGTGGTAATACTTGGGCTATTTGAACTAATTCAGATTTATCCGGTATTAGGGGTGCTGCTTTAGTTCGTACTATTATTTTATCTGTTCTAGGTCTTGATATTGTTGTTAAATTAGTTACCCATTTATTATCTTTTATTTCATGGTTTATACCATTTATTATAAACTCTAAAGATCTAGGATAAGAGTTTGGAAGAGCATTTTGATTAACTGCTAAAGAGTTAAAAATACTAATACCACCTATCCCTTCACAAGTTAAAGATAAAGTAACAGGAATAAATCCATCATTTCCAGTTACTATCCCTTCACTATAATATTTTTTATATAATTCTGTTTTATATCGTTTAAAAGAAACTTTACCTCTGTCTATAAAATCTTGGGCATCTGTAGATGTCCAGTATTGAGCGTCTTTTAATGAAACTTTTTGGTTAGTATATTTATTTTTATTAGTTAAGGAATTAGTAGATGTACCATCTGAAGATGTTATTGCTATTTCCGTCTGTTTACTTTTAAGCTTTTGTTCAGATATTACTTGTTTGGTACCTGTTCCCCCAAAGGCATCTAATAAATAAGTAGGATAATCATTAAGTGCATCACTTTCTTTAACTATATTTTTACTTGCTACTAATCTATCAATTTTTTTAATAGCATTTAAAACCTTGTCTCTTAAGTCTTTATCGGCAAAATTTGTACTATCTCCTTTAAACCATGAATAATTTTCAGAAGTATAAACTCCTTCATATCCTTTATATTTCCACCTATAACCACCGGTAGCTGGGAAATTGGATGCTTTATCTGTAAATTTTTTATATAGGGCATCATCCTTATTTTTTTGATCTGTAGATGCTACAGAAGCTGAAGTAGTAATTACCGAATCTTGTACACCCTGTTCATACGAATCTTCATATCTATTTACTAACCCTTTATTCCAACTATTATAACCAATGGCAGAAACTGAATTTGTGGCTGATTTTGAATTTGCGGCCCCTATAGAAATCATATTCATTAATTTAGGAGTAATTTTAGTTTGAAAATCAAAATCTGTAACAAAAGTTGAACCAATTGTTGGAGTATAACCTAAAATATTAAAAGGTACATTTTTATTTGTTGGTGGGAATGCCGCTTCGTAACCTGTGATTGGGTTTTCATCTAAAAAATAAATGTCTATATCGTCTTTAATTTTAACTGTAAGTTCAGTAACATTACCCATACAGGTATTCATTCCATCTAATATTTTTTGAAGGAAAGTATATAAATCTAATTCACCTTTTGAATTTTTATTAGAAACTAAAGTAGTAGACACCCAATCTAAATTAAGATAAAAATTCATTAACCTAGCATAAGAAACATTACCTTCTAAGACTGCAAAATCCTTTAAAGATTCAAATTTTGGTAAATATATTGAATCTACAATTCCAGCTTCACTTGTGTAGATAGGTTTAAATATACCAATAGAAGGATCTAAAGGTATTAAATTAGGTTCATAATTAATTCGATTTAAATTTTCAGAATAATCTATATTAAGTCTTGGTGCAGAAGTAGAACCGCTTTTTATTTTTAAAATTATATTGTCTTCTAAAAATCTCATAAACTCCCCAAATCTAATATAATAGCGAGAAGAGGGAGGAACTTTATCTCGTAGTACATTAATGGCATTATATCCTTTAGCTTTTAAACCTATGGCATTAGGAAGGAAATAATAATCTTTATTATTTTGAAGGGTTTGAGTAAAAAAAGTTGATATTTGTTGAGCAATAAATTGTGAAATCCTATCTGATCCTATATTAGTAATAACAGTATTAGTTTCTTGTTCATCCTCAGAAGTAGGTTCAACAGCTTTAATTTTATATATTTCTTGTAGTTTAGTTTTTCTTAATTCTTCATCAGCTGTAGTTACAGGGGATGCTGGTACTACGGCTGTAAGAGATTCTATTACACTACCCAGAGTAATTAAATTTACCGTTATATCATAATGGTTATCTTGGTTTAATTTCCAAGAAAAATTATTTACTTTACCAAAAAATCCTTGATAATTTCCTTCATATTGGTTTGTAAAAGAAGTTATATCATTTAATATACTTTTTTGAGGAGGTGTTGGATTATTAAACCAACCATTATCTATAATACTAGATTTAACATTTTTTATAATTGGTTTATTATTTGTATCTAGTTTTTCTATATACTTATCCCACCCCCATTCTAACATCATAACCATACCTAATCTTAAATATAGAATTTCTATAATACCAAATTGGAATTTATTAAATGCTTTTAAAGTGACTGTTGCTTTTCTAAGAGAACCATTATTAATGGATTCAATTTTTAAACCTGTAATTCCTGGGGTTGGTTGTAGTCCTCTACTATTACCACCCATTCCACCATATAATTTATCATTACTTCCATTCCAACTATTTGTAGTTCTTACACCGCTTCTTGTAGTGTAGTTTGCTCCCCTAGTTTGAGTAGAGGTCCTATCTTCAGTTTCATAATTTGCTTGTTTATTTAATGATTGAATACCATTAAATAATATATAATTTTTAGCTAGGTTTTCATTTAATAGAGATGCTATATCATTATTAGTTAAATAGTCATTGTTTTCTAGCTTTTGGAGGTCCTTTAATCTTTCATTGTCTGTAATAGATACTCCAGATGCAAATTTAATCCAAGAATTTCTATTATTTAAAAAATTTAATACTTCAGGGGTTCTAGAAATTGAATTATCATTATAACCAGCACCATGAATTTGTTGCCTTAATTTAATTTGTTCACCAATATTATTTTTTATTGGTCTTCCTATTATATTTCCATCCATAACTAAGTAACATTTAATTGCTGATATTCGTTGATTATAACCCCAATATTTCCTGGTATTCTAATTTGTACTCCTAAAGGAGGAAACATAGAACCTTGGTTAAATTGTGGGTTTGCTATAGAAATAACCCACCATAAAGTAGGATCATTATAATAAGCTAATGCTAGTATATCAAATCTATCTCCTTCATCAGTATAAACATATGTATCTCCAAAGCTTAAAGGGATGTCAGGGTATTTAACGGTTTCATTATATTTTTTACCAGTTACACTATATTTTGTAAGTATATTTGAATATCTTCCCATTAGTTTGATGATGTTTCAGAGGGTTGAGATATAGTAATAGCTTTACCAGATGGAGAATAGTTTTGATTAAACCCATTAGATAATGCTATATATCTTTGTTCTCCAAATTCAGTTAAAGGTCCTTTTCCAGCATCAGTGTCATTGTTAAACACATTTTTCTGTATGTTAGGCACAAAATTGTGAATAGGAATGAAATTAAACCCACTTACCTTAATCATAAATGGAAGTTCTTTTACACTATTATCAGATCCGGAATTTGTATCATTAATAGCTATTTCCCAAGGTGAATCCATAGGTATAGTATAATTAATACCCTTCATTATTCCAACCTGTTCGTAAAGATACCCACCTACAGTTAAAGATATTAAATTACCTCTCATATAACCATCAGATGAGTAATCTGGGGCACATACCGATGCTAGGTAATTTAATTTTTGGTACATAGGAATTAATTCTTCTTTTGATTGAGCATAAACTGTCCAACTTAAATTAAATGATCTATCAAAACCTTGATAGTTATAAGAACTTTCTGCTCTACCTGCAAATTTTTGGGATGACCAATCAGCTGTATAGCTATCATCCATTCCATCTAAAAAAGCTCTAAAATGAATAAAAGTTTTTAAGGAAGGGTTATCATTATCAATAACTCCAATCCTAAATTTACAAAGATCATTTTTTACTTTTTCTTTGGTAACACTTGAAGATTTGTATAATTTTAAAGCATTTATTTTATCTAATGCTCCTATACCTTTTACATAACTTGAATTTTTAGGAAGTTTTGCTCCTGCGTCTCCTAGATTTACTCTTTGTTCATATCTGTTAGTTTGAATATTATAATCAGGAGAAGGAATTGTTTCTGGGTTGTTAACAACTTTCCTAAAATCTTGTAATATTTCAGTTGAAAGATAACTATTGTTTTGATTACCTACTTGAGCCCCTGATTTAGAACTCATTAATTGGTCATAATCAAGGGATGAACCTAAACCTGTTACACTAGGTGTATTGGATTGAAAACCTACACCATCTTTAGTTTGATATACACTTTGACCTACATTACCTATTTGTGATGAGTTAAAATCATCATTGGTAATTTTAAATAACCCATTACCTAAAAGGTTTGATAAAGTAGTATTTGTTTGAGACGAATATTTCCCAGTTACAGATTTTGAACCCGAGGAAGCTAGATCACCAAAATAGGTTCCTCCTCTAAAATTCCAAGGGGTGTTATCTGTTACAACATCAGTAGTGGAAGTAGTAAATGTTTTTTTACCAAACACTCCATAATTAAAACCAAAATTAGTGTTTGGAGTTTTTCCCGTATTAAAGAAACCAGAGGTACTTAAAGTATCATTATTAACACCCGTTCTTTGGTCTGAAATTGCTTTTATTACTGTATTTCCTACCCCTAAAGTTGCTCCTGGACCTCCTGAATATTCATATAATATATCAGGGGTATTGGATTGATTTTGGTTTTTATCTAAAAACTGAACTAATCTACTACTTACTTCCTCAGTATTTTTTCTTTCATCAAAGGCAGCTGTATTAAAATATATAGGATTAGAAAGTGGTAGGCTATTTCCTGTTAAAGAACTAAAAATACCCCCTACATTCCCCCTTGCTGCTGCTTCACTTGTATCAAATAAGGGATTTATACCTTGTTTAAGTAAATGTCCACCTATTGGATTCGCAGCCGCCTGTAATAAGGTAGAGGTAGGTAAGTAAATACCGTTATTTAACGGTAATTTGTTGTTATCTATCTTATTGTTACCTGCAGTAGCTTTTATATTAACTCCAGTTCTAGATAATACTTCTTGTTTAGCTGTGAATAAAAGACCGTTTGGAGATCTTAAATCAAAAAACATTTTAGTTAATCTAGAAACATCCCTAAATACAGTTTCGGGTAATAATGAACCCCCCCTTAATAAAAAATCTTCAGAAACTGCTGGACCATTAGATTTCCCGTAGTCACTTTCATTAAATGATCTTCGGGGAATTGGTTGTATTTCATAAGGCTGACCACTTGCATTTGTATTAATAGGACCTGCTCCACGTCTATCATATCCGTAGGGAGCAGTATTGTAACTTGAAAGGTCTGTTCTTATGTTAATTAAGGGTGCCAATAATTCTAGGTTTTAGGATTATTAGTTTCCGGTATTATCGTCTGTTCTAGGTGCATCAGAAACAAAATCTTCATACGTACCCTGTGAAAAGGTATTATTAACAGGAATGACTCCATTCCCCTTTAAAGGAGCAGATGGTTTTTCACCTCTTAAAGGTGTTAAAGTACTTCCTTGTTTTTCAAATTTGTCAAGTAAAGGCATAATTTTAAATTTTAATGGTTAAACGTTTATTATAAATATTATTATTGTATAGAAAATGCACCCATATCTACAGCAGTTCCTAAAGCTACATCATTCATTGTAATTACAGGATTAGGTCTGTTAATTGCTCTTTCTAGTAATTTTTCTAGTTTAGAATTATCCTGTTGTACTACTGTGGGTTGTTGTACAATTGTTTGTTGGGGTTTACTTACTTCTGAATTCGGATTTATAGATTCATTTTCTTTATCAAATAAATTTGTACCGGCTATAACTGTATCTTTATTATTTAATGCTATTGCTCCTTCAGGACCCATTAAGGTTCTATTACCATACCCTCCTCCATTACCACCAGGGGATACCATATCATCTGCTGTTGAGTAAAGGTAAGCTCCTACCGCAGCAGCAACCCCTAACCCCACAAGGGCAGTAAAAGGGTTAGCAACAGCAAATGCAGCTGCTTTAGCTGCTGCAGCCGCTACTTGTCTCCACATAAGACCCAAATTTTTCTGTAATGTTCCTGTTAGGATTGCTTGAGATATTGTAAAATAAGCAAATCCTGCTCCTATTGCTGCTATAACAGGCATCATACCTGAAAGTGTTGATGCTACCGCAGCAATTCCTTGTAGTAGGGGGTCTATGAATTTTAACATATCACCTAAAGAGGATTTAGCTGATTCCATTGAAGCATTTAAAGCTTCTTGGGCTGTTTGTTGTTCTAATCTATTTGCTAATTCATCTTTACCTAATGCTCTTAAATCTTCTGCTGATTTTCCTTGTATTTCTTGTTGAAATAAAATATCAGCCATTTGGTCAGAAGTCATACCCATAGCTTCACTTAAAGCTTTTTGTTGTATAACATTCATACTTTGGAAATCGGATAAACTACCTGCTTCCTTTTGTAATTCCTGTGCTAATGTTACTTGGTCACCTGCTAAGGCCGCTGCTCTTGCTTTTTCTAAATTAATATCTCTACCTATTAATAATTCAGCTTCTAGTTCTTTAGTTATTGAACTTTCAAAGTCTAGTAAAGCATTTCCTGCTGACGCAACATCTTCTAATGAAGCACCAAATAGTTTAGCTTGGGTTACTGCTTTAGCAATTTCCTCTATATTACCCCCTAAATTAGCCCTTACAGTACCTGTTACCTTACTAGTTTCTTCTAAAATTCCTTTTAAATCAAATTGAACTCCTGCTTGTTGTTGTAAAGCATAACTAGTAGCTAATGCATTTTTATATTGATCGTCAAAACTACCAGCTGTTATTTCGGATGATGCTGCTAGGGTTCCTGCTGCTTCTGCTGTTATACCTGTAGTTGCTTGTAATCTAGTAGCTGTTGCTAATGTATCTTGTGAAAATTTAGCCATAAAACCAAATTGTTCACTCATATCCATAAAGGTATGGATCATAGCAGCACTTGTTACATTTATATCATCTAGTTCTCCTGCAGTCTCTGCAAAAGTACCTGCAAGATTTTTAGCCTCACCACTGGACATAACCATAGTTTTTTCAAACTGGGTTATTTTTTTATTATTCCCTAATATAAGTTCCCCCATTGTTTTGAGGATATTTATCATTTGAGTAAATGCAAATAAAGCTATATTGGCTGGGTTTGTAAGACCTGAGAGCATTTGGCTTCCTGCTTCTTTTAATCCAGCACCTAAACCAGCAACTCCACTCCCTCCATCTTTTATTTTGTCCATAGCAGCACCTAATATTTTATCAGTGTCTACTAAATCTCCTAATATTGGTATTTTACTTATACCTTTTAAAATACCACCAAAAGCTCCTAATTTCTTTTCATTAGCTATTATGATCTCCTTTTCTTTTTCTCTTATTTTATTCTGGCGTTCTAATTCATCAGCATTTTGTCTAGTAAATACTGCTTGTTGACCTAAAGGACCTAATAATCTAGTATGATAATCTAATGTGCCTTCAGCTTTTGCTTGTCTTTTTTCAGAGGATTCAAATGCTTTTCGGTCAAACCCTTCTCCAGTTTCCGCGGCTGCTAGTAAGTCTTCTTGAATTGATTTTTCCTTTAAAACATCATTAGCTCTATCATTAGCATATTTTACCCTTTTTTGTTCTTTAGAAGATAAAGAAGAGGTTAAAGCATTTTCTATTTTTGAAGCTTTAGTAAGGGATTCTTTATTTTTAAGTAATTGTTTATCTATAGCTTCAACCGAACTAAGACCCCTTCTTTGCTCTAATATTTCTTTAGAAATACTTTTATTGATTTTAAGTATATTGGTATCAAAAGTTGTTCTTTTAGTACTTATACCTTGAATTTCTTTAATAGAGTCAACTAAAGAAGAAGCTAAACCAACAGACTCAGAATCTAAATCGTTCTGTTTTTGCTTTATATCCGCTCTTTCTTTTTCAATTGCAAGAAGTTCTTTAGCTCTATTTAATTCTTGTTCAGTTGGCATTAATAGGGTGTTTTATTATAAATATGAAAAAAAGCAGCTATTTATAGCTGCTCTTTCCCTCATATGATTTTGATGCTTGTTTAAATTGGGGAGTGTTAACTTTTCCCTCAGAATTAACAAGTGAAGTTTTACCAGCATTTAGTTGATTTTTTTCGGCTGATGATTTTTCTTCATAAAATTTTTGTATTTCTTTAAATGTGAATTTACGTAGCCATATTGGCATATGATATATAGTATTATAATCATATCCACCTTTACCATGGAATAGTATTTCATGAATCTGTTTAAAAAGATTCATTCTTATTTGTGGAGATAATTTAGGCGTCAGGCCAAAAAAACCCAAGCCCTATAGGGATGCGTACCTCCTGACCGCTATCTATAATAACATTAAGATCTACATCGGGTTGTGTTTCTTTAATATGATCTCTTAATGCTTTAGAATCTTTTGCTAATAAATAACCATCTACAAATTCATTAATATCTTTCCTTTCGGTATCACCATTAACTGATGTAATAATGTATTTTAATCTTGTAGAGAGAGAAGGATTAGAATCTTTTTTAATTCTTTTTATACCTTCTATTTCTTTTTCAAGTTTTTTTTCGTCTTTTCCTGTAAGTATTTTATAAGTAATTGGGGTTTGAGTATGGGGAAGCTCAAATTGAAATTCATTTAACCCTTGAGTTATTTGAGATTCATCAAATTCTTTATTTTCTAATTGGCTTAAATCAATGGTTTCTGTCTCCCCATTTATTTCTACTTCATATTGAGACCCATACCCTAAGATACGAGTAGCAATTAAAAGGGCATTTTTGTCACCTACAATTAAATCATCAATGTTAATTTTAGAAATTATAACAGACTCTAATAATTTATCTAATACATTTCCTTTTTTTATAAAAGAAGAATTAGTTAAAATATCTTCTTCTTTAGCAGTCATGTATTTAATTTCTACCTTACCACTAGATAGGGGATTGTCTTTAGGATACATTAATCCTTTAGATGGTAATTCTATTTCTTCTGTTGGGAATTTAAATTCAGCC
>Ga0208814_1001588_pt1 | contig 10462 bp, 3 predicted proteins | sample MalvirAntarct_55_FD_184253 | JGI IMG/M metagenome (GOLD analysis project Ga0208814, IMG submission 184253) | Marine viral communities from the Global Malaspina Expedition - Malaspina viral metaG Antarct_55 (SPAdes) (version 2) | ecosystem: Environmental > Aquatic > Marine > Oceanic | place: South...
GGAGGCTATAAAACGCCCGAACAAAAAGCAGCAGAAGAAAAAAGTAAACAAAAAGCTAAAGAAATAGCAGCAATTAATCGAAAAAAAGAAGCAGAAAAAAGAACTGAAGATATGGCTGCTGCTCAACAAACTTCTGCGGCTACCGGAGCTTCAAACACAGCAACAGGAACTATGGGCGGTGTATCATCAGTAGTTCCTTCAGAAACTAGCGCCCCTACAACTATTATACAAGCGAAGCCAGAAGCTCCTGATCTTGTGGATGCTAGAAAAGGTGTAGTAGGCGCTGATGTAGGAAGCGGAATAAGCAATGATGTACAGAAACTAGATAAAGGCCCCGTAGCTACTAGTTCTGTTGTTACTGCTCCTAGTCCTGTTATAGCTGCTACTGGAAAAGCATCTACAGGAGCGGTTAAAGAAATAGCTCCTGTGTCTACGTTTGAAGCAGACAAAGCAGGCGACTTAGCAACCACACAAGCAGCACAAGGACAAGTAAGTCCAGAAGCTATTGCTTCAGCAGAAGGCGCAACAATGACTGCTCCTGCCGAAGCTGCTGAACGAAATGCGGCGGCTGAGTCTGCGGCTCTGTCAGAAAAAGTAGGCTTCGATGTTTCTACAAAAGCCTATGTAGACAAAGTAACCGGAGAAAAAGTTAACGTATCTTCAACTCCCGAAGCTGAAGCTGCAACACGTAACGCCATTACAGACGATACACTTACTACAGGCCAAGCAGCTAAGATTATAGGCACAGTAGGCTTTGAAGCCTCACAACGCCGAACAGTAACAGGCGAAGCCGCTAAAGGCGCGGCAGCTTCTATGATTGCAGAAGTAGGTGGCTTGCCGCCCGAAATCTCAGCAGCTATTGTTGAAGATCCTGCAACAGTATTAGCAGCAATAGATGATCAGCCTGTTGAAGTTAGAGCAGCTATTGCAGCACTACCTACAGAAGCTTTAGTATCTTCACAGATGGAAAGCCTTCTAGGTGGCATGGAAGACGGTAAAACTCCTGCGTGGGCAAGACCTGCTGTTGATGCTGTTAACGCAATGATGGCGCAAAGAGGACTCAGCACATCAACTGTAGGCCGCGATGCTTTGTTTAATGCTGTTATTCAAAGTGCTATGCCAATGGCTCAGAGCAATGCTCAAGCTTTACAGCAACGATCAGCACAGAATCTTAGCAACGAACAACAAGCCAACATGTCTGCGGCCACGTTAGACGCACAAAGACGCATGGCTAATCTGTCTAATCAACAAACTGCTAACTCGCAGACTGCTCAGATGGCCCAACAGATGTCTACAATGCAGAGCCAGTTTAGACAAGACGCTGTTATGACTACTGCACAAATGCAACAACAATCACGCCAACAGAATTTAGCAAACCAACAACAAGCTGCAATGCTAAATGCTCAGAACCAACAATCTACTAATGCTCAGAATTTAGGCAACGAGCAACAAATAGAACTAGCTGACATGCAATACATGAACGCTACTGAGTCTGAAAACATGTCAGCAGTACAGCAAGAACGCATGGCTGAAATGCAAACAGCAGCAGATTTTTTATCTAAGAACCAAGCGTTTGCACAACAAATGTCTTTAGCTAACATGTCTAATGAGCAACAAACAAAACTTGCAAATCTTTCAGCACTAAACCAAGCAAGCTCTGAAAACATGAGCGCCGAACAGCAAACCGAATTAGCTAATTTAAACAGCCGTATGCAAACAAACTTAACTCAAGCAAAGATTGCAGAGTCTATGGGTTTAGCGCAGTTAAATGTTGATCAACAAAGAGCCGTTGCAAATGCTTCTATGGTTGCTAATGTTGATTTAACTAAGTTTAACGCAGCACAGCAAGTTGAGCTAACTAACAGTAAGTTTATGCAAACAATGGTTATGACAGACTTTAATGCAGAGCAACAAGCTGCAATGCAGAATGCTACCGCTATGGCTACAATGGACTTAGCAAACGCTGATCAACGTACAAAACTAGCTATTACAAACGCACAATCTTTCTTGCAAATGGACATGACTAATTTAAACAACAGTCAGCAGGGTATAATTTTAGATCAACAAATGGCACAACAGAGACTGCTATCAGATCAATCAGCCGCTAACGCTGCTAAACAGTTTAACGCTTCTTCTGAAAATCAATCACAACAGTTTATGGCAAATTTAGCTAGTAATATGTCGCAGTTTAATGCAACACAATCAAACGCAATGGCGCAGTTTAACGCTACTGAAACAAACAGAGCAGCAGCTATTAATGCAGGAAACGAACTACAAGCTGCAAGTCTTTCTGCTCAACTTAACACAGATATTTCTAAGTTCAATGCTACTGTTGAAAATCAACGCGATCAGTGGAATGCTCAAAACGCACAGGCTGTTGAACAGTCTAATATACAATGGAGAAGACAAGCCAACACAGCACAAACTGCTGCTGCTAATGCTGCAAACCAACAAAATGTTCAGAACGCATATAACATTTCAGCATTAGATCAAACGCAAGTGTGGCAACAGCTTAGAGATGAAGCAGACTATATTAGAACTTCATATGAAAACGAAGAAACTAGAAAGACACAACTATATGGAGTGGCGCTTGGAAACGAGACTGCGGCGGGAGAAGACAATTCTACAAACTCTAGTATTCTTGTAGGTCTTGTTGACGGATTATTTAATACATAGTAGGAGTAAAAAGAATGGGGTTTTTTAGTAAAGTTTTTAAAGGCGTTAAAAAAGTAGTTAAAAAAATTGGTAAAGGAATTAAAAGTGCTTTTGCAAAAGTTGGTAAATTTATGAACAAGCTAGGAATTGTAGGTCAAATAGCTTTAGGTTTAATGTTGCCCGGAATTGGGGCCTCGCTTGGAAAGTGGGCAATTGGCGCAATGGGTTCAGGTAATGCTTTAGTTGCTGCGGCAGGGCAGTTTGTAAACGCTGCTGTAAGTATTGGAACTAAAGTAAGTGGAGCGTTTAAAACTGTAACCGAAGGCGTGTTCAAAGTTGTAGGTCAAACTGTTGGAACGGCGTTAAATAAAATTCCAAAGCTTGGTCAAGCATTATTTGATGTGACTGGTGGCAAAATTAATATTGTTGATATGGATAGTTTTGCAGGTGTTTTTGATACAGTAGGTGACGTAATGACAGACGTAGCATCTTCAGGTCGCGACTTGTTTAGCATGGATACTCTCACTGCAAAAAATAAACTAGGGCAAGATTTAATTGATAAAACACAAGCAGCACTAGCTAAAACAACTACTGCTTCTGTTCCTGTAGAAATAGAAGATCAAGTTATGCAGTCAGAATACACCAAAGCAAATCCTCCTTCTGCCAGTAACTATGATATAACTAAAAGCAGGCTTGATGATTTTAAAGTTAAAAATATTGTAGACGAAGTGGCAGGTACAGGTGCAACTGATTTTATTGATGGTGTTCCTGTTATTAATGAAAGCTTTTCAGGAAAGCTTACAGAGGGCGTAGCAGGTGCAACTGATTTTATTGATGGTGTTCCTGTTATTAATGAAAGCTTTTCAGGAAAGCTTACAGAGGGCGTAGCAAGCAATCAAAGTCTTATTGGCCCTAACCCCGAAAGCTTTGCTCGACCGTTTAATGACGGACTAACCGACATAAGAGAGAAGTTTGTTGACATACCTGAGTCAGTGGATGCTTCTAACGCCGCTACTGTTGATGTTGCTACTGAAGAAGTTGGATATTTTGAATCAGTACAAAACAGAGCGTCAGAAGAATACAAAAAGTTTAAAGCAGACCCTTTTGGTATAGAGGGCGTGGCAGGTAGAGTTACTGATGGGATTGGAACACAAGTTATGCAAGGACTTGGGCTAGAAAACAAACCTGAATATACTTCAATAGATAGACGTTCATCTAATAATTTTAATTTTGGAGGCTTGCAAGCTTCAACATCTATTAGAACCGGAAAAGAAGCTTTTGATCCACTAGCATATTCGCAAAATGCAGATTACTTATCTCAGAATACTATTGGGTTTGGCGCTCATCAGTGGGACGCTAATAGAGAATATGTAAACAACATGCGAGGATTATAAGATCATGGCAGATCAAGCATACACAGATTATATAGCACAAGGCAAACGCCCACTAGCCGGACAGTCTTTAACACGCGATGCAGATACTCCTGCTTCGTATGAAAAAGCACCAGAGTATTCTAATGTTCACGAAGCTACTGAGTATTTGTTTTTAAGTGTAATTGAAGAAAAATCTTATGTCCCTTTACTACAAGCAGTTGCGGCTAGAACGCCTATTATGGATTTGTGTCAGCTAATATTATTTGACGGGTTTCAAAGAGGCAAGTGGAACCCTGATTTAATGTTAATGCTATTAGAACCTTTAGCATATATTATTATAGCTCTTGCTGAACGTACAGATATTGATGTTGTTATTTATCGTGGAGAAGACGAAGACGCTGAAGACGAAGAAGAAATTTTTGGTGTTGAAATGGAGTCTAAGCGTAGCGAGAATTTAAAAAAAGCTGCTCAGTCTGGTAAAATTCCTACAGGGGCTGTGTCGCAAAAAATTATGAAGAAGATTGAAGAGCTTCCTGAAGTACCTGCTGAAAGTTTACTTGCGCCTCCTGTAGCTCCTGAAGAAGAAGAAGAAGCTGACGCACAGCAACCAAGCTTAATGGCTCCACCATCTCTATTACAAGCATAAAAGGATATTAAATAATGGCTATTGATAAGTTTGCAACCTCGTTACTTTCTAACGCTGTAAAGTCTAATGAAAGAACAGCAAAAAATAAAGACAGAAATGTTCTAGCGGCAACAGGCGCGAAACTTTTAGGAAGAGGGATTAAAAGTGTTGCAAAATCATACTTTGAAACTAAAACAAAAGCATGGGCAGAAAAAGAAAATATACTGGCTGAAAAAATAAAATACAAATCAGCAGTACAAAACGCAGCATCTTTTGTAAATCGACAAACTGCAATTGACGAAGCCGGACAAGGAGATGCTTCATACTTTTACGACTCCATGTATGACAACTTTAAAACGGGTTTAAAAAATGTAACCGATACAACAATATCAGGAGATGAACGAAGTTTTGAAGAGCTTGTAAAAAGAAAGCTGACACCTTTAGCGGAAGAAAGAGCAAAACAGCACAGAGAAGGACTTGCTCTTTCAGGAACAATAGGGACTTTTGAACAGTTTAATGCAGACCTTGAAAACAAATTAAAAAGAGTAAACCCTGATAATATAGGTAGCTTTTTTGTAAATAAAGCTGTGCGTTTATTTTCAGGAACAACAAAAGCCGAACAACAAGCTGAAGTTTTAGACTCTATTCGTACAGGAACAATGGGCAAAAGTGCCACGGCTCTAAATATTTTTAATAAAAAATATAAAGAAACTAAAAATGCTGTAATGTCTTACAACTATGCAGCGGCTTTAGCAAGCGAGGATTTAGAAGCAATAGAAAATGAAGAAAAAGACATATTGATAGATAGCAAAACTACTCAAATGTTTGAAAACGGCAATTTGTTCGATGTTGTAGAAACAGTAACAACAAACAAAATAGAAGGCACATCAAACACAGTTACCACAACAACACTAAACACATCTTTTACAGACCCTAAGAAAGAGAAAGAAGATGTTTCTAAAATGATGACAACTGTAAATTTATCAAAGCAACCTTTAGCCGCATTTAAACCACAGGCGTATTCTAATTATGTTCAAGAAGTTTTAGGCATGGGTTTAAATGTTAATTTTATTACAACCGTTAGCGACTACGCCAAAATAGCCAAAGTATATAGCAATTATGCGTCTAACAAACCGAACCTTATAGATAAGTTTCAAGACGATGCTTATGTAGCTATGGTTTCGACTTTTGCTAAAGAAAGTTTAAATTTAGATATTTTATTATTGTCTTTAAAAAACTCAAAACCCGGATCTCCTCAAAGGGCAAAACTTTTAGAAGAAATAAAAAGTGAAAAAAATGCTTGGTATACTACTGGCGGCCATTTTTCTGAGGTGTCTTCGCAAGTTAGGGAGAAAGGCATAACAAACCCCAATCCTGCAAATATTCACAGTATTTCTCCTGCTTTGTGGAACGGCGCAACAGCAGAACAGCGAAGAAAGATAAATCAAATGTCAGAAGCACAAAGAAAAAACGCAAAAATAATTTAAAGGGGGGTACTAAATGTCGTTAACACCTGAACAATTAGAAGTAATAGATGCCATAGATTTAAAAACAACCCCTGAAGAATCAAACGGTGCTTCATCTTTAACTGATGAGCAACTTAAAATAATAGATGCCGTCGAACTTGAAAAGGAGCCTACAAAACTTTTACACCCTGCACAAGAAGAAGAAAAAGTAGAAGAAGCAGTAGCCCCCGCAGAACAAGAAGAAGATTCTGATCCTAGTATTTTAGCTGATGTTGGAAGAGTCTTTATGGACGTTGGAGAGAATATTGCTTTCGCGCCTGTTCAGCTTGCAAATATGGTTTCTGAAACAGTAAGCGGTAAAGAGCTTGTTCCTGAAAAGTATTTAAATATGGCGCGGAAAGAAACTGTAGGTATTGTTTCTGGCCCTTTAAGAAGTTTAGGATTTGAAAATACTGCTAAGTTGCTTGAGTCTGCGCTATTAACCGAAGAAGGCGCGGTTAAGGACACTGAAACAACCACAGGAACTATACTAGGTGCAGTTCCGTATGTTGCAGGTGGTTGGAAGGTTGCAACAATGAAGAGAATTAAAAATCTTAGTAACTTTAGAAAAGGCGTTATAGGTGGCACAGTTGTTAATCAAGTGCTTACTGACCAAGGTGATCAGAATTTATTTAATGTTGTTGACGATGCACTTATAGAAGCCTTGCCACCAAACGTAGGTAATGACGTTTCAGAGTATCTTAGAACTTCATCTGGAAGAGAAGTGGCGGCGCTTGGTTCCGACTTTGTTTCGTTTATGGCGGCAGATGAAGATGATACTCAATTAGAAAAGCGTTTAAAGCTTGTAGGCGAAGAGCTAACTCTTGGCGTACTTGGAGAAATAGTTGGGCTTGGATACAAAGTTGTTAAAGGAGGAGTAACGGGTACACGCGATTTAGCTTATTGGTCTTCTAAAATGTTTGGTAAGCAAGTAGAAAAACTTACTAAAACAGAGCGCGGCCAAATATTTATGACGCATTTAAAAACACTGAAGCCTTCTAAAAGCGTAAAGACTCCGTCCCCGTCCCCTACAAAAGATTCTTATTTTGATGAGGCTGAGTTTGTAGTTGATTTAAAAGCACCTGAAGGGCGCATACTATATGAAGAAGCTCCAGAGGCAGTTGAGCAAATTGCAAAACAGAATGGTTCTGGTTTTAGTTCTAATCTTAAAAGATTAACAAATCAGTTTTTTCAAAGCAGAGGCTACTGGTCTAAAAAAGCTTTTAACGCTTTTGAAAATTCACAGTACGCACAGAGACAACAGATTTCTAAAGCTGAGAACACAGCAAACCGTTTACAAAAACACTTAGATGATATTGTTGATACCAACGAAGGCGAAACAATTACTCAGACTGTACAGGAGCTTTTTGATGGAGGTCTTGATTTTACTTTTGCTAAAGGCTTGAGCTTTGAAGATCAAGTAAGCGATGTAGCCAATGAATTTAATTTGCCTAAAAACATTGCAACTGAAATGGTCAACGCACGAAATCAAATTGACAGCTTGTCTAAGGATCTTGTTAATTCTTCTGCTGTTCCTGACGATCTTAAAGAAGCAATTGTAGAAGGCGCGGGAGCATACCTACGCAGGTCTTATCGCCTGTACGAAGATAAGGGTTATGTGCCTACTGATGATGTAACAATAAAAGCTAAAGAATACTTAATTAAACAGTTTCAGAAGTTTGATGTTGATCTTTCTGACGAGTTTGCAAGCAACAAAGCTGACACCTTTCTAAAAGATCTTATTAAAGATGCAGACGTTAAAGATACTGCAAACTATCTGCAACGAGTTAGAAAAGTAAACAAGGCTATTCTTGAAGAAAAGAAAGATATTGCTCCAGAGCTTAGAGCTTTTATGGGCGAGATAAAAGAGCCTAGCGAAAACATTATTCTTACTGTTAGTAAAATGGCAAAGCTTTCTGAAACTAATAAGTTCTTTGAGACTATTAAAGACTTAGGAGAATCAGGAGGCTACATATTTAAAGACACCGCTACAAAAGATAACCAAGTGTTTGGCGAACTGATCAGCGGAACTAATTCTAATTTAGACGGAATGTACACAAGCAAAGAAATGTTAAAAGCTATTCAGGATAGGCAGGGTCAAATCGGATCAGTCAGAGAAAACCTTTCGTACAGAAAATATTTAAAAGTTCAAAGCACAATTCAAAAGTTTAAAACTGTGTACAGCCACATGACGCATATGAAAAACCTTACGGGCGGTGCAGTTATGTCGGCTGCAAACGGCGTTAATCCTTTTGGTAAAAACACAGTGGAAACTTATAGGACTCTTAGAAACTCTGTAAAACAAGGAGGAAACGCTGCACTTGATGCATCGTATGAGAAATTCTTACGTCTAGGAATTATTAATACTAACGTGCAAGTAAACGAGTACCGCGAACTTTTAGAAACGGGTTATCGCGCTAATGCTACAGACGGTTTTAAATGGATTGAAGATTCAGTTCCTTATGGCAGCACGTTGAACGAAGGAGTTAAAGTCGGACAAAAAGTTTTGAAACGTGTAGAAGATGTTTACGTTGCTACAGATGATTTTTATAAAATTAATACTTTTTTATCGGAGCTAGACACTTTAAAAAAAGCGAACACTGGAAAGTCTTTAGATGTTCTTGAAGCTGAAGCAGCTAGGATTACGCAAAACACTTACGCTAATTATGATCGAGTCCCTTTCGGTGTTAAAGCTTTAAAAGACTTGCCTATCGGTAGCTTTGTTTCGTTTCCTGCTGAAAGCATACGAGTACAGGCAAACATTCTTCGTCAAGGAGCCAAAGAACTATCTTCAGGAAATCCAACTCTAAGAGCTAGAGGCACACAACGGCTCTCTGCAATGCTTGCAACAAACTCAAGCGTTGGGTTAGCTAGTGTTGCTTCGGCAAAACTTGTATTTGGAAATGATGACGAGAAAGGAGAAGCCGCCCACATCCTTAGTGAAAAGCCTTGGTCAAAAGTAGCTCCTAGAATATGGAATATAGACGATGAGGGTAAAATTTACTATTGGGATACAGCTTCTCACGATCCTTTCACAGCCGTAAAAGATCCTGTTCGTATTATTATTAATGGAATAATGAGTGACAATCTAAAAGGAGAAGACTTAACTAAAAGAATTGTAGACGTTTCTGTCGAGGCTGCACTTTCTATTGCAAAGCCTTTTTACAGCGCAACAATATTAGCGGATGTTGCTGATGATGTTATATATGCTGTTTTTGATCCGGCAGGAAGAACACGTAAAGGAAAAGAAATGTTTCCGGCGGGACTTTCAGCAAGTGATAGAGCTGCAAATGTTGGCTATCATATTTTAAACAAAACAATGCCCGGAACTTTAAAATCAGGCGCAGACTTAATAGCGGTGATGAACGAAAAACCAAACAGGCTTACTGGTAAAACTAAATCGTTAGGCTTAGAGTTTCAAAAAAATCTAACCAGTGTAAATTTAGAAGAACTTGATGTTCAAGACGCTGTCTTGTTTTCTGTTAAGGACTATAATCGTGAACTAAAAAATATTTTAAGTTTTAATCCAGACTATGAAAAATCAAGCGCTGAGTTGAAAAAAAGATATGGTTCACGACAGCAACAGAAGTATAGAGTAGAGCAAGAACTATACAGAAAAATTAAAGCGTCTACAAAGCTAGTAGGTGAAGCCAAGACCGCAGAGTACTTGCTTGACGCAGACATGAGTAGAGATAAGTTAGGGTTATTTATGAGCAATTTGTCTAATGCTGAAAGACCTTCTAAAGAGAAAGTAATTGAAATGCTTCAAAAAAGCCCTAGCAATACTCCAACAGAAGTTGTAGATACTATAAATGAAATAATAGTAGATTATCAATCAATGGTAGGTGTACCACTTAATATCCCTGAAGACCCTTCTCCATCGGCACTTGAGAAAATGAAAAGAATGCGTAGGTCTACGGGCGGTGAGATATCTGAGCCTGTTGCTAACGCGCCTACGGAACCTGATGAGCGTATCAATAAAATTACAGGACTGCCGTACAACGAAGAGGCAGGGGCGGCTTACATGGATGCGGATGATCCTTTAAGGGCTATGAACATGGCAGCGGGTGGAAGGGTTAAATATAGCGTGGGGAAAAAAGTACTTAAAGAAGTTTTAGAAACGCCCGCTGTTAGTACCGCTTTAAAAAAGCTATTACAAAACACAGAAAAAGCAGACGAAGCAATTGAAACAGCCGTCCAAAGAAAAGCTAGGCGTATTGCTAATAACAGCGACTCATCAGAAACTCAAAGATCAAACACTACAAGCACAGCTAGAAAAGCTAGTGAGTATTTAGACGAGCAAG
>Ga0208814_1001589_pt1 | contig 10458 bp, 10 predicted proteins | sample MalvirAntarct_55_FD_184253 | JGI IMG/M metagenome (GOLD analysis project Ga0208814, IMG submission 184253) | Marine viral communities from the Global Malaspina Expedition - Malaspina viral metaG Antarct_55 (SPAdes) (version 2) | ecosystem: Environmental > Aquatic > Marine > Oceanic | place...
AATCTACTAATCTAGTAGAGTAATAATTTGCGTATTCTCTAGCTTTAGAAACTAAGTAATCAACTTCGTTTTTATCTACGTTCTGAGCTGTTTCGCTTGATCCTTTTAAAATTCCTTTATTAGTAATTGAATAAGCTGAGAATGGGATGTAGTTCATCTGTGCGAACCATATTAAGGTTGGTTGTACAAAATCATTTACTAGAGTTAAATAATTACCAGTTAAACCAGCACCACCTCCAGCACCAGAAATAATATCAGCACTAATCTTGTTGTATAAATCTGTTCCTAATAAATTCTGAATGTCAATTTCTTGAGCGACCTTCACAAATTGAATTATCTTATCATAATCCACATTTCCGTCAATGATAGAATTTCTTACTAAGTCTTCTCTTGTTATAAATAATGCTATTGCCATATCTTAGTTTTTAAATCCCATTTTGTTCCAGTAAGCTGCTGTATAACCAGCATATTGCATATTGGCTGGAGCGACTGGAACTTCTTGCTCATTTACTGGTGCTTTAAAGCCTTTACTTCTTGCCTCTTTTGTTGTTATTGCTTCTCCTAACCCTTTGCCACCTTTACGAGAAAAAGTCTTTCTAATCCAAGCGTGCTGACATCTAGCACCGCCTTTATACTTCCAGATGGAGTAAGTTGCTGAACCACCAACACCAAAACCAGCATTTACAGCTACATTATCCATTGCTATAATATCTTCTTTGCGATAAACCTTATTCGCATCTGTCATTTTATCACAAAATTTACGAGATTGACCAGTTTTAGAGCTTTTAATTCTTCTAGTGTATTTGTATCTTACTAAAAATTCTACTCCTTTTTGGCTATCTTGCTTGCTTTCACCATCTTGTTTACTTTCTCTGTATGGAGTTGCTTTACCAGTACTAACAAAATTCCATATTTTAGCTAATATTGTGCTATCATCTTCTGTATTTAGGTCTGTTATAATTTCATCTAATTGGTCTTCTAGCTCATAATCAACCTCTGCCTCGTGTTCTAGGTCATATTCAGCTAGTAAATCATCTTCATTTTCTCCTAAATCTATTAATTTACTTAGTATTTCTTCTCCTAAATCTTCTGGGAGTTGCTCGCTATGTGTTTTACAAGGCATATACCAAGTCTTTCCATCCTCTTTATGCTCGTGATAACCCTCACAACCTTGCTCTAAAGCCTTTGCTTCTGCTTGTTCTATTGTTTCATAGGCTTGTTTTCCGTCTATCTCTCTTAATTCTTGGCTTAATTTAACACCAGTTTCTTCTTCCATTGTTTCGCTGTCCATTACGTTCTCCAAGTCTTTAAACTGTAAAGGCTGAAGCGTTTTAAAGTACAATTTAAGCGATATCTGGTTATGAGCTAGTATAGTATCGAAAGCATCTATTAAAAGCGTCTGAAAGGGCTGTATGACAGTATTCTCCATTAATATACTAGCAGTTTCTAATTCTTGTGCATTATTACCTAAGCCAGTACTATCTTTAATACCTAGTAGCATAGGGGAAACAACTCTATGAGATACCATTACTTTCTTAGAGCTTTCGTCTGATAGGAATTGATACTGTAGATGTGCTTCACTTAATTGTATTGGTTCAATAGTTGCAGCACTTTCTGGATTATCATTAAAGGCTAAAATAAATTTACCAGCATTGCTACTTCCCGAAAATTTAGAATAAATACGATTTTCTAAGGCTTGTCGCTCCTCAGCGTTTGGTGTTCCATTGTTAAAGTTGATTAACATTGAAGGTGCTAATCCATTAAGGATATTGTTTAAATGATAGTTGCTTATCTCTTGTTCAAGCTCTGCATATTGTAAGCCACCAGCATAATCTGGGCTAGAATAATACTTATACCCAGCTCTGTATGGTTTAACATACATAATCTCTATGTTCTCTTTGCTATATCCATAAGCTGGTATTCTTAAAGTGCTACCTACATTTTTAACTTTCTCCCATTTATCAGAATAGTAGTAAGCCTCAATCTCTCCTTTATCGTTACACTTTTCAGCCCTTAAGTTCTCAACAGGAATGTGTTCTACTTGTGCGATAGTCTTTCTATCTTTAGAGTAGATTACTTGCATAGCACATTGACCCATAAGTTTAAGGTCATAACAAACCTTTCTTACCATATCCTTTTTAAGTAAAGATATCATTTGAGCGTATTGGTCTGGCTTTTTATTTGAGTTTAAAGCATCTAACCCACGTCCGTAAATCATTTGACTAATTCCGTTAATTATAGCGTTATTTGTTGGGCTACCATTATAGCGGTCTATTAAATACTGAAAGTAAGCATTATTAGCTCCATAGGAAACCCATTCCTTATTGCTAGTCTCAATTATTTCTGGAGACGTGTAAGTACTTAAATTAACTATTCTTAAATCGTTCATATTATAATATATTCGTTACTAGCACTATCTTCGCTGACATATTGGTCTTTATTAATACTGTAATAGTCATTAGATGTTTGGTTTATAGTTTGGTCAGTACAAAAAACTTTGTCTTTATAAATTACTTCAGAACCATTACTAACATCTAAAACGTAAAACTGTCCCTCTACTAAAGTTCCAAACACCGATGCAAACTGTAAATAATTTCCGCTTAATAATGAAGTGCTTACTACGCTTATTGGTGTGTTAGTGCTTTCACTTGTTAAAGTAACAGTTAAATTCCCAACAGTAAATTCTCTAGGAATTATGTTAAAGGTTTTATTACCGCTTGTTTGTATTAGTTGCATATTAATATATAAAGAAAAAGAAATTATTTTGTATAGTATAGAAATAAAAAAAGGGCTATCCGTTAAGATAACCCCATTTTAAAACAATTAAATCAATCCTTATGCAGTTGGGTCAATTTGAGATGCAGAAGCATCAGCAGTAATTACCAAAGGTGTTACGAAAAAAGGTGGTGCAGTTTCTTGAGCATTAACAGTTAGTGTGTAACCAGTTAAATCTCCCATTGCAGCTCCAGTAACGATTGTTCCTCCGTTAACGTCTCCTCCGTTTTCAAGACCTACTACGAAATAGTTTCCGTTGTAATCCTCTACACATACGTGTGGTCGAGCGTGAGCGATTAGTTTTAATTCTTCTTGTGTTGCTTTATCTTGGAAAGTTAAAGTCATATTCAATGTAGTGTCATAGAACGTAGTTCCATTTTCTCTACTTGAAGTAATCGCAGTCTCTAGAGATGAATTACCTTTTACATCAAACTGAAACCAATCTGGTGTTCCAGCGAAAGCAGTAATCTCTCCAGCTACGATTGTTGCATCTCCTAAAGTACCAAAGTCAGCGAAGTAAATGGTTTTAATACCGCCTACTGCCGATTTGCAAGGCACCTTACGACCATTAGTTATTAAACAAGCCATAGTTTATATTTTTTTTAAATAAAAAAGGGTAGGTGTTCGCCCACCCCTTTCTAAAATTAGTTAATTAGTTATTAAGCGTAGAGTACGATATCCGTTACTTGTGCATACTGAACTCCAGCAGTAAACCTCATAATGACACGGATATTTTGAGAACCATCAGTATCACCCATATCGATAACTCTTACTTCATTCTGGTCAGATAATAAGCCAGTTCCGAAGAATAAGTTAGACTTTTCAGCAGCAATCATTGTGTTGTCAGCCATCCCTTTAGATACTACAACTTGCACACCGTCAAAGAATAAACCTCCTAATACTTGGTTTGTTCCTCTATCTTCGTAACCAGCTCCACCTAGTCCATTAGCAGCAAAACCTCCTAAAGCTCTTGTGTAAGCACGTCCAACATTAGAAGATACATATAATCTTAAATCTTCTTTCCCGTAAACGGTAGTAGGAATTTGATCAACTACTTTACCCATTTCATCGATTACGTTTGCAGCGTTTACACCGCCAGCAACAGCAGCGATTTCTTGAGCGGCTGGTAAAGCAGCATCAGCAGCAAGTAATACAGCTAATCCGTCAAACTGTCCGCTAGTTGCAGCAGCTCCAGACCAAATGTTTTTTTCCATTCTGTCTGATACTTTAGAAGCAACGTGTGCTAATACGAAATCAGAAAAAGAAGCTGGTACATCTGCAAAAGCAGAGAATCCCATTTCTAGAGCTTGCCAAGATTGGTGTAGCTCTTTTTTACAAAGTTGAAGATTTACTTGAAACTCTTCAGCAACTAATACAGCCTCTGTAAGTGTTAAAGTTCCTTCGTTTGTTTTAAAATCACAAGAAGCGTCTTTAACGATATCGTCAGTAGATGCTTTTTGTAGTACAGACTTATATCTTACGTTAGGTAAGATTGTAATCTCATTGTTAGCTAGAGTGTCTCCAGACAATAAAGCCGCAGCTATATATTTTCCAGAAAATTCACCAGCATAAGTAGTAGTAATTGCTAAACTCATTTTTATTTATTTTTAGTTGTTATTTATTAAAATTTGATAATATTCTGTCCATTGTAGTAGGTTTTCTTTTTGAACCTATATGGAATTTAGAAAGTGTTTTAAAAGACTCTGGGTTAGAAACGATAGGCTCAGCACTTGGCTCACTTAATTCAGCTTGTACTTCAACAGGAATCTCTTGGGATAATTCAACAGTTAAGTTGTTTCCCATTTCAATAGCAGAAAGCTCTTCTTTTAAACCTTCTTCAGATTTAATGTCAGCAATAGCATCTTCTAAATTCTTGATTCTAATTTCCATCCCTTTCCAATCAGCTACGTCAGCTTCGTCAGCATAGTCTTCTTCTTCTTTCAATTCTTCTTCAATTTCTTCTCCTTCTTCTGTTTCCTTAGAAGGTACTTCGTCAGATACTTCACGAACATCAGCTATAACACCTTCTTCTTCAACTACTAATAGTCTTGAATCTTCTAGGATATACTCTCCTACTGGCATAGCTATTTTTTCTTCGTCACTTACGATAAAGACTTCTTTACCTTCTTCAAGGCTATCGAACTCTATAACAGTACCGTTCTCTAGCTTAGTTTGTTCTAGCTTAACTTCCTCGTTAAGATTTAAAACGTCTTTGATTTTTTCAATCACATTGTTTGACTTCATATTAATATATAATTTAGTTTAATTTATTTTGCATTTTTAAGCACTAGTTTTCCCAACTCCTTGAGCTTGTAGGCTTCCATCACAGCACTTTATTGAATACTTGTCCTTGTCTTTACATAAGCAACCTTTACGACCTCCTTGTGGGCTTGTGCGACTTGGTGTCTCAAACTTTTTATTTTTCATTATCGTAATTTTTAATAATGTCTATGATTTCTTGAACTTGCAAATCCTCTTTAGATAATCCCTCGTTAATAGCTTCTTTAGGTCTTTCCATCTTGTCAGCGAAGTAGCCTTCTATACTGAAACCTTTTACCTTACCAGTTTTTACAAACTCATTCCAGATTTTATCGTTGTTTACTTTAACGCTACCAACCCAAGTTCCCAAAGGCAAATCCATTCCATACTTAACAGATTTATCGTGTACTTTATCTTCTACAAGCCAAGACTCAACTAAGCTGAGCCCGTTTATTTCGTACTGATGCTCCATTGTAGCGTTATTTTGATTGCCTTGCATCAAATACATTTGTGAGGCTTTTAAGACAGTATCTTTTGAAAAATATATATAGTACTCATCTTCTCCATTCTTACGGTAAATAGGCTTATTAGGCACTAATAAAGCACCCATAAGTATCCTTCGTTCTTTGTCTACTTCAGCTAGTTTAACTTCTTGGCTTTTTAAGGCTACAAAATCCTCTTCAATCGCACCAGATTCTACTATTGAAATCGCTTCTACAGCGACTTCGCTTTCTTCGTCAATAATTAATTCAACTATCCTCATAATTATATATAAATGTTTGTTATTTATTTTGCATTTTACCCTATTGTAGCGCCTTCAACAATGTTATTCTGTAAGCTTTGTGCTGTTGTTACATCATTAGCTACAACGAAAGCCTGTACTGGCTGCTGAGACTGTCCTCCGATTGCATCGGCTAGTTGATTGGTGTCACTTGCACCGACAATATTAAAAGCTGGGGGGGCAGAAGCACCACCGCCACCAACAGATGCACCTCCACCAGAGGCACTTCCTTTACTTGGATTTGTAGAAGCTATTTTTTTAAGCTGCATTGCAGAAAACGCACCAGCTAAACCAGCTTGAATAATTGGATAAGCTGGAAAAACCGCAGTAACAGGAGATTTTTGTGCTGTGGTATATGCGTTTTGAACACCCTCTATGCCGCTTATTGTTGCTTGTGCTAATGCTACTCCTTTACCTATCTTACTTCCTTCTCCAGCTACCTCAGATATTAAACTTAATGTGTTTTTAGCTATTCCTAATTTAGCATCTCTAACTTTATTATCTAACTCTATTTTGTCGTTAGCTTCTTTTATTAATTGTTCACTTGCCTTCTTTTTTAGAGCATCTTCCTCAGCTTTCTTTTTTTCCCTTCTTTGTTTGTCTATTGCATCAAACTCAGCTTGTTTAGCTACTAGCTTTTCATCTAGTGAATCTTCAAGCTCTTGTGATTTTAAGCCAGCATCTTTAGCCTCTTGTAATAACGTTAGATTATGTTCTCTTATTTTTGTTAGTTGTAATGCTCTAGCCTCATCTTCTTTGTTTGCACTTTCATCTCTAATTTTACTTTTTAAGTCTTCTAGTTTTTTAAGTCTATCAGCTTCTTTTTGTGCTTCCTCTTTTGCTATATCTTCTTCCGATTTACCAGAACCTTTGCTAGATTCTTTTGAGCGTTTTTTTGGTTTTGAAAATTCAGTAAAATCTAATCTTTTTGTTTCTTTGTCAATAGCATCTTGAATATTAGCTCTTTGTTTTGTTAAAGAAGATATTTCTTTCGCAATGTCTTCTTGTCTTTTTTCAGAAGAAGCTATTTTCTTTCTAAGAATATTTGCCTGAGTTGAATTTATGCCACCAGCTTCTTGTTTAGCTAGTAGCTCTGTAAGTTTTGCCCTTTCGACCATAAACTTATTATTCTGTCGACCTATTAAGGTTTGTGCTTGTAATTCATCACTATATAAAGCCTCTATGTTTGTTAAAATAGCTTTGTTTCTAGCTTGTACTTTTATAGCTTTAACTTGATTATCAATAAAAGCTAAGGAATCCTCAGTTAAATTATTGTTTTCGTCTAATTCTAAATTAGCGTCTTCGTATTTTTCATTTAATTCATCTACAACATTTTTAAGGTTTTCCCCTTTTAAAGCTCCACTATTATAAGCCCGAGCAACTGCTTGCAATCTAGTGGTCTGTTTTGCAATATTTTGATTTAATGCCTCTGCTTCTTTCTCTAATGCTTCCCTAGCTGCTTTGCTTTCTGCTGTAATACCACTTAAAAAGTCTTTAATTTTATCAAAGTTTGCAACCAATAAACCAACCCCTACAACTAACGCACCGATACCAGTTGCAAGCATAGCCTTTTTAAAACCACTAAGACCTTTAGAAGATAAAGAAATAGCTTCGTAAGAATCTTTAAATTGTTGGGCTAAACCACCAGTTAGGTTGTTTAAAATTCCCATTGCACCACCATTAGATACAAGGTCACTTGTTAGGTCATTCGTTCCTTTTCCTAAAGACTTCTGTTGTACCTTTAATTCTTTAACAGATAGGTTTTGGTCTTTTATAGAATCTTTAACGTGATTTAATTCAGTAGTTAATTTTTTTTGAGCTGCTAAAGAATTTTTTGGAGTGTCCCTTAGTTGTTGCTCAAGTTTCTGCTGCTCTCTTACTAGCTCTATTGTTATTTGTTCTTGTTCTTCTAGTACGCTATTTAAAAGAGTAATGTCTTTAATAGCCTCACTTGAATTAACATTAATATCGATTGTTTTTTCTATCGCCATCTTATCTCTTGTTTAAGTGCTTTATATCCTTCCTTTAGTGTGCTTGGTAGTTTGTGCTTCCCTTGTGCTATTCTTATGGCTTCCGTCTCTCCGTTAGCGTATTTTAAACTCTCTAGTATTAATTTTATCATTACGTGGTTGTTAATATTATATCAGTCAATAAACTTTTATTGCTTGCGTATTGTACTTGACCACTTAGTTTATAAGTAGTATTTGCTTCTAACCCCCTAAATTGATAGTTTAAATTGTTTGTTTTATCAGCCAGCACATCATCAACATAAAGCCAATAGATAACAGCTCCAGTCGAAGCTGTCCAGCTAGTGTCAATTGTAGTAGAAGTTTTAGAGGTTACACTAAAATTAGCCATTCTTGGTAAGCCTGAATTAATATCATTTGCCAAGTCTATTGAACTATTAAACACATTAAACAGCTCTAAATCAGTTTTGTTTGTTAGTAGGTTTGTTTTTATAGTGTTTATTCTATAGCTTTTATTTGCTATTATAAATATGTCATTTAGTTGATATTGCAATAATATCTTTAAAGGTAGATAAGCAGTTACTTTTGTCTTTCTGGCTTGTTTATCAAATATGCTAGTAATGTAATTTATATAGTTATTTTGAAACAATGAGTTTGGATTAAACACGAGAGATGTTTCGTCCATCTCTCCACCGAAATTCAAAGTATTATTTCCAAAAATACCAGCGTTTGAAGGTCGTTTATAGTTTGTTGGTGTTGGGTTTCCAGTACCCCCCCAAACAATAGCATCATTTGGATTCGTGTTGGTGCAGTACAATAAAAGTGGTGCGCCTATAGTGGCTTCTAAATTGCTATCTAATAGAGAGCCTTGTATAACTGTAGTTAAAGCTCCGTTATGGCTTAAACGCTCGTACATCATCTTTTCAAAACCTACTTCAACCTTATAAACGCCTCCATCATAATCTTCGTTTCCATAAGTTAAATTTCCAAAGTCATCGTCTTGAATTTCATCGGATGCATTTACTAAAAAATATTTTTTACTTTTAAATTTAAAATCTATTTCTTTAAATTGAAGCAGTTTACCTACGCTTGATTTATCAACGTCTACATATTCTGTAATGTCGTAAGTATTCCCAGCGTTATAGTAATCTTGTAATGACCTAACTACTATAATACCGTTTTCTTTGTATGCTGTTAGATTATACAATTTAAACAAGGATGTTAAAAAGTCTATAACCTTCATTTGTGGCACTTGACGCGATACAACAAAATTGTCAAATATTGAATTGCTTGGGAATGAATATGTAGCTGTTGTAGTAGTACCGATAAACCTGTCAACCGATAGCGTCTGACTGCTTATTGTTAATGTGTTTTCCGATTCAACAGTAAAAAATATATTGCTAGGTATATTATCAAAAAGCTCAAATTGTATTGTATTAGTTCCAGCTGTGTTAAAAGTGTTTTCTGAATACACTTGTCCGTTAGGAGATGTTATTCTTACAGTTACAGAAGTAGCTGCTGATAATGTAATTTCATAAGTAAAAGTATATATGCCTGAAGATAAAGGTCTAATATCTAAATTATTAGCAGTAGTGACTGTTAAATCGTTAAGGCTATTTGTAACTGTTAAAATTCCTCCAGTAGTTAGTGCGTTACTTACAGCTCCCGAAGCTCTTTGTAATAACATATAAATCCTTTTAAAATTAAAGGAGTTAAAAAAATCATTACTAAATGTGAGGTTGTATTTTAGCTCTATAGCTTCTATTATTTTTTTTATTTTAAGAGCTGGTTTTAAATCTGTAAATATTAGCTTATCATCTCCAAATTGATATTCTCCGCTTAATGAATTTATATTAAAATATTTACTATGAGTTACTAACGGAAAGGCAATATCTAAATCTAAAGTGTTTTCAAACATACTTAAGACTGTAGCGTTGTCATAGTTAAAATCTAAACTATCTGGAAAAGGTAAAGAGCTTAAGTCATCGTCTTGCATAACATCCTTTAACTCTATTATATCCCCAAAGAAAACAACTTTATAAGAATAAGCCTTATTCTCTTTTAGGTCTACTGTGTTGAGTCTTATAGTTCCCTTTCTAAAATCAACACCGTTTAATTTTATTATTGCATCAGCTTTAAACCTTGCATCAAAACTATTTAACACGTCTGTATCTTGGTAGTGTTTAAAAAACTTGTTGTTTTTCTTTGAAGCTGGTAGGTTAAACTGTTGTGAGAATGTTGTAAATATTTTAGATATATCCCTAACGTCTTGGATGCTATCTGAAATACTTAAGCTTTCATCTTTAAACATATCCATTTTAACATAGTCAGTATATATGCGATATGTCTGACCAGTAGTCATTATATTGTTGTCAAGTGTTAATTGAGTACTAGAGTCTATTGATGTTATCTTAGCGGTGGTATTGTTTGTTGTGTTTTCAACTACATTACCAACAGCTATTAAGGTTGTAAAAGTTGCAGCGACATTTACTAATTTATCTGTAGTCGTTGAGCTTGTAGTCCCTTGAGCTAAAAACTGACTTCGTATGTATAACTCTATTATCTGCATCTATCTAATGTTGTTAATTGTGTTGTTTGAATATTCAACCTCTATAGTGTAGTTTATTAGCTTGTCGTTTAATTGGGTTTTAAACGCTAGGCTAGATGATGTTATAG
>Ga0208814_1001590_pt1 | contig 10456 bp, 21 predicted proteins | sample MalvirAntarct_55_FD_184253 | JGI IMG/M metagenome (GOLD analysis project Ga0208814, IMG submission 184253) | Marine viral communities from the Global Malaspina Expedition - Malaspina viral metaG Antarct_55 (SPAdes) (version 2) | ecosystem: Environmental > Aquatic > Marine > Oceanic | place...
GCGAACACTACCAACGTAATGAATTCGTCCTTCCACGTACCTGTCTGTTGCTGCTGACCAGCTAATTCCCACTCAGCCTTGCTAAGAAGTATGCTGTTTTGTCCATCTTGTTTAGCTTGTGCTACCTTGCCCTTGATACTATCTGAAGCGATCTTGCGATCCTGTTTCTTCTCAAATATCTTGGCGATAGGTGCTACTAGTGGTGCTAAAAATGTTAAAATGCTCATTTGAGCCTCCTAGTGATTATCAAATACGTGGTACAGGTCAGAACCTATGTAGATTTCATCCTCACAGCCATCGTAGCTATTGAAATGGTGTCCAATACACATACCGTCAGCTTTGCAGTTATCGGCTGTGGCTTCCCAGTCAACCTCAATGAAGTCTGGTAGGTCTAGGTCATAACATTCTTTGATCTGTTCAATCAAGCTGTCTGTCCAAATCTGGTCAATACTGCACTCACTGATGAAGCGAACACCGTCCACCCAAAAGTCAACTTCACCGTTATGTACGGCCTTATCAATAACTTCTCGTACACAAGGCTCTGAGAACTGGTCTCTACAGAACTCTACAATTGCTTTTACTTCTGAATAATCCATAGTACTCTCCTAATCCTCGATAGTGACGTAATCGGTTGCCCTAGTCACTGCTGTATATTTATAACGAAGCTTCTGCTCCTTGTCACGACACTGATCTATGTCTGTAAAGTCTACCAACGCATGCTTCAGGGTAATCCCTTGGGCTTTATTGACAGTCATTGCATAGGTGAATCGCATATCGGCACAGCCTTCTTTAAGGTTGTAGTAAGTTTTCCAAGTGCTCGTAGCCTTCTCGTCATTGCCATCCTCACGAAACTTGGCAGCTTCACTGGCTATGACATGCAAACGATCACGAAGCTTCTGGGGGCTTGCAGGAACGAATACGATACCCTTGATGTCCTCACCAAACTCATCTACGTACTGGATAAATGCACCGGGTAATCCAAATGAATCAGTCTTCTCGACAGACTTCACTGTGGCTACCTGATTGTTCTTGATCAACACCTCGTCACCATCCATTTGAGTGATGCTGGTATTAGCTACCATGATCTCTCCCACGACTGGGGTAGGGTCTGACAAGTTCATTACCTTCTTACGTATCTTACGGTTAAGGGTAAGACAGCGTTTGTTAGTGAAGGCCAACACTTTGATGTTACTGGTATCACCGTCACGTACACCTGCTCTGAAAGCTGCGTAGGCATACTCTTCAATATCTTCGACAATACGCACACCAGTCTTCTTACCCTTATTCAAGGCAGTGGCTAGCTTGGGCATTCTTGACTCACCCCTTACAGCATCACGTAGCTTGTTAGACAGCACGTAGATAGTGTCATCCTTGTCAGTACGCTTAGGTATGTAAAGGTTTAGGTAGGTCTCGGTAATATCATAGGCAGGTACACACAGCTCCTCGTCATTGCGAGTTACTGGGAAGCACTGACAGTTATCACCTATCATCAATACCCTAGCCCCTGTCTTAACACACTCTTCCTTGAGTAGTTTGAGTTCTAGGTGGCCCATTAGTCCAGCCTCGTCAACTACGACCAAGCTGTTCTTGTTAAGCACTGACTCAACATCTTTGTCACGCATGGCTGGGGTTGAAATACCCTCTTCGCCAGTTTCTTTGTTGGCTATCGGAACCCAGCCCATGAGACTGTGTAGTGTTTTTACTTCCATGTCCACGAAATCAGCTAAGACTCCTACGGCACTGTTAGTCATTGAAGTGACAAGTGGTGTGTAGTTAGAGTTCTTGATGATTACTTCTTGGATGATGTGCTTGGCTGACCAAGACTTGCCAAAACCTGCTGAAGCCCATAGGCCACAGAAAGTTTCATGGGAGTTGTTTAGCCACTGTTCAAATGCTTCAGAGGCTTCTTGCTGGTCTTTCATTAGTCCTGACATACTGCCTCCTTAGTGCTATATACGACTCTTGCCATCTATTTTAAATGCTTCTCTTAGCAGCTGCCCAACAACTAATCGCCTTGCTTCCTCGACTGAGAATTTCTGTTCACGGAATCCCTTGTATATAGCACGACTTGCTAGTTCTATCTCGTTCTTCATAATGACTCCTTAGTACTAGAATGAGTTGATTAGTGTCTGCATACTTTGTTCTAGTTCTCTGATACGTGACTTGAGTGCCACTATTTCAGCATCTCTACAGTCAAGTTCTGCCATAGCTTGTGGCAAGGTAGGTTCTTCAACTTTTTCCCAGCACAACCTAAGATCATTTCTAAAAATGTCATGGTCATCAAAGTAAGAACCTGACTCTGATCTTTTGTATACATTATTCAACGTCAACCCAGATGGTACAAGCTCTGATATTCCACAAGATGTCATCATACCCATTAATTTGTAATTCTTCATACTGACTCCTTAGTGTTGTATACGACTCTTGCCATACTTGGCTTTGAAATTGTTTGTCTGTCTAATTCTCAGCCTAGTGTCATAGTATGTCGGATTTTCCCAGCACCTATTTGAGTGTTCTTTGTTGCATAACTGTCTATTGAGCCTTTCAAGTTTTTCATCATAATCGTCATACAATGATACTTCACCTATATCTTCAAACATAATCACAAAAACATATACCAAAAGTGCTACCACAAGTATGGTAATTGCTATAACAAATCCCAACGGTCCCATAATATTCTCCTTAGTGTGGTCACCCCTAGCCATAGCCTTACCTTGAATAGCCATCAAGTTCTGGGGAGTTCCTATCGCTGCAACGCGATTGTTCTATACTAATGTTAGTGTTGGTTTAGTTGGCTTAATTACCATCACCATAGGCACACTAGAAGAATCATGCTTGTACATGTCTTCTAGTGCCTTTTCCAATGCTTCTAGCTCTTGTTTAGTCATCTCCTCTACACCCTCTCAGCATCTGTTTAAGCATGTCCATAGCTGTTTCTTCATCTGAGTAGAACAATACTGCATGCCTGAATCGTGTCTCGTACCTACCTAGAGTAAGTAAGCAAGATAGTCCATCAATAATACCTGCTAGTGCTATAACCATAAGTTCACTGTGTTGGCTATAGTGCTTTTCTATGTAGTATTCCTTTTTCATACTAGGCTCCTAAATATATCTTGCCAATACACATACAAAATTTAGTGATACTACAAATACGCATAGTACCACTACAACAACTTCCCAATCTCCGCTTTCAAGTCTCATGCTATACCCCAAGCTTTGTTTATATATAGCTCTCTGAAGAACTCTGTCGTACTCCACACTTTTATATGATATACTCCTTGTGGATTACCACTAATCTCAAAACCAGTTAGCTCTCGTCCACTAAATACAAGCCAATATTCTTCATCAACAATCATATAGTTTAGTTTGTTAATATCAACTAGGTGTCTTTCTAGCAACTCCCTAACATCTTTTGGTATCATTGATCAAGCTCCCCTGCGTAGTAGCTGTCCAGACAAACATATACCTGTGGAGTCGGCTTAGGTACATAGAAGTCTCGCATATCTAGTATTTCCCAGCCTTCAAATACTGGTGCATATGTTATGCCATTGTGCTGTGAAGTTGAACCCTGAGTAGATTTAGCATACTGCTCCACTATCCGTCCATCACTTATACGTCTAACTAGTCTTTTCATTGGGTTTCTCCTTCCAAACTTCGACCATACCCTCTGGAGTAGTTATCCAGCCAGTGAAGTACGTTTTTGCCATGTCTACACCTTCCCAGTGCTTCTTTGCATAGGACTCGGCCTTGCGTGTTGCTCTTAGCTGTTCTAGATAATCTTCATCTAAGGTAGCTATGTCCTTGTCAGTGTCTTGGTTAATATGCACATTACGCACCATACCATGCTGCGACTGCTACTAGCACAGTCAGCACACCTAGTAGGCTTATGAATAGTCCTGCTTGTCCATTTGACATTGGATAGTCTCCTGTTGAATTCTGTTTACCAGTGCAAAGAATGTTATCTCACTGGCCTGTTCTCTTACAATTGCTTTAAGTCTGGCGATTTCTGCCCTTAGTTCGCCCTCGCTAGTCATTACCCATAGCCTTTTCAAGTTCTAGCATTAGGTGTGACAAGAGGCTGTTGCGTTCTTCTAGTGCTTGCCCTTCCCACTTATAAACACTATTTCCATTCTTATCACTAGGTATTGGGAAGTGTCCTTTACCTGAAAATAGAGTCCATGTTTGGCTTACCTCATACATAAACTTGTAGCAGTCAAACCTCATCATGTCTTCACGATACCGTTTTCCATAGTAGAATTTATCTTCCAGATTGAAGCAAATACCCAAATTCTTGTATTCAACATCACCTTCTTGCATGTTACTCAGTATTGCATGCACTTTACGAAGCACTTTATGCGAAGTATTAGCCAGAAATGGGTGAACTTCAGCTTCCTCACTTATAAAATATGATAAATCCATTACTCATCTCCTTTTAATCTGAACATTATTGCCAGCACTCCATAAATACTCAGGAATGCTAGCACTATCAATAAATATGACATATTAAACTACTTGAACTACATGTTGGTATGGTCGTGATGCATCAGTCTGAGTTTTGGCAATGATTATGGCTGTTGATACTGTCATTGCTTTTACTCGAATCGGCTCAATACCGTAGAAATGTACGTCATAGGTATTTGATCCTTGCTCGAACATTAGGCCCTGAATCCTGTCATTTTCTGATTCAGCATCATTACGCTGGTCTTTCATGCGTTGATATTCCTTTGTAGTGTAATCCAAAGAAGCCATTAGTTCGATTATTTTCTTGGCCTGTTCAGCACTCTGGTCCAAAGCTATTGCCAGTTCTTGGTCACGCTCGAAAACATAGTCTGCTTTTATGTCTTTTACAGCAATATATACGGCTGATATTGCTATCATTACGATAATTAACGGTATAAATTCCATTATTTAGCCCTCACTTTGGTTATTGTCATGCCTTTTAGCACAATTACTTCGTAAGTAACAGTATCTTTCATAATATACTCCAATTTGTTTGATGGTTAAATTTACTTACAAAAATAGATTGCCCTCAGAGCACAGTAGAGAACCTGCGAGGCTGCGGGGACGGGAATAGGCCATTGACTCAACGGTCTGCTGACACCACCCTAAACTCCAAAAGCTTGTGGCTACCGGGAAACTCCCAGCTCCTAGCTAACTGTGTCCTCTCTCTGAAGGCAATCTTGTAAGTAAACTCGGTTGATTGATTAGGTAGGGGATCGCACCCTTGACATCAGTTATTCGGCCTGACTACCGTATCTCCTGCAAATGATGTATACCTCATAAGCACGAGCATGTTTGTATGTTTTTGATTGGATACCGCCAATATACTTTAACGTGTATGGACGCATTACTTATTATGAGTAGTAATCTACCCTGCCACTTAGTTCGGTAGGACTCACCCAGCTTTTAAAGGCAGCTTCTTGCCTCCCCAGTACCCATAACCGCTTATATAGGTTGAATGAATACACTCGGATCTCACGAGCAACACCAGTGGTTTAAGTGGTTGGCTCCACTGCAACACGTTTTCATTGTCACACAAGTTATCTGATTTATATAGCGCGTAACTCTGGCACTACTCATGCAAATGGCCTTGGGATACTTTCTATCTCGTTTCTCCCAAGGTGATCCACAGCACGAGCCGTATGGAATGATTATAGTGGATACGAGTCCACTTCCTGCCCACCTCATTTTTATTGCACGACTGAAGGTATCGTGTTGGTAAAGACTCAGCACATGGCCTTGGCAAAGCATGTCTAAGCAATACCATAGAACACACTCACTCGGAATGCGCTCTAGCTACTACTTATGCAGCTTTAGCTTGACGCTGTTCTGCTGTAATACACAGTTTGTCACCACTCGCACGAGCAATGATGTCTGCATTTTGAGGATCAGATAAGAACGCTTGATATGCTGCACTAGCTTCTACTACTGACTCATCATAAGTTCCTGCTGTAGCTCGCTCACCGAAATGGCCTACTGATACGATTGTACCAATTGCTGCTGCTACGTCTGCTGACTCATAAATACCATAGTTGTTAAATTCCTGATCGCCTTTGTTGTATACAGCTACTCGGAAAGGTACAGCTACGTCAAATGTATTAGGCGCAACACTACGACCAAGATTGTTCTTGATGATGTTGGCTTTGGCTTCAACTACTTGCTCAGTAGTCATTGGTACACGTACTTTTCCAGTGATAGTGACTTTCTTAGCTACTACTGATGAAATCTTTTGTACTGCACTCATTTTGTTTAATAAGCTCATAATATATTCTCTCTTTAGTTTAAATTAGTTTAATGGTTTGGCCTTACGGCACTTATTTCCATTTATTGTCTTGATTTAGTTCGTTATAGAACCCGTTGTACACTTCTCGCACAACTGGCTCTTCCATGTCGAAAATACTTCTGCATACTCTCCAGCTTTGTATATACTCCTCATACGAGTATCCGTATAGTATTGTACTAAGTATTACTAGATCTGCTACGCTTCCTTGCCTAAGTCTTGTTAGTGTATCCATTTATACTCCTGAAGTCTTGCGATTAGAACGAGTGCGCCATGTTGGTACACCTGACTGCGCTTTCATACCGTGATGTGGCGTATAACCACCTGTGTTGCTGCTTAGTAGTGTCTTACCACTAGCGTAACAACCCTCAGTTCCGGTTGGGAAAGTGTTATCAGATACTGCTGCTGTTAATGCTTGCTTGAATGTTAAGCTCATGCTATTTCTCCATAAATACGTATGTTGTTAGTAGAACGGTTGCGATCACAACTAACCAAATGCCTATCATACTTTCTAACTCCTAAAGTCACTTACTCGTATTATTTTATACACTTGATACTCTTCATCAAGATTATTCATCACTCGAACACCTTTGGAATGCTGGTTATCACTAACATGCCACTTACCTTCATGATACAAACCAAATGCTACGTGGTTAGCTCCTGTCTCACCTTTTATTGTCTGTACAACAAGTAAAAATACCTTTGAATCAACACTACTGTTTGGGTAATGGCTCAAAGTTCTGTCCATCATGTACATGGCTACGTCTTCACAGTCACCTACTATTCTAGGTCCACGTTTTACAGCTATAGTCCAGTGTTCCCTAATACCGTACAGTACGTCATCAGTGATATATCTGTGCTTCTTGTAAAGCCTAGCATGATCTCTTTTAAGGTTAGCTAACAATGTCTTGCCATTGCCCTCACCACCAACACCTGTACATAACACTGATTCGGCATTGGTTTGTATCTCACACACTGATTTAACGCGCTCTGCAAATGTGGCACCTGATGTCTGTCCGGATGCACACAATGCCAATATTGAAATTACTAACCACATGCACACTAGGCGCAGTATACTTCTCTGGTTATTACTCATACATTACTCCTAGTCAATGTTATTTACCTAAGTCCAGTAGGTTATAGGTGTATCCAAACTCATATCTGGACACTATGTCGTATGAACTCATGTCACTGTTAATTATGTCTGCACAATACTGCTCGTAAGTGCCTTGAATGTTAAAACAATCAAGTAATATCTGACCTGCATCAGTCTTCATAAGCCTATGCTCGGTAATCGTACACAGTTTCTCATTGGTTATAATACCTTGAGGCTGTGGCAGAACTATTGCGTGATCTTTTGATACTAGTTTCTTGAACGATCTTGCTAGTGAATTAAACATTACTATCTCCTAGTGTTACGTGCAGTTTCTTGTGCTGCTCTGCTGGCTCTCCACAACTCACCTTCAACCCTTTCTTCATGGGTTATTGGCTGTTTAGCACAAAACCATACGAACTTGGCTATTAGCCATATACTTAAAGCAAAACCTACACTTATTTGGTTGTCCATTACTGACCAAAATAGTTCTAACATATCAATCTCCTAAAGTAATGGGTAGTGGCTACTGACTGAGCCAGTGTCACACAAATCATGGTAGTACGCTAAACCAACTCTAGCGTAAATGTACACTATTAACGGGAGTACTAACACAACTAGGACTACTTTTAACACTATGTGTTGCATGAGGCTCTCCAAATATGACGAACAAGAATGTACCCAATATTACTAGGAGTACGAATATGTTACACTGAATCTGATCTTTGTTCATGTGTCCATCTCCTCTAGCTCATCACCAGTGACTGTCTTTTCTTGGTAGTCATCATAGTAATCATAGCGGTTGTCCCACTCACCAAAGTCATCCTCATGCACCACAGTACCACAAGGGTAGATACGGATTTTGTGTAGATCTGTTACGGGCTTATTCGCTTCATAGTTCATAGGTTATCTCCAGTATGAATGTAGTTGAATAGAGCAAGCACAAAGGCACTTGACTTACGGCACTTATGTCCGTATAGCACTTGACCTTGGTACCAGTGAGCACAGAGGCACTTGACTTACGGCACTTATGTCCGTATAGCACTTGACCTTTGCCCTGCTCAGTTATACTACTAAGTGCTCCTAAACACGAAATAGGTTGTGCCTTAGTAATATAACTTGGGTGAATAGAGGGTAACTATAATATGTCTGAATAGGTCTTATTAGTACTATATACAATAAGACATACTAGGATACTACGTGGGTAGTGATATTCACTTGGATGATACCTAAGCAGTTGATTATCATACATAAGTATGTCCTTGGGAGTGTTTTAGAAGATACTTGGTTGGCCTAGCTACCTAGCCCCTCCCCAGCTCCTTCCCCAATCCCTAGCCATTTCCTGACCTAAACACTACCCAGACACTGCCTAAACTCTTGAAAGATAATGATATTATGAGTTACTGTATAGGTCTAGCTAGTCCTTATGAGCTAGACATAGTTTTACCCAGAGTATTACCTAGAGCAAACCCTTAGTAGGCTTTACGGCTCTTATGTCCTTCTAGCTCTTGACCTTGCTCTCAGACAACCGGAACGCTACACAGTTGTCCTGCGAGAGTGTATGCCGTGGGGTCAGCTATTAACTGTTAGCCCTACTTAGCAAAGTAGTAAGCACCTTCAGTCTTACCAAGATTCTCATTCTGTAGTGAACGAGCTATCGTGGTTACATCACCAATCTTAGCCATACCATTCTCCATGAACATCTGAGTAGCCGGGCCAAACTTGTTCAGTCCACCAGCCAGTCTCACTGCCTTGAAGTAGTTGCTAAGTATGTCACCATTCTCCTCAGTCTTCTTAGCGAAGATAGTTACATAGGCTTCCTCGATAGCTTTGTGTAGCTTGCCATCTAAGTAGTCATTGATGTTGGTTCTGAAACAGTCATGTACAGCTATGGTGTGTTGAGCACCCAACTTACCCATGTTCGATACTATGTGTCTAGCTACCAATGCATCAGTACCTTGAATCATATTAACGAAGCCAGAACGACCGTGCATCACCAGATCGTGATTCTTAGTCTTGAAGCCCATCTTAGGGAACTTCTCAGTGACATCTCCCACAGCAATCTCTACATCAGCGAAGTCTACATCATACTGCTCAGGATACCCATTGATGTCAACCTTCTCTTTGTAGTCCATGCTGATCCAAGTACCATCGCCTATGTCATACATAGTAGGTCTAGTAGTGTGTACTACTATTCCATCTGGTGTGTATTCATAGTGAGCAGCCTTCATCGTAGCACGTAATGCTCTCATCTCACCTAATGATGATTCGATAGCTCTGTGGAATATGGCAGCTTGTGCCTCTAACTCAGTTTCATTCTCTGGATCATATACACAGACAATATCCATGATTATAGGAAGCAGGTCAATGCTATGTCCTTGCTTGCCACCATAGTTCTCAACCTTGCCAAATGCTTTGTAGCCTTGACCATAGAATATACCCATGTATGCTGTCTTGATATTAGCACGATTAGTACCATGAATGCCTGCTGCTTCACATGACTTGACTGCCCTCTCATACGCATCCCTACGTTGTTGCTTGGTTGTGTCTGCTATGAATCCAGTAGCTGCTGCTATCTGTCTATCACCTGTCATTATCGCACCATACTGTGGACCTGAACACTTAGCATCTAAGCCGAATGCCATTCCAATGTATGGCTTGTTACCTTTCTCTAACTCACACAATACACGCATGGCTTTACAGAACGAGTAAGGCTTACTAACCATCTCATTTGTAAGGTCATCATCCTTGAGCTTGACTTGCTTCATGATCCAATCAGCAGCATCTTTACTGGTCTTCACTTGGTTGCTGAAGTCCTGAATGGCAAAGTTTAGAACCTCACCCTTAACCATGTCAGCCATCTCAGCACGTACTGCTGCTTCAGCCTTTACCGGGTCATAGTTAGTATCAACACCATGTAGATCCATCAACGATCTAGCCATATCAGATGATTGACCATTTGGACCATGACAGTCACCTTGGTACAATCTACCTCGTCTATCACCGAAGAACTCAGCAACTACTGGTACGTTGCCATGCTTGATCAACTTAGCACAACCCTCAATCACATAAGCCTCTGCTAT
>Ga0208814_1001591_pt1 | contig 10447 bp, 18 predicted proteins | sample MalvirAntarct_55_FD_184253 | JGI IMG/M metagenome (GOLD analysis project Ga0208814, IMG submission 184253) | Marine viral communities from the Global Malaspina Expedition - Malaspina viral metaG Antarct_55 (SPAdes) (version 2) | ecosystem: Environmental > Aquatic > Marine > Oceanic | place...
CGGTTGGGATATAGAACCTGTTTGGACTGTGGCGAATCCGCTGCGATCCAAGCGCGATCATCGTGGTGTGTAGCCCCCATAGCACACAAGCAGGGGGCTACACTTGTCACTAACAAGGCCGACCTCAAAGGCCTCAACAAATATCAAACTTAGGCTTGGCCCTAACTAATTAAGGAGAACTACAATGAGTGATGACCACGTTCAGATACTAAAGCACCTGATATCGGATGCAGTGCTTGACGTAGATGATGACAATACGTGTATCGGGTGCCTCACACCCACAACAAATGGCGGCGATTGGGGCTACTGCCCCGATTGCTTTTCACTACCAGAAATCAACCCGTTCAAAGGAGAACTGTAATGACTAAAGATGTACTCGCCTTCACAGGCTTGGAAGAGGGGTCAGTAATGACCTTGAAAGCTAACACCGCATCGGCAGGTGGTAACGACTTCACAGTATTTAACATCACTTGCGAGGGAGCGGGTTGGGGTGGTCAAATGTTTGCCGAACTGGACCTAGGTATGGGCGAGGCCATACGCCTGCGTGATATGCTGGACTTCCTCATCAAACATGAGGCGGCTCACGCCCTGCACAAAGCGGAACAACAGCACGGCGCAGCGGTAGGTGAAACATGGGTAAAACCTAGGCGTATGAATGTAGCGGCAGACATGACGGTAATCTCTATGACTGACGAGTTTGAGTCACAGGCAAGTAGCACCCCCGAAACGCGGAAGGCTCTGCATGAGTTGATAAACAGGAGGTCAAAAGAAGTTAGGCCTGACCCTAAGTCTCAGGGTGAAGGCAAGAACCCATTCGCAAATAGCAAAATCAGGAAGTGGACAGACAAATGAGCCAAATGAGCCAAGTAATTTGGCAAGACGAACTCGTCATATGGGTAAAGGACTTTACCGTGGCGTTCTCTGATGGTGCATACAGTGTGCCGTTTGAACACAGTATGGCTAAACGTGCCATCATCGAGCAGGGCGCAACACCCCTAGAGGTAGCGGAGTGCTGGGACGAAATCGTCAAAGCGGTCAACGGTGCGTTTGATATTGAGGATGATGACCCCGAAGCGGATTGGAGCCACACCGTAGGCTATTCCTAGACGTATAATTTAAATCTCTCCTCACACGTCAAAGGACTTGACTTCTCCCTCATAATGTGTTATAACCACACATAGCCAAAGAAAGGTCAAAAAACTGTACGAACTGAACGACCATAGAAAGTTAGGCCCAGCCCTAACTGTGGAAACTGGTGAAAACCAAAACCTAGGCCATAGGCCTAACTATAGAAAGCGAGATTACAATGGACGAACTTAACATGGACAGCATCCCCAACTTGGCATCATCTTGCATGTTGGTGTCATACACTTGTGGCACATGGGCAGGTAAAGTCAGTGACAAGCGCGTAACAGCAGACGCGCAGCAGCAAGCAGGTGCAAAACATGGGTCTGGCAAATACGTCAAAGATTTGCTTGGCAACAGTGAAGCGTTGAAAGCGGTCAAGGCCTGTGGTGGTGACGCCCGTAACAACATCCACTACCCCATGACGCAGCCGTTTCAAGATCGTGGCCCACGGCTCCTGACCAACATGAACTACCAAGGCGTAGGTGGTAATGATGGATACCACACCCTGATGACAGGCAAACAGAACGAGTTCTTCAAGCTGCGGGATGCCTTCACCCTAGTATATGACCAAGACAGGTATGACGCGCAGCACATTCTGGGGTCTATGTTTGACGCTGGTAACTACCCAACCGTCGAGGAAGTCGAGGCGCAGTTTCACTTTGGGTTTGAGTATGACTTCCTGCCCGACAGCGGCACGATGATACAAGACATTGAGAGCGAGACAATGCTGGCTATCCAAGATCAGATACGCAAGCGCGATGCACAGCGCGTGTTAGCAGCAGAGGCAAATCTCCTCAAGCGTTTGGAAGACGCCATGCAAGTCCTGACCAAGCAGATTGATTGGGGTGATAACGAGAAAGCTGTGCGGATATACGAGAAAGGCGTCCAAGACGTGCTGCATTTCACTGACATGCTATCGACAGGCGTGACAGTTAACCCCGTGCTGAACGACATACGTGATCATCTGGACGAGAGCTTGCGCGGTGTATCTGCCGACAGCCTCAAGAAAGATGCACACCAACGGGCAGAGACAAAGCGCAATCTGGCTGACGCTATAGCCGCATTGCCTAGCTTCAACTAAGTTAGGCCTAGCCCTAACTAATTAAGGAGAAGCTAATGTTACAGTCTAAGTTTCAGGAGAGAAAACGGAGGAAGAAAGAAAGCGCGGTACGCCACACACGCAGGGCGAAAGCGCACAGCAACAAGTTTGGTCATACTCCGCTATTGGCGGGGTACGACATGGCAGAAAACATTGAGGGCCGCTTGCGCTGCCCTGAGTGCCGACCAACACAAGACCACACGATCAACCCCGATTGCCGCCTATGTGGTGGTGAAGGACAAACCGATCTTAGCACAGCTAGAGATCACATCTTAGGAGAACTATAATGTCTAACCAAGCCAAAACAATGTACGCCATTGACCTTAACGAAGCCGCCGACATGATTGAAGCAGGTGGTAAGAAGCGCACAGTATTGCTTCAAGGCCCAATGGGTTCTGGTAAATCGTCTGTCCTTTGGACGTTAGCAGACCGTATGCCAACGCACACACCTTGCTATGTGGATTGCACGACGAAAGACCTTGGCGATCTTACCATCCCCAACGTGATGATGCTTGATGATGAAACTGGTTGTGTGCGGTACGTCCCTAACGAAGAGTTAGGCCTACACCTAAATAAACCTATCATTATGATGGTGGACGAGTTCGGTAAAAACCGTGGCATCCAGAACGCGATGCTTCGATTGATGCTAGAACGTGTCATGGGTAGCCACAAGCTGCACAAAGACAGTATCGTCTTTGCCACAACAAACCTCGGCGCAGAGGGTGTGGGTGACTTGCTTCCACCACATGCACGTAACCGCCTAACCGTCGTAGAGACTAAAGCACACAGCGTTGAAGGTACTATCGAATACGGTATCAACAATGGGTGGCACCCCTCTTTGCTCGGTTGCCTCAACGACAATCCGCATTGGTTGCAGCCATTCAATCAGGTCAAAGACCCTAGCGACAACGACTGTATCTTTCACCCGCTAGAGCAGCGCGATGCTTTCACCACAGGTCGTTCACTGCATTGTGCATCAGATTGGTTGTGGGTCAAAGACAGCCTGTCACATAACGCGCTAATGTCAGCGTTGATTGGTAGTATCGGCGCACCCGCAGCGATGAACCTGTCAGCCTTCGTTACTCTGGTGGATGACTTACCATCACGCGAGAGCATTAAGACTGATCCTCACAACGCAATCGTCCCGCAAAGCGCATCTGCGACTTGCATGGTTGTGTATCGGACACTCGCATCTATGGAGCGTGACTACATCGGGCCGTGGATGGATTACTTACCGCGCCTCACTAAAGAAGCCCAAGGCATGTTTGCCAACGGTGTCGCCAAGAAGAACTATGCCTTCACTAAGGTTGTTATGAACAACAAGAAGTATCAGGCGTGGGCGTTGCAGAACAACTACATGTTTGCAGCGGACGTATAGTTAGGCCTAGCCCTAACTTCTTAGGGTGATGGAGTTAACTCAACAAGAACGGATTTAAATATCTATTTGAGTCCGTTTAACAAAACTAAATGGAGAATACGACAATGGTACTATCAATCGGTCAGCAGCTAACTAGCGAAGAACGGCTAGAACGCAGCGTTTTCAAGATACTCACACGCATACCAGAAATCGCTGGTGTGCTTATGCTAGGCACACGCGAAGTTTCGTATGACGAGCAGCACGTACCTACGGCTTGCACGAATGGTCGTGACGAGTGGTATGGTGACAAGTTTATGAAGACCTTGAACGATCCAGCGTTTAGGTTCGTTGTCATACATGAGGTGTATCACAAGATATACAGACACACTGTTACTTGGCGTCATCTGTATGACCGCCGCCCACGTCTTGCTAACATAGCATGTGACTACGTGATCAATCATCAGATATGGCAATCGTATGGTGGTGACGGGTGGATCGAAATGCCCGATGGCATCTGCTATGATGAACGGTTCGCAGGTATGGACACGGCTCAAGTCTACAACATTCTGAACAAAGAGTTCCCTGAGAAAGAGCCTCCCCACACACCCGAAGGTCAGCCTGTACCCGGTACAGGTGAAGCTAAGAGTTCCGGGGAAGATGACAGTAATGAGTCTGGTGGTAACAAAGCAAGTGGAGATGATACCGATGATGATCTGCCTACAACGCACGACCACCTTGACTGGGAAGGGGCGAAGGAAATCCCTGCCGAAGAGCAACGCGAGTTGGAGAATCAAATTGATGAAGCCCTTAGACAAGGCGCGATTGCAGCGGGGAAAAGCGGCTCTGGCGGAAGTCGTAACGGGTTCGATGAATTACTCAAGCCGCAAGTAGATTGGCGTGAAGTCTTGAGTGAGTTCATCAAGCTGCACTGTGCTGGTAGTGACATGCAGACATGGGCGCGTCCCAATCGTAGGTTCATATCAACAGGCTTTTACTTGCCTAGCGGTATCAGTGAGCGCGTCGAGGAGTTGGCTGTGCATATCGACACGTCTGGTTCTATCGGTAGCCGTGAGATTAACATGATGCTGACAGAAGTGGTTAGCGTGTGCGATATGGTGACGCCCGACAAGATACGCATAACCTACTGGGATACATCTGTGCTTGCTGTGGAAACATACGAGATGCACGAACTGGATACTATCATGGCGCAGACGCAACCCCAAGGCGGGGGCGGTACAGATGTGCGGTGCGTACCTGTGTACCTCAAAGAGAATGGCATCAGGCCTCAAGCTAGTATCGTACTGACAGACGGTTATCTGTGGGGCGGTTGGGGTGATTGGGATCACGATGTTCTGTGGTGCGTACTCGACAATGAGAACGCCAAGCCCGATGTGGGTAAGGTCGTGCATATCAAATCACACGATATGTAAACAACAAAGAGTTAGGCTTGGGCCTAACTCAGAAACTGGTGAACAGGAGAACTGAAATGGAATACAGGGTTGTTATAGACCTAGGCTGGCACGATGCAGACACTGCCGCGCAAGCGGTGCTTGATGCCACAAACAAAAAGTACAAGCCTGAAGGCTTGGGTTACATCGCCGTAAGTGAACGGGAACTAAACGCGCAGATGAAAGATACGTGTGTGCCTAGCGTATGGACGAGAGAAGATCAGGTAGACCTGTCATGGGATCAGCATGAAGAAAGAATAGCAGGGAGAGACTAAGATGGTAATGACATATGAAAGCCACAGGCTAAGAACCTTCAGCGATATAGGCGAGAGGTACACCAACACTAAACCTATCAGGTCCACATATCACAGCAAAGCAGATGACATAAGGCCAATAGCAGATCGGAAGCGTAAGGGCGAGCGTATCTGGAAGGTGTCAGACACACAGTTTGCGCTTATGGACGGTGAAAACGACTTCCATGCGACAAGTAGCTGGACGCAGTTCGCGGTAAAAAACAATATGTTTAAGCTGGCAACCGAGGAACAGGCCTTGATGCTTGCGCCTATCGTGTGGACCCGCAACGAGGATGAGACAGAGACTGTACGTGTCCGTAACGGGTCAGGTCCATACGGACACAATACTAGGTATTCATTCTTGCAGCGGTTCTTACCTCATGGGCTAAAGTTTGGCTGTGATAACGGCAAGCAGTTTGTAAACGGTCAGTTCCTCCCTAAGAGTTGTACGTTACCAGAGGAGTTAACGCACCCACACACATTTAAATCTTTCGGAGATGTTTTGCAGCGTGAAGATGACCACAAATATCTTACGTTCCAACGCGTTATCGAAACCCCAAACTTTTACAGATGGAAGCCTATCGGTAACACGTTCACTTCATCCAAGAAGCTAGTGAACACAGAGGAGAAAGCTAAGTACAAAGCTGACATAGATAAGTTCTGGCAGTTCGTATGCACGATGGTGATCATGCTGCCTACGGGCGAATGGCAATACTACAGACAGATGGTTAACGAGTTACGACAAGGACATAACCACAAGAAAGCACAGGCGGGTCGTGTATTTAATCATAGCGAGATAGTACCCCCACCTGCGGCATACTTAGAAATCTTGTGTGATGACGAGCATGACCTGCGCCTAAACATGGGTGTCGAGTTCGCCCACACAAGTCACATACACGAAGTATCTGACAAAGGAGACTTGAAAGAACTAAGAGCCAAATTCAACAGCTACATCAACAAGCGTTGTGGCTTTACTTATCAGACTGACGAAGGAACAAACCAATGAGCTACAACCACGAAAAAGTATCAGACCTAGCGGGTAACACGGTGAACCCCAACCCACCTCAAGCCTTGAAAGAGTTAGGCCTAGCCCTAACAAAAGACCCTGCCACCAAGAGACTTGTGCAGTTATATATGGGTAACACCTTATTCTTGCACTACCCCAAAGACCCATACGTGCTTGGCAAAGTAGCGTGGGGTGATCCCTACGATGGTGGCGATGGTAGCAACAGATATGCTATTAGTTCCCCACGCATAACAAACAACCGCTATTCTTCTGGCCGTAACGAACACCACATGAAGGTAACAGAGGTATGCCGCAAAGCGGTGAAGATAGTAAAAGAGAACCTGACCCCGCTTACTACCGCTGAGTTAGGCTTCATATCACTGTATAGTGTGTCGCAGCAGCTTAACAACGTACTGGGAGAATCCAAAGCTGCGGCAGACAAGATAGCAGATGACATATTCGGTTCGTCCTATGTACCGCGTCGAGCGAGTAATCTCATGCGTGAGATGAAGCACCTCTTGCAGACAGGGCATAACTTCTTGGACATATCCTTGCAGCAACAGTTCGCGGATTACTTCCAGCTAAAGGGTGAGCATGAGGAGTTGGAGAGCGAAGTCAAAGACCAGACCATGACGTTTGTCTACGTGCGAGATAGATTGGGTAGACAGGTGTATGACGCTATGCAGATCAGTGACATTGCCAAATACAGTCGTAGAATGCTTCCCGAAACTATACAGAACTACGATGATCATGCGTTACCAGATGACCTTAGAGGTAAGCTGGGTGTCATTACTACGCTAGACGTAGGGCAGTTCGTAGATGGTGTTGGCATGAGAACAGATGAACGCCTGTTCTACGTGGTGACATAAACTTAGGCCTAGGCCTAATAACTTAGGAGGAGAGTAACAACTCCTCCTCTCTGGGGGAGTTTCCCCCGATACATTGGAGACTACAAAATGAAAAGACCTTATACACACGTACCAACCACTAACAGTAACAAGGCTTGGACTAGCAAAGAAGAGAACAAGCTACGCGAGGCATATATACAAGGCCTATCGGCTAGAAATATCGGAGAGCAGTTAGGCCGCAGCCCTAGTTCTATCGACGCACGTATGTGCAAGATGCGTAAGGATGCTGTGTCTTTGATAGACCCGCGACAGTCAGAGTTCACGCTCCCCCTTGTGAAAACCGAGCGCGTGGCTAACTCACCTGCACCTGAACCTAATGTTAACTCCGTACCCCTAACCTTTTCACCACAGGAAGATACTGTTGTGGAGGCGGCGGAGTCTAGTTCATTTAGTGTTCCTAAGAAGTTAGTGTGGGGATTAGTTGTGATTCTCGTGACCTTCGCGGGTTGGTACTTAGGTCGTTACGGCGGCTAATGGCACAGAATGTTTGCAACGTATGCAACGGTGCGGGGGTTGTCGAGTTTGACATCCCCTTCACTCACAACGCTGGCAGAGACGTAGGCTATATAGAAACCGCCACCGATATGTGTGATGATTGTTCGGGGTATGGTTATGTTACTAAAGTTAGGCCTAGCCCTAACTTTGTAGTAGAGGAAGACAGTAGACGTAGAGAACTCAAGCATGTATTGCATTACGACAGCCTGATAGGTTCTGACACTTGGGGGTATAATGTCTTGTATGAAGCTGTTATAGCGTCAAACATTAAAATATATCGTATCTGTATAAGAAAACACGATGAAACAGTAGGAGTTAAATGTTTAGACGTTTTAGCTGTTGACAGCGAGTTAGAACATGAATATAAAAACGTACACGAACTACCGTCATGGGTACAGAGCAAGATTGCCGTGCTTATGACGATACCAGACGCTTCACTGCCCGTAGAGGTGGAAGGCATAGGACGGAGAATAAGCGATGTTACTTACTGGATATATAGTGATGAAAGTTAGGCCTAGCCCTAACTAATTCTGTAGTGGCGTAGGGGTTTATATTCTCTACGCCATTAAACCAGTTTCCAACCAGTTTCGGAGGGCTACACATGGTTATGACGCCAGAGGCAAAAGTCAAAAAGCAGGTGACTAGACAGTTAGATGACATGGGTGCTTATTATTTTTACCCCGTCACAGGGGGGTACGGCAGAAGCGGTGTTCCTGACATAGTAGGGTGCTACAAAGGCTCGTTCTTTGGCATTGAGTGCAAAGCGGGTAAGAACAAACCCACACCTCTGCAAGACATAAACCTAAAAGAAATACGCAAGGCAGGTGGCATGGACATGGTTGTCAATGAGGACAACGCAGGGGGTGTAGGTGAGTTGTTGGTAAGCTGGGGAGCGATGCCAAATGAATAAAAATGCAGAGTTAACTCCCGCGCAGCAGTCCGAGCTAAAGTTTTTGCGCCAACAGGTAGATATGTGGCAAGAGAAGTCTTACGCTAAAGACCCGATGCCTAACGCCAAGAATAACCTGTTCGCAGCGAGTGAGGAACTAACACGTTACGTTAGCGAGTTACGTGCATGGGGCAAGTCCATATGACTAAATGGGAGTTTAGCATGATTAACCGTGATGAGTACGAGCGCGTATGTAAAGAGAACCGCGAACTAAAAGCGGATTTACGCAATCTTATAAACCGTATCAATAAGGTAGGAGAGAGCCTTGACAGCGTTGGAGCAGTGGAAACAGTTGGCGAAAGCCGAGAACAAGCGGATGATTGATTACTGCGGGGGTCGATCACTTAACTACGGTATAGCGCAGGAGCATACTAAGGGCAGCGGTAAGCCCCGCATGTCAGAGATAGAAAGATCAAAACCTGCAACGGCTATACTACGTCTAGCGGAACAAGGCTTTTCTATAGCAGAAACCGCAAGGATCACAGGATCGCCCATAGAAACAATTATCAGTAGGGCTAGACGTTACCAGATAAAATTCGAGGGAAGTCAGTAATGGTGAGGGTGGCTGTAGGTGTAGTACAACAATAAAGCAGACCGCAGGTAACTCGGTTTAAATTATTGCCACCCTCATAAAAATAATAACATAACCAGAGAAGAGTACACAATGTTAAACACACTAAAGATATACGTGCAGCACGTATTAGTAGGTAAGCGATGTGGGTTTGGAGTTGACATAGACCAAGGAGAGCGCGTGTTTATACCGCCTAACCTTGTCAACAAGTACGAACTTGCTGAAGGCACACTTGCCCAGATGCGGGTGATACCTAACACTTCAACTATGGCTAACTCAACTAAGTATCAGGTTGTGGGTGTTATCGCTGAGAGCGTAACACATTCTGTTGATACCTATGATGACGAAGAAACACCCCGCGTAGTGGTAGCTAAGATGGAAGATCGCATACTTACGTTGCTATCTGAAGCAGACAATCAGTTCGCGCATAGGGCTACTGAGATAGCGTCCAAGCTAGACGCAGCTAATGACGAGGTTCAGTCTGCGTTGGGCAAGCTGCACCGCGATGGAGAGATTTGGGAAGCCAAAGTATCACGTTTAGGTTCCCAGAAGAAAGCGTCCTACTGTTTATGGGCGTTGGATGATGACTGGTTTGTACCAGAATTTGAATGAGGAGAGAACTATGACTGCCAATAAAGAGAAGAAGCGCGATAAGGTATTTAGGTTGTTAGAGAAATCCCTTGGCACTGACACAGATAAGTCTATAGCCAAAAAAGTTGGGTGTAGCGCGTCATACGTAGGCAAGTTGCGTAAGTATGATTTCTGGAAGGGTAAGATTAGGTTGCCCGTGCATACAACTGAGCAGGTTGCAGGGGTTGATGCTGACTATGCCTACGAACTGACTAAGGGTGGCAAGCCGCCTAAAAAAAGTACATACACACGTAGCAGTGTCCTTGATACCGCCAAGCAGTACGTCACCGAAGATCGTGAGGCTACGCACGGTGAGATGGAAGATAACTTTCAATCTATTGGTATGCTGTGGGAGCAGTATTTTAGTTATGAATGGTCTTTTTCACCCACCGATGTTGCAGTGATGATGGCCCTGCTGAAGATCGCACGGCTTAAATCCAACAAAGATAACCCTGACAACTACATAGACGCCTGTGGTTACATGGCGTGTGCGGGTGAGTTAGCACTAAAGAAAGTAACAAAGAAGTGAACCTTGTTACGTTAGACTTTGAAACCTACTACGC
>Ga0208814_1001596_pt1 | contig 10433 bp, 29 predicted proteins | sample MalvirAntarct_55_FD_184253 | JGI IMG/M metagenome (GOLD analysis project Ga0208814, IMG submission 184253) | Marine viral communities from the Global Malaspina Expedition - Malaspina viral metaG Antarct_55 (SPAdes) (version 2) | ecosystem: Environmental > Aquatic > Marine > Oceanic | place...
CATGAACCAACCGAATCTTCAGCAAACGAGTGCTAGGCATCCGATAATTGGTCCGATGGTCCGAGGTTTGTTCCTTGCTAATGAGGGGCAGCTTTGGGCTGCAAATGACTTCTCGGCCCAAGAACCACGGCTCTTGGTTCATTATTCCAAGCTTCTAGATTTACCTGGAGCAGATAAAATGGCAGCGGCTTACCATGATGATCCCGACACAGACTTTCATCAGATGGTGGCAGACATGGCAGGGATTACGCGCAAGCAAGCCAAGACAATCGGCTTGGGGCTGATGTACGGAATGGGCAAAGCCAAGCTTGCAGTGAGCTTAGACCTGCAGGTCGATGAAGCGTCAGAGCTGATAGCACAGTTCCACGCCAAAGTGCCGTTCCTTAAAGGGACTATCCAAGCCGTGCAGAAAAGGATTGATTACCCTGCTTCTGGAGGCTCGATTCGTACACTGCTCGGACGCAAGTGTCGCTTCCCATTATGGGAACCCGCTGCTTGGGGCATCAGTAAGGCATTACCCTATGAAGAAGCCTTTGCCAAGTATGGCGCAAGGATCAAAAGAAGTGGAAGCTTTAAAGGGCTGAATAAAATCCTGCAGGGCTCGGCAGCCGATCAGACAAAGAAAGCCATGCTTGAATTGCATGAAGCAGGTTACACCATGCTCCTGTCCGTACACGACGAGATCGCACTATCTGTAGACACAAAAGAAGAAGCGGAAGCTGCTGCTTTGATTATGCGTGACTGTGTCGAGCTTGAAGTGCCTAGCAAAGTGGACGTAGAGGTTGGTCCTTCTTGGGGCAAGGCTGAGTGAACTACTACAATGAGTGGGAGCCGTTTGCAGGTGAATGGCTAAAAGAACTAATCAAAGACGGCCTGATCCCTGATGGGACGGTTGATAGCAGGAGTATTGCCGATGTCGAACCATCCGACCTCAAAGGATTCACCCAGTGTCATTTCTTTGCCGGTATCGGAGGATGGAGCCGAGCACTTGAGCTTGCAGGATGGGAACCAAGCAGACCTGTTTGGACAGGATCACCCCCATGTCAGCCGTTTAGCACAGCAGGAAGTCGGACGGGGAAATCTGACACCGAACGACATCTCTGGCCTGTCTTCTTCGATCTCATCAGCAAGTGCCGCCCTCCAACAGTCTTTGGTGAGCAGGTTGCAAGCGCAATTAGATTTGGATGGCTTGACGATGTACAAAGGGATCTGGAAGCAGAAGACTACGCCGCAGCAGCGGTTGTATTACCAAGTGGGGCTGTCCACGCCCCGCACAAAAGAGAACGGCTGTTCTTCGTGGCCGACTCCCTCAGTAAGGGACTACAAGGACACGGGCAATCTGGACAAAAGCCGGTTCCGCAAGAGCGGCAAAGAGAGACACGACACTGTTCCCAGGGTAGCTTTTGGGACAGCTCCACTCCCATCCACTGCCGAGACAACAAGCACCGTCCCTCCCCAACTGAACCATCGCTTTTCCCTCTGGTTAATGGGCTACCCAATCGAGTGGGCATACTCCGGGGAGCAGGTAACGCTATCGTCCCGCAAGCAGCCGCCGAAATTATAAAGGCTTTTATGGAAACGTATATTAAATTAGAGTAAACTTAATATACGTTTATTAGAAAGGAGAGCGCTATGCCAAAAAGTGTCCATACGCAGTTATATATACGCAGGAGGAACCGGCCAAAGAACTACGTGCCTCCTCTAAGTCCCGCTAGGAGAAGGGTCCCGTGGGTATCTGTCAGCATACGCGCAGAGCACTACGCCATGCTCAGAGAGCTAGGGGACTTCTACAGTGCTCGATTGAGCAGCCTGACTGCTACGTTGATCACGGATCAGTTCTTAAAGGTGTTGGAAAAAACTGAACCAGAGCAAGCGTTAAAGCTAAGGGAGGAACTGAAAGGTGAAAAATACGCTAAAGACATCGTTGACCTTGACGTTTGAAGTAGAAGTCAAATACCAGACGTTAGCAGCAGAGCCAGAGAACGGCCTCCCAGAGCAGACTGACTTGACGGCGGTAAGTTTTACTTTACCTGGGAAATCACGGAAAAGAAAAGTTGATATTTTGCAGATTCTTACCGAGCCAGAGGTTCTGGCGCTTGAAGATGAGATCGAAGAGGTAGAGTTTCAATGGAGAAACAAATGACAATTAAAAAGATAGCCGAGCAATGGTATGGCGTAACCCTCAAGCGCCAAGGCAAGGGAACACTTACTTTCTTTGGCCCATCTAAAAGAGAAGTTGTAGGCAGGCTGAAGCAGCATCTGAGAACGGAGGACCGCAATGAGCTTCTTGACAGTCTTTGACAGCAGGGTAGCAGGCATCCCTTGCCAAGTGGGTGTGCTTAATTATCAACGTCATGCCCCGATGGATGTGAGGCAGGCACACAGTGACTTGGAAGCTTACGGTTACACTGAGACGGACTATGTAATCCTCGATAGAAGGGGACGGCCTGCTCCTTGGTTGCAGAAGAAACTAAGTAACGATCACGATATACTCAGTCAGATTAACGAGGTCATGGAGGCAGAGCTGTGCGAATATTAAAGCGTATCAAAGCTAGGCTGCTGGGCCAAAAGCCTATAGACCATGACGAGCTGCTGCGTATCTACATGAACGCAGCCAAGGAGATGAAGCCTGCTCCGCAATTCGCTACAGACTTTGTACGTTTAGTTGAAGCGCATCACGGTATCGTAGCCTCGTACAAGGTGGAGCCGGCGAAATATGACTGACCTGACCAAAAAGCCCTGCGCCTGTGGCGGCGAGATGACAGAGATCATAGGGTTCACGACGTTGCACAACTCAGAACTGGCCCCTGTCCGCAAGGGATGGTACTGCGTGGACTGTAAAGCTTGGGAAACTGCGATATTGAGGGAGACCGCTGTTGAAAACATTTGAAGAATTTGAAAAAGTTATGCTCGATTTCTATGACGAAATTCAAGCCACTATCGAACGGCTTGAGGAAGAGAAGGGGGCCTCGCGAGCAGAGATCATGTGCGTCTTGGGCAATATGCTCGCCGATGCCGCTAGGGACGCAGGAGTGACCAAAGAGAAATTCATGCAAACTATGGAAGTCACTTGGATGCAGGATTCAGACGAGCCCCCGTCCTTGCACTAATCCCATCCTGACCACTGCCCCTCGTTCCTGCCCCTGTAGAATATGTGATCCCCAATAACTCTGGTCGGCACTAGCGTCACCGCCCAAGAAGGCTGTACATAGCTTGCATGGTAGTGAGTGGCGTACCCCGTCGCATCTTTGATATGTCCGTTCAACGCGGACCAGGCTAAAGATCTCGCTATAAAGAATGCCCGCTCATCTCTTGGCCTGTCTGATTTCCCGTCACAGTAGAAGCTGAACGCACACCTGTGCCTGACCTCTCCTCCTGCTCGTACAACGTCGCAGATGGTAGATGGGTAACTTGAGCTGGCTCGTCGCTCAAGGATCACCTGAGCGACCGCTGCTTGCCCCTCCAGCGACTGATCACGCGCCTCGAAGTAAATCGCTGTGGCTAAACACAGCAAGGGGCTAATCATCTGCCCGATCCTTAGCCGCCTCGATCTCCACCATTAAATCCTCCGCAATCTCAACAGATCGTATGGCTAGGTCTCTCGAATCCGAGTCCATGTTCCGGTTAATTATCAGCGCGTGCATAGCCAACGCACTAAATAAATTCAATTGGGCTATCTCGTCGTCGTTCATATACTTTCTCCTTTCTTTGGTTTGTGCTTGAGTGTCTTTTCCCACACAACAGTTCCCTTGTTGTGATCTACCCCCGTCGTCCCGACAGGGTAGACCCTGATGCGATTTCCTCTTGCCAGATAAGCTTTAATGTCGTCGGCTATCCGATCCCGCTCTTCTTCTTTTATTTCTATTAATGCTTTTAAATGCACTTCTTTAATCCTTATTAGCCGTTGACCTACCGAGCCTGTAGCCCTCCAGTCGCGCTTCCCTAGTTAATTGAGACAGACTATCTATCGTTTTCTCAACGTCACTCATGGCGCTTCTGAGCGCGTTGATAATAGACAGTCTATCGTGGCCCTGCATATGATCACAGTGGTCTTTGACCATGTCCAACATTGCATTTTCGTGGGGTGAATTATCCATTACTCAGCCCTCCAAATACGCAGAGCTTCACCTTCTCGTCGTGCTACAAAGCGCATCTCGTGGCGCGTACCTGTAGACATAGCCGCTCTGTAAGCCTTCCCATTTACTTCTTCGCCCTCAAATACAACGCTGTCCCCAATTGCCATGTCCAGGAAAGGGTACTTCCTGCTGCGAGTACTCACTGGTACAGGTACATCTGTTTCAATTTTCATTTCTTATTTCCCTCAGTTACAAAGTATGTGTCGCCTATTTTTTGTACAATCGAGCCGTCTGACCCGAACGTAATGTTGCCTATCTTCTGGAAAGTAGTGGCCTTGCCGCTGCTGTCCGTAATGAACGTGATGTTACCTATCTTCTTCACCGTACTGCTCTGTGTGGCGCTCTGAGCCGGCGTACTCGTACCTAACGACTGCTGTACGATAGGGCTACCCCCGCTGACAAAGGTCGTACCGCCGATTGTAGTGGCCGTTGAGCCATCAGATCCGAACGTAGTGCCACCAATGACCGTATAGGTAGTTTGTGCCACGGCACACTGACCAAGGGCCAAGGCTGTCCCAAGGGCTGCCCAAAAACTAAAAATTGCAATTGGTTTCATAACTTCTGCTCCTTTATTTTAAATTCAAACCCAAGCTGCTTAAACAAATCAATTGTCTCAGGCGTTAACGTCTTGGTCTTAGCTGCTTGAGCTAAAATCTTTCCCGTCTTGTCCGCTGGATAAAGATGGATCAGACCATTTACAAGCTTCATTTCTAATATGACTTTCATTCTTCTTTCTCCTGCTTTTTAGCTAAGATAAGACCAGCGACATATATGATTGCCGAGCCCTTGTCAAAGTCGCCTTCCACAAGTGCCTCTACTTCTTTTATCTGTGCAGGTTCCCACTCATCGCCCTCTAAAACAGAGGGCTTGACCCATGAGTATTTTGATATAGATGTCATTACTTTTCTCCTTTCTAATTTACAGTACTCAAATAGCCTATTTGAGTACCTTGTTTTTTATATTATGCTTGCTGTAAATCTTATATCCCGACAGCAGAAACCTCTGCTTGCCAACTTTTATTTCCTGCATCCCGCCGTAGTGCCTTGCTTGGACTATTGCTTCTTTGGCATCAGGATTTAGGCCAAGCTCCCTGACTACGTGATTTATCAACAGGTTGTATTGACCCAAGTGTGGAAAAAACAAATTGCCTTTGGCTGTTTCCTCAAAAAAATACTCCAAGCAAACATTCTCGTAAAAAACGCCCTCCAACCGCTCCCATTTATCAATGATTGTCGAAGTCAGGTCTACTGCTGACGTTTTGAGTGCGCCCCCCTCAAATGAAAGTCTGCCGCTAGTATCTGTTCTTGCATATGCAGTTGCCATACTCGCTCCTTTCTCTTATTTTAAATACCCATCGCGTTTAGTAAGTACATAGTCTTTGTGTACTGTCCCAAACTCTTCATCGCCTCTATGATGCTCTTTAATCCATACGCGCTCCCCTGTCTTTTTGTACAATCGCCAATGTCCACGGACTATGTGATCAGCCGTGCCAAACTTGCGCGTCCTTATCTTTTGCTTGTGAAACTCAGCAATGGCCTTGTCCTTCGGTAGGTTAATAACAATGGTCTTGTACTGCTCTGAAGGCCACTGTGCTTGAGTTCTGATGGACTTAGTCCCCCGATCACTGATGCCTGAGTCCTCCGTTGTTACCCAATCAAAATTAAGCAACGATAGAGCCCCAATGAATATTTGAAATGCCGGAAATTCAAACCCTGCAAACCCCTCAAGTATTTCTACAGGGGGATTCTCGTCTCTGTAGTTTCTCAATGTTGTAGGAGTATTCGACGTTGAAAACCCTGCTTTAAGTGACGGAATAGTAGAGTAGACCAACTCCATAAGACCCTCGTGCTGATTCATGTCTTCATCTGAAATGTCTAGCCATGCTTTCCAAAGCTCTGGGCCGCAATTAAATGTGTATGCAAAATTAGACTTTGAATCAGGGCCTTCCTGTGATGCGCGTTCAAACATGGTTTGAATTGCTTCTCCGTTAAAAGTTGTCAGCTCTTTAGGGGATAAAGTTACTTTTTTATGGGAAACCAGGTTTGAATTGCATAGGGCATAGAACGAATGACGTTGCCCAGAAGGCATTTTTACCTTGTGTAGACCGTTCCCCATTGAAGTACACTCTCGCGGTGGACAAGCGCGAGAGTGTACGCCACAACGCATATTGGTAACCGGAAGGGGAAGAAGGGAATCTGGATGCATTAACTCACCTAATTTTTCCATGACATAATAATGATCCCATTCCAAATAAAAGTTCTTGTGCGGCGGGTTAGCGTTCCAAAAAGCTTTTATAAATTGCCCTACTTTTTGCCGTTTAATGGAAGGGATAATGATGTCGAGCAATTCGTTATCCAAGGTGTAAACCGTAGCCGCACCCAAATACTTCGCCTCTTCTTTCATTGTGAGTTTGACAGCTCTCTTGTCGCTGATTAATTTTGCGTCCTTCAACCGAATGTAGGGTTGTTGCAAAGCGTAAATAGCCTCGGAACGTAAGTCGTTCATTTTTATTCCCCCTTCCAGACTCGTACAGCTTCCTCGATGGGCAGTACGTTCAAGCACACCGCGTCTGCTTCGACCCGCTTGAGTCTTTTCAGGCCGTCAAACATCCCTTGCGGGTTAGTCTTGAACATCTTGTGATTGAAGACATGGTATGAGCCCTTCTCGCAGCCGCTATCAAAGACTACTAAGCCCTTTCGCATCTCTCGCTTGATGTCTTTGGTTGTCAGCCAATCGTTCACTAACTCACCTATAAAAGTGTCGAAACTCTGCGGCATAGTGCCATCACCCCACTCCACTTCCACAGGGGGCAATGTCTTGACCCAATCGTACACGGCATCCATGACGCTGCTATCGTCCCAATGCTCATCGTTACAGCCGCCATGACCGCTGTTCTCGACCGTACCGCTGCGCTTGCCGTCTACATAAATAGAGGCTTGGAAGCAATGGGTCTCATGCGAGGCGAACCCTGAGTGTTTGATATTTTTAAGTGTAATTTCCATCTCATTTCTCCTGTATGTTTTAAGGGTATATTTTAATGCTTTTTACTACTTTGTACAATTATTTCGTACAGATGCTCGTACAGATGCTGACCAAGGTCATCGTTATTCCCCGTTGTCGTAAAAATAATTCCACCCAGAATCTTGCCAAACGGCTCCCACTTTCTCCGCTGCCTCATCTGTTACTTCTGCCTCTATTCTTAATTCAAACAACTTGACGATGTTTTCCCCTACAACTTTTAAATCCGAAGTTTGCAACTCATAGGCGTGTTCATTATCTGCCTTTTCGACCCAAGTCCAACCAACGGATTCGGCCCAGTTAAACCAATCCATAACTCGTTCTTCGATTAACAGCCCTACTTCAGCTTTTATGGTATAGATCATTCTTCTTTCTCCTGTATTACTTCAGTTAAATCCTCGTCTCCGACATCAGTAACGATGTATTCCACTTCGCCCCCTCTTTCTAAAATTACAGCGCAAATGCGATCTTTCTCTACTTCTGCACAAACTACCGAGCCTAACCCCTCTTCGGGTCTGCGGCGGGCAAAAAACTTTGCAAGGTCTTTTTCTGGTGTCCAACTGTACCCGTCCCATCGCATTGGGCTGTTGGCGTTGTACCCTCGATAAATCTTGACAACTTCGGGCAGCTCGTCCCAGTGCTTTTTTTCTTCAAAAGTCTGGGGGCATTTGGAATTAAACGCCCCGTTAAAGAAGGAATCAAAATGATCATAGTCATCCACGTCTACGCCAAATTCAGACATAATCCAATAAGCTTTTAGATACTCACCTTCTGATTCAAATTCATCTCTAGGTCTGGGCTGTGCCATTTTCTTTCTCCTGTATGTGAGTTTCTAATTAAAGCATACTCTTCTACTTTCTACTACTTAATCCCAGGATTTACTACTATTATCCCGTACAGATGCTGACCAGGCTTTTACCTGCACAGCACCTCACCAAAATTAATGGTATCAAAGCGCACGGCATCGATGTCAAAATAACCAAGCTCCGCGCCTGTAGTCTCACAGTGAATGCGCCAGTAAGCACGCATCATCTTCTCTGCTTGATGTCTTGATTGCGCCAATCCCGTAAAAGTAAAGTTAGGTGTCTCTAGCGTAGCTAATACCATATGTTACCGCCTTCCGCTGTACACTCGTCCCATATCAGGCCATCACCTATGCCGTAAATGGTGAGGTCTCCGTACACCTGTGGCACGATGCTAGTGAGAAGCTCCGTACAAAGCTCCAAGTCCACTTCGCTGCTGCGACCCTGCAATGACACTGCTAAGAAATCACACAAGCTTTTAGCCGTCAGCCCTGCCGGACACGCCCATCCATTCCAGAACGTGCGATTTTTAGGATACCAGCACTCGTACACCGCGCCGCCGTCAATCTGGCAATAGCCCTGCTCGATGTCAGTAGTCGCTGTGACATATCCCCAATCGAACGGCCATGCCTGCTCATCTAAGGCCGCACTCACAACCTCTTCCTGAGAATATTCGTACAGCGTACCCATGAACTCGGATCTCGCTTCATCGATATTTTCTGCTCCCTCCACCCAGTACTCTCCCTTCTCCGCGTCCCACGCTTCTTCTTTTGAGCCGTATGCAGAAAGGTCATAGGTTTGATCGCCTACTAATTGCAGGATCACGGTCAACGGACATTTATCTGTTAGCTTGCAGCTCATTTTATTTCTCCTGATTTTTTTTGGTCTTCCCATCCTTCATTGTATTCGGCAATTTGTTTTTCGGACATTTTGGACTGCTTTATTTGCTCTGAGGGCATGCCTGTAGAACCTAAATAGTAATGAGGATTGTTTGGTCGGCGGTAATAATAATCGGCTCCTCCCCTGTCGTATGGGCCACCATGCCGCTTTTTACCTTCTGGGAGGTAATCGGGATTTAAGTTACCCATTAGATTTCTCCTCGCGCAATTTGACCTTCTACTATCTTCTTGGCTCTCGCTACCTCTAACGGCGTACAGAGTTCTGCTAGTTCCATGCTTAAAGTTAATGCGTCATTTAACCGCTCATCGGGAGCGGTAATAGCAAGCGCAAGGGACTGCGTTAAAGCTTCTTGATGCGTCATAGACTTTCTCCTGTATATGTTGAGTACTCATTGGACTACGTTTTAATTCTTTTGTCTACCTATGTACAGATATATTGTGGTAAGTGCAGTATCCAAGAATCGCGTACATCGCTAATTCATCGATGGCAGCGTCATACATTTCTACTGATAGTTCGCCTTCATTGCCGCAATTTATGGTAAGCCAGTATTCTCCTGAGCCCGTGTCTAACCAAGAAAAAGTACCGAAACCCGCCGAGTCCGTACTAACTGCGTCAAATTCGGCGGCAACAATCCGCGTAAATGCCGAGATAAGTGTGCATAGTGATATAACCGAACCGCCCTTCATCTGCTTTTCATTAGTCATAAAATTTCTCCTGTATGTTTTAAATTCTCGTACAAAACTTTGCCCGGTAACCAGGCAGATCTCATTTTGTATATTGTAGGTGCTGCCCCTCATAAGCTGGGTCTACGAAGTTAAAGACAACCGGATTTCCAGAGCAGGACTCGTGTCCGCGAATCTCAATCTCATACTCGCCTATTTGATCATCGACTACGGTACACACTCCGTAGACATCGCCTAGCATTTTAGCCAACACCGTTTCATGATCACGGCCATTAAAATCAAAGGATTTGTGCAAAGCTATATAGCTGTCTACTATCTCTATCGCGTTCATATCATTAGCCCCATATCTGTAGCAATCTCAATATCCACGGCAAGCTTACTGTGGCCCTTTAGTAAATCTGTAAAACTACGCTCGGACTCCTCGCGAACGGTTCCCAAAAGCGTAGACTGAGCCAACAAATAAAGTTGTAGGTCTGTAGCCGTCTCGCCGATGGTCTGCAAATGCGGCGAATTGTCCGCTAATAACGCGGCGCGAATGCGCTGCAATTCCTGACTAATTTCCGGTGTTGGAAATTCCATAATTTTTCCCTTTATAAGTAAGATACAAATTTGCCAGTTTCATCGATTACTTCGATTTTCGCATTGCCGCTGCTGCCTAAAGGATTCACGACATAACGCCAATCTTCTAAAGTGTCGGCATTAAGCTTTGAAGCTAAATCAATTGCTTTGTCGATGGTCATTACAGCAGCCGGATAATTAATCTTTTGGCTTGCCGCAGTAATTGAAATACCATTTATGAATTTTAGCGCCATTATAATTTTCTCCTTTCTATTGAAACCCAAGTAAAACATACTTTTCTACTTTGTACTATTTATTCCTACATTTATTTTCTC
>Ga0208814_1001599_pt1 | contig 10427 bp, 8 predicted proteins | sample MalvirAntarct_55_FD_184253 | JGI IMG/M metagenome (GOLD analysis project Ga0208814, IMG submission 184253) | Marine viral communities from the Global Malaspina Expedition - Malaspina viral metaG Antarct_55 (SPAdes) (version 2) | ecosystem: Environmental > Aquatic > Marine > Oceanic | place: South...
ATGCTTATGGCCGCTAGTGTTAACAAAAGCCGCTAAGAGTTGATTGTATTCAGCGTTAATCGGGCTGGCAGTAATAACCGCACCAGACGTAATCGATGCTGAAGATTGCCTTGTATAACCTGCCATATCTTATCTTCTCCCTGCAGCCGAAAATTCAAAGACCATGCCCTGAATTGTGTAGCTAGATAATTGTCCCACCGTCACGAATGTCGCTTGTGCTGAGAACCCTGATCCTTGAATATCGCTTGTGATAATCGGTTTGGATGGACCGCCGTAGATCACGTTGCTGGCTCCAAAGTTCACGCCTCGACCGGAGTAAACGGTAGGCGCACCGGACAAGTTTTGAGTATAAGTATTTGGTGCTACAGAATTAGGATCGCCCCAATCGTAAGTCACCGATAATAGCATCTCTATTGGGCCTTCAGCCCTGACGAATGTATTGATTTTACGCATGGTTTTGCGCTGTTCAGTCTCTCCAAAATCATAATATGGAGTAGCATAGACGCCTACAATATCTTGGCTGTTAAAGCTGTTTCCAATTTCCTGCTGATAGACGTTGCCATCATAGTCGCCGTGCAAAATAACCTCAGTTGTTCCGATATAATCTGAAACTATGCAGGAGGTTCTAATGCCCAAGAGTTCGCCAAACTCCCATTTAAGTGCACCGCTGTTTTCAGTCAGCGCACCGATAAAGCCAATAGCATCAGCGGCTGCAGCGGCATCTGCATCATCCCCAACAAAATAACGCAGTTGGTTCTTTGACCGGATAACTACTCCATCCAAATCAAGCATGTCGTAGTTGGCTATTACGTCAACCAGCTTGCTCTGTATTGAAGTGGACAAAGGCGATAGCTCAACGTCACCGATACGGCTAGTACCCGCAACTGGTCGGATGCCAGAGGGTGACATGAACACCAGATCACCGCCGATTTCCAGCACACTATCTGGGGCTACGCAGCCAACATTTGCTGTGACATTTTCAATGGCAAAAGTACCACTGGAATTGACGTTAACTTTCTTGATTGCGTTGGCCCCAAAGATAAACAGATTATCCCGAAACGGCTTGATCTGAACAACATCAAATCCTGCAGAGATTTGCCCAGCGCCACTGCTAACTTCAAAAGTATAAGGATCGTTTGGTGCGCTAAAAGCAATAGCCGCAGCAGACGCCGCATGACCCGCTAAGAACAGATGGTTTTCAAATACTCCCACCAATGCAGGAGCGTTTAAGGCGCTATCACCGCCCCCTGTGCCGTTGCCAGAGTTGTGACTGCTGCTAGCAATATATCCCCCATCGTTAGAAGATTTTAGTTCCTCCCAATGAGTCCCATCAAATATGATTGCTTCATTGACGCCATCAACAAAACAGATTTTATTGCCTGTGCCGAAATTGAATTGGACGTGGCGTAGCTTTTTAACAGTTAATCCATTTGCTGTCATGGCCCGTGAAGCGGAGTGGTCTAGAGTATATTTTCTCCAACCAATATCTGCTGTGAAGAAATAGAATGAATATGTTGCAGCCCCAGCATCCTGCCTTGCAGCAATAACTGTTGTCCCGCCCGTAACATCGTTCTTAAAAATGCAAATGGCTAGAACTTCGCCTTGGCCTGTCGTGCTACCGTTTGCATTATATGCCACGCTGACTTCGCCAAACGCAGCCGCATATTTAGCAAAGCCATCGATACGACGATAGCCGCCAAATAATGATGGTTCATAGTTAATTAAGCGAGTAGCCGCCCCAGGACTATTCTCTGATAAATTAAGGTGGTTTTCATTAGCGTTTAGACCGCCGCTGGAAACCACTTTGTAAGATTGAATCTGATCAGGCATTAGAATCTTATCCGAGTGTCAGTGACACTGGCAAAGGAATTAATGTAGATAGTTTGAAGGTATTTAATGCCCTCATCAAAAGTAGCATAAGCGGCCTGTGCGCCTTCAATATTATCTTTGAATAAATACATGTGATAAAGCGCACCATCGACCAGGACATAATCAAATCCATCAGGGATGCGGGTGGTGTCAGTGGCGGCGGTAATGTCGGTGTAATTCAGATAGTATTTAAACACGACAGAGAACGCAGCGCTGGGCGAGGGCGTAACTCCAAAGCCAGAGCCGTGGGATGGAAATACAAGATCAGGATTTCCCCGGCCCGTTGTACCGGAAGAGAAATCTGCATCCCGGTGATTTTTATACCATTCATCCCGCTCAATGAATTTAAGCGACTTAAATCCAGAGCCGAGAGTTGAACTTTCCTGAATTTGGAAGCTGTTCCAATCCACCGCTTTAAACGATGAAGGCCATGCATATTCAGAAGTTCCTGCAGTCAAAACTTGAGTATGGCTTGCGGCATTAAACGGCCATTCGAATTCTCTCTGAGAGAGTTTAGCCACACTAGATTTAACGGCGTCTTTCACCAGCGCATGAATGCCACGCACGGATGCAAAATCAGCTTCAACGATCTCAACTTCGTTCAACCTGCGAAGAACTTGATTACATAAATCGAGATAAGTTGTAGCCATTGTAACACCTTATTATGAGGTAAGGGGCCAGCACTGGGCCAGCCCCTAATTTGTTATGCTAAGAAGTCACGATCAACTTCATTCGCATCATATGAACCTGGGTTGTCGATGTTCATAAGAACTGCCCAAACCCGCATTTTACCGCCGGTTGGTGCTGTTCCAGCAGCTTGCAGTTCCAGATCCAACGTAGTGGTGGTTGAGCCTACTACGTTGGGGTACACGCCGGGGATCATGGTAGCGTAAGATCCGACCGCCATCGCATCGGTGTCCATAGCAGCGACAAATTCATCAACATCTACCGCAATGCCGCCTGTAGAGGCCGCAGTGATACCGAGGTTGAAAGTTGTGTCGTTAGACTCGCCGGTCAACAGGGCTTCGACTTCGAAACCTGCAGCCATGATTAGCGTGTCTTTTGGTAAAGTGAAGATTTTCAGAATATCGTTAGCGGCGAGTGCCGCAGCGTTATTCACATTCTCCACAGCAATATCGATTGTATTGCTGATCAGATAGCAGCCAGGGGCTGTTGGCCGGTGGACTGCCTGAAGTGAACTAGCGTAAGTTGCCATTTTTTTGCCCTCCTTTAGGCTGCGTTAAATTTAGCGGTGACGATTGCTTCTGGCCGAAGAATCTTGCGACCATAATTGTGCATGCCCCTACAGATGTCTGCAAAGCTGTCTGGATCACGATAGACTTCCGTCTTGTTGATCTGTTCAGCAGTTGCAAAAGCAGAGTTATGACCGGCGACACATACAGAAAAATCAGTGTCCTGGTTAGCCGTACCACTTTTTCCACTACCATCGCCTACGCTTGGAAGATTCGATGAGGTATATACTTTGAAGCCATGAAAAGACTTCAAAACTAGACCATTACGAATACCACCAGATTCACCGAAGTCATTGTTAAATAACCGAGAATCCTCGTCACGTAAGATTTCCATGAACACTGGATCTACTACGAGCCAACGACCTTGTGTGTCCACTTGCTGCTGGTCAAGAAGACGAGCCATCCGTGCGACAACCATCGCTGGTGAAGCAGTTGCAGTTGGTAATGCAGTTGCACCTGGTAAACGTGCTGCTAACGGGATCGAATGATCAGCAGCAGAGCTTGTAGTGATATTGCCGAAGGAATCTTTCCGCAGCTTCATGGTGGTAAGCAATTCATCCGTACCGGCAGTAGAAACTGCAACAGTGCCATTTACGACATCGTTCACAGTGTCAGCCGCTGAGTGGATTGTTGACTGCTTGAAACCAGCCAAATAACCCAGACAGTCTTGGTCATACTGATCCGCTAGGCGATAAGCCGCACGGTCGGTAGCCAGTTGCATAAAATTCACATGCCATGTCTTCAACAGGTTTCGCTAACTACCTGCCCGTTCTCTGATGAACTGCTGCATATTACTATGCAGAGGAGATCATATCATCACCCTAGATTTCCAGGGGTTAGCCGCTTCGAGCCGCTTGGCTCTACTCCCTTTCGGGATGATCGTTGGACGTTCCTATTTCTAGGCTTCGCTGCTGATTGCCCTTGCCATTACGCAGTAGGGTGTCCCAGACAATTCAACTAATTCTTCGACTAGGATTACTCCTAGAAGCTCCCAATCAATAAGAGTGTGCTTCTTCGATGTCGTCCATCTTGCCAGATCTTCAGTAGATTACGCTAATTATCTACCCGTTCTCTTATGAACTGCTGCATATTTTCTATGCAGAGGAGACTATATCATCACCCTAAATTTAGGGGCTAGGCGCTTCCACCCGCTTGGGTGTACTTTCTTGCGAAATAGTCGTTGAACCTTCCTCTTGCGAGGCTTGGCTGCTGATTGCCCTCGGCTTTACGTTAGGGTGTCCCAGACAATTCACCTAGTTCTTTAGACGGGATTACTCCCGAATGCGTCCTCAATGAAACGCAAAGTAGTTTGCCTTGTCGATGGTCAGAGAAAAGTCTTCATCATCAAGGTCTTGTGCGGCAACCGTGGTTCCACGCTCATATGCCTTGACAGTGATTTCAGGCTCTTTGATGATTTTAACGGTGCTACCTTGAGTCAGTTCGCCGTAGTAATCATTGTTGCTGATGTCACCGATTACTGTTGCCTTACGAAAGGCGTTTTGGGTCTTTTTCGAGTAAATCCATATTTTCAACAGATGTCGCTAAATATCTGCCCGTTCTCTTATGAACTGCTATGCGTTGTTCCGCATAGAGAAGACCATATCATCACCCTAGAAATCTAGGGGCTAGGCGCTTCGGATCGCTTGATCCTACTCTCTTTCGAGATGGTCGTTGAACCTTCCCCGGTTATGGGGCTTGGCTGCTGATTACCCTTGCCATGACGCAGTAGGGCTTCCCAGACAATTCACCTAGTTTTCAACTGAGATTACTCCCAGAGGCGTCATTTATGTTAAACGCTCGAAAAATTACCGTTTGGCAGGTTTCCGTGACCTGCTGCTGATTGAAATGCCATTATAGGTCTCCTTTGAAATGGCAGGGCAAAAGCCCAAGCAAATCGGAAGAGGACAATACAGTGGCAGTACTAACTGAGAGTTGTGTGAATTCTTAATCACAGGTCACAGATGCACTGGTGGACTTTACGTCTTATTCTTCTGAATAGAACAAACTCAGAGGTAGGCTAGAAGCGGCTCTGATTTGTTTGGAGAGAACTAGGTTCTCAGAAGATAAGTCTAAAACAGACGTATCTTTAAAGAACTGTCATGAAGACGCTATTAACTTTAACGCCTCCATAACATTTAGTATAACACTTAGCTAAACACTTTGCAAGCTACCTTGCACCGCCACTGACATCGTAATTGAACTTACCGGATCGCATGGCTTCCATGATCGCATCTTCATGCTTTTCAAAGTCTCGAACCGACATGGATTCAACCTGGCTTTCAGTGAAGGACATATTCTGGTTTGCAGGAGCGTTGGAGCGTGATGTCTTGCCCACGGCTTGTGCCGCTGAACGCTTATCCGGGGATTTGCGTTTGCCGGTATCTGCTTTGTACAGATCTATGGCTCTGGCTGCGTCCCTGGCATTAGTGTTGTTCTTATACAAAGCGTCTTGAATGCTTTGCGGCTGTTCACCAACCCACTCATGAAAACTGGCGTCTTGCCGAATGTCATTGAAGTCGGGATGCGTTTTGAGTAGCTGCTGTTCAGCCTCTTGGCGGGTAAGCTTAGTTTCAAGTTGGCGCAGACCCTCCATGCGCTTATCGCCTTCAGCCATCGCTTCGCCAGCACGTTTCTGGGCGATAGTATCCACAATCTTTGCTACATCAGGATATTTGCGTGTCCAAGCATCAATTTCCTCATCAGTCTTTGGGAATTTGATCTGGCCTTTTGCAGCAGAATCCAACTGGTTTTTGATGCCTTGGATCTCTTGATCCTTTTGCTGCACAAGTTGCTGGGTGTGGCGTCTGAGATCACCGTACCGCTTCTTAAAGGATGCCTCTTCAGACTCAGCCGGTTCAGGGGCAGACTGCTGTTGATTCATTTCTTCAGAATAAGACAGAGTATCCTCTGGCTCTTCGTTTCTTTTATATTTTGACATTGATTTTACCGTTGGGGGCCGCAGTGCGGGTTGCCCATTAAATTCACACGACGAATGTGTATTTTGGTTTCTTCATCGTGCCGAACATGTGAGAATTGCTACCGTAATCATTTATTTTATAATCTTCGGTCTCATTGTCATCTTGTTCTTCGATGACGGTTTCTACTCTTGCCACTTCAATCTCATTGCCTTTGGGTGTTTCAATCGTTTCTTGTTCTTCTTGTTCTGGATCACTCGCATCCGAAACTTTGGCGTTCTCAGCGCCTGTGCTATCGGATTTCTCTTGCGTTTCACTTTCGTGACCCCAGCCTTTAGTTTTTAAATCCAGATGCTCTTCATAAGACTTTGTCATTTTGCCTTCCCCGGTTTCAGGGCTGTACATCATATGATCTTCGTATTCGTCTTCTTCACTGCCACCGGCTTCTTGAATTAGCCCGGAGCCTTGCATCATCATGAGGCCCATCTCAGCCTCTTCTTGCATCGACATAATATATTTCAGCCCATGCCACTTCACGACATTAGCTGGCAGCACATACTCGTTCTCAGAGATCATAGCTTCGATATCGTCAGCCACTTCAGTTTCAGTGGTTCCGATTGGCAGCGGATCGCTCATCATCCCAACATTGTCAGACATCATTGCCATGCCGCCGTGACCCATCATCACTTTTTCATCTTGATCAGGATCATCGGCCATAGCCATCTGAACAGCTTCGCCAGCAACTTCTTCGTATTTACTCAGAATGCCATCGTTGTTTCTGTCAGCTTTTTTACGATCTAATTGAGTTGTTTTGTTTGCCATTTCTAAACCTTCCGGGGTTGTGATGCCTTTACGAGCGACAGCAAGACCGCCCAGCGCCATTTCAGGCATGTCTTTTTCTGCCAGAATTCTGGAAGCTTCTTCAGGCGTTGTCTGATCAGTCATTTCCAAATGAATCTGCTGATCAAAAGCCTCTAACTCAGCAACAGCATTTTCACCGCTGCGTGTGGGCCAAGAGATCCCGCTTTTCCCTGCAAACTCTATTGCTTTCTCAGTGCTAACGATCTCACCATCCCACACGGTAGGAATGAGCGTTTCTACACCGCCAATATTCACGATGATCGTATTGACCGTGGCTAGGTTTCCATCATCAAGATTCTTGGTCTTACCATTAGCTATGTTGTGGTAATGATGCTCTGTAATGGCGTCCATTATTTAGCCCCTGCTATGACTTCATCTCGTAAGGTTTTAATGCGCCGCAATTCTTTAATTGCGCCTTGGAATTCCAGAACTCGATTGTGGTCTTTTTCATTCTCAAGCAGGGCGTGATAGTGGGCTATTCGTGCAGAGGAGTACTCTAGCAGTAGCCCCATTTTATCTTTGTCATTAACGAGGAGCATCAGGTCACGGTAAAAATGTTTATCCATGATGATTACTGCATCGGCTGCTGTGGGGCAGCATTAGGAGGGGCTTGTGGATTTCCCCCGTTATCGCCGCCACCTTCGCCTGTGAAGCCTGGAGCGCCCGGTTCAGGGGCATTGCCCGGTGCAATGTTACCACCGCCGCTGCCGGTTGGGTCTTGAACGCTTGGAGCGCCGCCTTCAGGGGCAGCGGCCTGTGGTGGAGGTGGTGGCATCATAGCCTGAATCTCTGCCATCATCTTGGCCTGGATCGCAGCTTCTCTAGGATCGTTCAGGATCTTATCTTCATCCAGATCCATTGATGCAGAAAGTTCTCGCAGGATGTAATCATATTTCACAAACGGAGCCATTGCCGGGTTTGAGGCCATCTGCATGAACTGCAGCAATCGTTGGCTACGGATCTCATTCCGCATGAGGCTTTCAGTTCCTCTGGCACGAATTTCCAAATCGCCTTTTACATACTGCTTGTCGAAATTAAACTGCATGTTGAATGAGAAGAGGGCTTTGCCGAGAGGCGCTAGTAAATAATCATCCACGTTACGGACAACCGCTTTAATGTTCTGTGCACTAGCCGAAAGCATCATAGACATGCCGCTAGCTGTGCGCCCAATGCCACCAACTGAACCGGAGCCGTGGCTGTAGGATGGAATGCCAGTGCTTTCGTCAGATAGCTGTCTGGCCTTGTCGAACATCATCAGAAGCTCATTAGAAACATTCGGGAATTTGGTGCCAAAGATAGCTTGACCTGGCGCACCCGCAGATCTGCGAAAGACTTTGCCGGGGTATACGGATAGATCTTGGCCGGGTACTAGATTGGTCTCATCGATCTCAATCAGAAGGTTTCCTGACAGCGCACCATTATCGACTGCCATCCGCATGAAACCGTTCATGAGAAGCTGCGTGTCTTCCATATTCTCTGCCACACCAATGCCAAAGAATGAGTAAGGATTTAATTCGTAAGGCACAGCGCAGTAAGGAATTCGGGTTGGTGTGAAGGGATTTAGCACCAAACGGAGGATTTGACCGTTACAAACCCACACATTTACCTGAATCTGGTCCCGATCTTCCAATTCTTTGGGGATATCTATTTCAGCTTCTTCAACCAAATATGCGTCTAATACGCCCCAATATTCCAATACTTCGTATCGTTCTACTGAATCATGATTGATATTATCGTCTAAAGTATCTTCCCAGTACTCCCGCACATAGTTTGTGCCGTATTCAATTGCTAATTCCAGGCTTTCATCACGAAAATGCGGCCTACGCTTTAGGTTACGCATCTGAGTGCGGCTTAAACGATGCCTTTGTATGGCGAATTCGGCTTCACCCATGTTTCGTGCATCTGGATCAGGGTAGAAGTCCCAAATCGAAACGTATTCAACCTGTGGAATGGTTTCGTACAACGGATCGTAATTACCTTCATCATCCCAGCGAGGATATTCCTTATCAAAGGCGAATGGACCCTTTAAAAGCCCTGTTCCAAACAAGCTGGTCTCAAATGCCATAGACCTGAGATGCTTACTTGCTTGAGACTCCTCAAGCTGGTCGTGCATCTTCTTTTCCATCATACGAGCGGCCTGTTTAGCCGGTTCGAAGGTTGCAGAAGTTGGGCTAGCGCCCGGACCCATCTCTAAATCATCTTCAACCGCAGATAATTTGTCTTTGAATATGCCTAAATCCTTTGCAATGTCAGGACGGGCGATAGTGCGGGGGATTTTGTAGTCTACATTAACTGTTTCAGATATTTTCTCTTCGGTTAAGGCATTGGGATCGAAGTTAACTGAATCTACTACGCCATTGGGGTAGTTCCGTGGCTCCACGCCGACCGGAAACTTAGATCCTGCAAACAATACGTCTACAATCTGGGCATACGCAGCCAAAACCTTAGTTTTAGTGATCTTAACGAAGGTTTTAGACTTCTCACTGTCGGTAAACTGAACGTCAGCACTGTATAGCCCACGATAATTCCGGTAGCACATGATCCAACGCTCTTCATCGGATATGCGGGTGTCTTTAGACCGGCGATACTGCCCTTCAACAAAATTTGCCAGCCCGGAATAAGCCGTGTTCTCTTCTTCAACGTCACCACTCTCCTCCAAAGCAATTACTTTGCTTGATTCAGTCATCTCTTCAGAAGAGGAAGAGGTTGGTTTATCCATTAAAGCCATATTAATACCCAAATGTTGTGTCGGCAGGGCGATACGAGTTCTGACCCATGCGGTTTTGTAAATCAAACGGTGACGCTGCCTGAATTCGGCTCATAATGCCGTAGCGCAGACTGTCATAAGTGTGGTCAGAGGCGTATCGCTGGTCGATATCATCTCCTCCTTTCGGATCAGACGGTATGACCGGGAGGTCAGCTATAATCTGGCGGCAAGTGTTGAAGAAAACGATGCCAGGTGTTTCTGTAACCTCATCAATCTTCAGTAATTCATGCATACGGTTCTTACCGGCTACTCTAGCCCCGGCTGACCGATCACTCGGACGCCATCTTGTGCCTTCAGCAATCATCTCTTCGGCTATGCTGGGGCCGATCTGACCCCGGTTATGCCAGCAACTGCTGTCTAGTATGCCATAAGGCACTCTGTCGGTCTCTTCAGCCTGTTTAACGGCTTTTGCGAGATCTCTTCCGGTATGTTTAGACAAATATAATTCCCGATAAACGTAAAGCGTCCCAAAGTTGGGATCGATTGCATACCAGTGAACTGCAGAGAAGCTGGAATAGCCGTAATCGCAGGACCGGAACCTTCGCCATTCTGGAGGGATCTCAAACGGGGCGCAGGTATGCTGATGAATGCGGAACTCTGAGAAGGCGGCACCTTCGGCTATGCTCCAATCCCCCTCCAGCAACTGACGCCTTTGGGTCTCTGGCAGAGATAGAAGGTTAGCTTCGTATGTTCCCTCATTATAAAGATAGGGATTGTCACTGAGCTTCGAAGGGATGAACCTTCGGTAGAACAGTGCTTCTC
>Ga0208814_1001602_pt1 | contig 10398 bp, 10 predicted proteins | sample MalvirAntarct_55_FD_184253 | JGI IMG/M metagenome (GOLD analysis project Ga0208814, IMG submission 184253) | Marine viral communities from the Global Malaspina Expedition - Malaspina viral metaG Antarct_55 (SPAdes) (version 2) | ecosystem: Environmental > Aquatic > Marine > Oceanic | place...
GATAGTATGTTTGCCACCCAGACACTCAAAGTCTGAGTTTGCTAGTACCTACTTCCCAAGCTGGATGATGGGTTTGCGTGGTGACCTGAAGATAATACAAACAACACACACCGCCGAGCTTGCTGTCAGGTTTGGGCGTAAAGTCAGAAATATCATTGATAGCGAGGATTATCAAAGGGTTTTCCCAGATCTAAAGCTCCAGGCAGATAACAAGTCAGCTGGTCGATGGACTACAAACCAAGAAGGAGAATCTTTTTACGCTGGTGTTGGTGGTGCAATCACAGGTCGTGGTGCAGATTTGCTCATTATCGATGACCCACACTCAGAGCAAGACGCTTTGTCACCGACTGCAATGGAGTCGGCTTATGAGTGGTACACATCTGGACCAAGACAGCGTTTACAGCCAGGCGGCATAATAATAATAGTTATGACAAGATGGTCTACGAAGGACTTGGTTGGAAAGGTCTTAAAAAATCAAAGTGCAGAACACGCAGATCAGTGGGAGGTAGTAGAATTTCCAGCTATCATGCCTGATTCTGAAGAACCGTTATGGCCAGAATATTGGAAAAAAGAAGAGCTGCTTTCGGTCAAAGCTTCTTTACCAGTAGCTAAATGGAACAGTCAGTGGCTCCAGAACCCAACAGCAGAATCTGGCTCTATTGTAAAAAGAGAGTGGTGGAACCGGTGGGAAAAAGACGAAGTACCGCCATATTCTTATGTGATACAAAGTTACGATACAGCTTTTAGTGCCAAAGAAACAGCCGACTACTCAGCAATAACTACTTGGGCTATTTTTAAACCAGGTATAGCTGGAGATGAAGACGCTGAACAAATAATGTTATTAGATGCTAAACGAGTGCGCGTAGATTTCCCAGAATTAAAGAAACTGGCTTATGATGAATATAAGTATTGGGAGCCTGATTGCGTATTAATAGAAGCTAAAGCAAGCGGTACCCCCTTAACGCAAGAATTAAGGCGTATGGGAATTCCGGTAACAGCGTATACTCCAAGCAGAGGCCAGGACAAGGTAGCAAGAATGAATTCGGTGGCCCCAATATTTGAAAGCGGGATGGTTTGGGCGCCAGATGAGACATTTAGCGATGAAGTTATCGAAGAAATGGCAAGTTTCCCGTATGGTGACCACGACGATTATTGTGATAGTGCTACAATGGCATTGATGAGATTTAGGCAAGGCGGGTTTTTGTCTTTAGATGCAGACTATCCAGATGAGGCAAATTTCTTATCGAAGAAGCGCGTGGTCTATTATTAACCCCTAACAAAAGTGTTACACTGAATTATGGCTATAGAAAAAAGAGAACAAATTGCAAGAGATACACCGGACGTCCAAGTCACTGGCTCCAGTGTTGAAGTCTTCCCAGAAGCATCTCGTGCAGATCAAATAAAAGACGCTGCTGAAATTTTGGTTGCAGAAGAGGGCGTTTTACTAGATGACGAGCAGTTTGAAGATCCGGCTCCTGAGATTGCTTTTGGCAGTAATTTAGCCGATTTTGTTGATGAGAGCCTGTTAAGTGAACTAGCTAGTGACATTCTAGAGTCTATTGACCAAGACAAGCAATCTAGGTCAGAGTGGGAAAAAACTTACACTGACGGCCTAAAATACCTAGGCATGAAGTTTGATGAAGGAAGATCACAACCGTTTGAAGGCAGCTCTGGGGTAATTCACCCTATTTTGGCCGAGGCCGTTACTCAATTCCAAGCACAAGCTTATAAAGAAATGTTGCCAGCAAAAGGCCCTGTAAAAACACAGGTAATTGGCGCACGAACTGTAGAAACAGAAACACAGGCAGACCGTGTACAAGAGTATATGAATTACCAGATTATGAATGTCATGGAAGAATACGATCCAGAGTTGGATATGTTGCTTTTCTATTTACCTCTAGCTGGAAGTGCGTTTAAGAAAATTTACTACGACAACGTATTAAACAGAGCGGTTTCTAAATTTATTGCTCCTGAAGATTTAATCGTCCCTTACGAAGCTTCTAACCTATCAAGTGCAGAGCGAGTCACTCATGCGATAAATATGTCGCACAACGAAATTAAAAAACAACAGCTTTCTGGGTTTTATACCGACGTAGATGTAAGTAAGCATTCGTATCAGTCTGAAGAATCAGAAGTGCAAACAGAAATAGACAAGCTGCAAGGTGTTAAAAGCAGCTATGCAGAAGATAGAGATCACGTCGTTTACGAAGTACATACTATTTTAGACCTAGAAGGGTTTGAGGACATAGGAAGCGACGATGAACCTACTGGATTGAAACTTCCATATATTGTCACTATTGATGAGCAATCAGAACAAATTCTAGCAATCCGCAGAAACTATAATGAAACGGATCCTTTCAAAAACAAAATTAATTTCTTTGTACAATACAAATTTTTACCTGGGCTTGGATTTTATGGCCTAGGATTGTCACACATGATTGGCGGTATATCTAAAGCTAGTACATCTATCTTACGACAGTTAATTGATGCTGGTACGTTAGCAAATCTACCAGCTGGTTTCAAAGCCAGGGGTATGAGGATAAGAGATGAAGATGAGCCATTACAGCCTGGTGAATTTAGAGATATAGATACAACTGGCGGAAGTCTAAAAGAAAACTTAATACCATTACCTATAAAAGAGCCAAGTAATGTATTGATGCAGCTTTTGGGAATCTTAGTAGATTCAGGTAAACGATTTGCAGCAATAGCTGACACAAATATTGGCGACGCAAACGGAGCTATGCCTGTTGGCACAACAGTGGCTTTATTAGAGCGTGGCACCAAAGTCATGAGCGCAATTCACAAAAGATTGCACTACGCACAAAAACTTGAATTTGGATTACTTGCTAAAGTATTTGCTGAATATTTACCACCAGACTATGGATATGACACTGGCACTGGCCCTGGTGCAATTAAACAAACAGATTTTGATGATCGTATTGACGTTGTTCCGGTATCGGATCCTAACATATTTAGTCAAAGCCAAAGAATTACTCTAGCCCAAGAACTATTAACAATGGTTCAGAGCAACCCAGAAATACACGGACCATTAGGTATTTTTGAAGCCTATAAAAGAATGTATGCTGCTTTAGGTGTTGATAATGTAGAAAGTTTGTTGCAACCACCCCCAGACCTAACTCCAAAGCCGATAGACTCTGGCCTAGAGAATGCTGGTTTAATGATGGGCCAGCCACAGCAAGCGTTTGAATCTCAGAATCATCAATCGCACGTTGAAGCTCATAGAAGCCTATTTCTTACTCAGGTAGTAAAAGAGAACCCGCAAATACAATCTATAATTATCAGTCACTGTATGCAGCATTTGCAATTTATGGCATCTCAACTTGCCAAAGAGCAAATACCAGAAGAAGTGAAGCAACGTATAGATTCAGTACAAGAACAAATGCAACAGCTATCTCCCGAAGAGGCTGGGTCAGCTGCAACAGAAATACAGATGATACAAGATCAATTTGCTTCTCCAATATTGGCACAGCTTACACAAGAATTTTTACAATCTATTGGCCAAGGTGGCGCCGACGATCCTTTGGTTGCAATTAGACAGCAAGAATTAGACCTTAAAGACAAACAAGTGGATCAAGAACAAAACCAGTTTGAAATGAAACAGGGTCAGCGAGGACAAGAGAAATTATTAGAGAACGAAATCCAACGTCAGCGTATAAATGTACAAAAAGACGTTGCTGATGATAAACTAGATTTATCGATACAAAGATTGAAGCAACAGGCGGACCTTAAGTTGCTTGAATTAGAACAAAAAATGAGAAATTAGGTCCAGGGGATAAAATATGAACAGTGATAGGATTACAGAAATTGAAACATTAAGAAAGCAAAAGAAACTGGATCGCCAGGCTGAGATTAATGCAAGAAAAGCCAAAGAAGCTCAAGAGCTTAAATCGCACTTAGCAAATATGGGAAGAATAGCTAAAAAAATGGCTGATATAGAATCATCAAAGAATTCGCCAGCAGAATGGAAGAAATTTGTGGCATCGGTGAGTCCAGTAGTTGAAGAAGTTGTAACTGAAGAACCAGTGGTTGAAGTTGTAATTGAAGAACCAGTGGTTGTTGTAAAGAAAAAAGCGGCCGTCAAAAAACCTGCGGCAAAATTTAAAGGAAAGCCAAAAGGCAAACCAAAAGGTTCAAATAATAAATAAAAGGAGACGTTATGACTATTAAGAAAGTACCAAATAATAAGTCGTTTGATAAGCCAAATCCTAATGCAATTGGTAAAAACAAAGGCGTTACTGCTATTGTTGATATGAAAGGCAAGGGCGCGGCAACAAAAGGCTTAAAGTTTAAAGTTAGGAATTAAATCGGATGGAAGAGCTTACTTATTTTGAAGTTGTTAAGAACTTAGTCAGGGATCGTGAAAAACAAATCTCTGAGACACTTATGTCTGGAGCACTAGAAAGTATAGAACATTATAAATTTTTGCAAGGTGAGCTAAATGCGTTATACTATATCGAAGGCGAATTAAAGGAACTTAATAAGGAAAAATAGTATGGCGAAATCAGAAACAGTTTTAGATGCGTATGTAGATATAGATGATAAGGTTTTGGACCCTACAATTTTAGAGCAGTCTGCCTTAAATCGTATGCCGCAACCAACTGGATGGAGAATGCTTGTATTGCCTTACGGCGGTAAAGCAAAAACAGAAGGCGGAATTATACTTACAAAATCTACCATGGATAAAGAAGCTTTGGCTACCGTGGTTGCTTATGTCGTGAAACAAGGTCCTTTATGTTACGGCGACAAGCAAAAATATGGCGAAGAAAAATGGTGTGAAGAGAAACAATGGGTTCTCATAGGCCGTTATTCTGGTGCTAGATTTAAATTGGACGATGGCGCAGAAGTCCGAATTATTAACGATGATGAGGTTATCGCCACAATCTTAAATCCTGATGATATACTGAGTGTCTAATATGATAGAAAATACAAACCTAGCTGAAGAACAAGAAATCGAAATTAACGTCGAGGACGATGCTGTTGTCGAGGCAAGAGCCAATCCGGATGACGAATTAGAAGTCTATACAAAATCGGTTTCCAAAAGAATTAACAAGTTAAATGCAAAGACCAGGGCAGCTGAAGAAAGAGCTTCAATGGCCGAGCAGATAGCACATCAACGTGAAGCTGAAATACAAGCTTTGCGCAACCATTCACAAGCCCAAGCCGGAACTGTTTTACAAAAAGAACAAGAAGCCATGGTTGCTAAAGAGCAACAAGCTGATGATCTTTATAAGAAGGCAGTAAAATCTGGTGATGCAGATCTAATGAGTAAAGCGGACACTTTAAAAAGTGATCTAAGTATTCAGAAAGAAAAAATAAGACTGGCTACAAACAGACAAGCCAACGAACAAGCTCAATACCAACAAGCAATGCAGCAACAGCCTGTACAACAGCAACAACAAGCAGCTGTTGAACCAACATCTGAGGCTCTAAGCTGGTATGAAAAAAATAAATGGTATGGAGACGCTGCTGATCAAAGCAATTTAGAAGCTACACAATATGCGTATTTCCAGCATTACAATCTTATTAATGAAGGCCATGAGCCGGATAGTAATGATTACTATGAAGAATTAAACAATCGAGTTTATAAAGTTTACCCACATTTGCAAAACGCAAGTGTAAGTAAAGACGAGCAACGCGAAGCCCAACCCTCTGTGCAAAGAGTAGCTTCCTCCACTGTAGGCAGTGGTCGTCAAAAAACACAAGGCAAAAAAAATGGCGTGACGTTTTCTAAGTCAGAAGTAGAACGCCTTAGAGGGCTAAAACCGCACAACATGAGCGAAGACGCTTGGTTGAAGCGCGTGGCAGCTGAAAAGCAACGAATTGCATCTAGGGAGGCAATATAATGACTGATGAAAAAAAAGTTACTGCAAACAGGAACTCTCGTGACTCCGAGGCACACGATAAAGAATCTCGTAGGAAACCATGGCGACCAGTTAGAAGGTTAGAGACACCGCCGGCTCCTCCAGGGTATACATACCGATGGATTAGGGAGTCAATGTTGGGACAAGAAGATCGCGCAAACGTCAGTAGACGTTTAAGAGAAGGTTGGGAACTCGTAAGAGGTACAGATCTTCCTAGTGATTGGGAACTACCGACAGCGGACGAACATAGCCGACACGCTGGCATCGTATATAATGAAGGATTACTTCTTGCAAAAATACCTAATGAAACCGTTGAAGAGCGAAGAGACTATTACCAAGGTAAAAGTCAGGACGCTGTAGATGCATTAGACAATTCTATGTTTAATGAATCACGAAGAGACGGTAGATATGTTAAGTATGATCCCCAAAGGGATTCAAGAGTATCTTTTGGCAAAAAATAACAAGTACAATAATGTACTTTAATCATAAACTAGGAGACTAAAATGGCGAATAAAGACGCTTCTTTTGGACTAAAACCTGTAAGAATGATTGGTGGGTCACCGTACAACGGCGGACAATCTCGTTATAGAATTGCAAACGATTATGACACAAACATATTCCAGGGCGACCTGGTGGCACAAGTTACTGGTGGTGGTGTAGAAATACACGCTGTCGGAGGAACTGTTCCAATTGTTGGTGTTTTTAATGGTTGCACTTTTACGGACCCAACATCAGGCGAACAAGTATTTAGTAACTATTACCCAGCAAGCACTGCGGCAGCAGACATCATTGCGAATATCATCGATGACCCTATGGTTATTTATGAGATTCAATCTGATGCAGCTTTCCCGATTGCTGATCTACTTGGTAACTTTGATGTTATCAAAACAAATGCCGGCTCTACCAAAACAGGTATATCTGGCGATGAAGTTGACGTATCCACAGGTGCGACAACTGCAACTTTACCCCTGAAAGTAATTGATATTTCTCAGGATCCCAATAACCAAGACGTAGCTGCTTCTAATACAAATGTGTACTGTACAATACAGAACCATGTGTATGGAATTAAGCAAAACGGTCTAGCATAAGGAGTTAGCAAATGGCAATTTCAAGAGCACAATTAGCTAAAGAGCTAGAACCAGGATTAAACAGTTTATTTGGTATGTCGTATGACGAATACACAAACGAATACGCTGAAATCTTCGCCCAAGAAGACTCACAACGAGCCTTTGAAGAAGAAGTTTTAATCACCGGCTTTGGCGGAGCACCAACGAAAACTGAAGGCGGTTCGGTCGATTTCGATCAAGCTACTGAAAGTTACACTAGCAGATACACGCACGATACTATCGCGCTTGCATTTGCTTTAACAGAAGAAGCTGTAGAGGATAACCTTTACGATTCTTTAGGTAAACGATATACAAAAGCACTAGCGAAATCGATGGCTAACACCAAAGAAGTCAAAGGCGCTGACGTATTGAACAACGCATTTTCTTCATCTCATACAGGTGGCGATGGCGTATCTCTTATTAACACTGCGCACGTCCTAGCGGGCGGTGGCACAGCTGCTAATAGAGCTGCATCAATGGCTGACTTAAATGAGACTTCACTAGAAGACGCGTTAATTGATATCGCTACCTTTACAGATGATCGTGGATTGACGATTTCTGTTCAAGCTGACAAACTTGTGGTTCCACCACAGCTAGTGTTTGTTGCTGACAGAATCTTAAACTCACAAGGAAGACCAGGATCTGCTGATAATGACCTGAACGCAATTAAGAGCACTGGTGTTCTTTCTGGCGGTTACACAGTTAATCATTATCTAACTGATCCAGATGCTTTCTTTCTTCTGACTTCTGTAACATCTCAAGGTGAAGGCCTCAAGATGTTCCAAAGAAGCCCGATGGAGACATCTATGGAAGCTGACTTTACGACTGGTAACATCCGTTACAAGGCTCGTGAAAGATACAGTTTCGGCTTTAGTGACTGGAGAGGAATCTACGGATCACAAGGTGCGTAATTACGGGTAACAGCGTTTACTGTTATATAAAGGGGCCTTCGGGTCCCTTTTTTTATGTCTAATTTATACAACATATTTGTGCATAAAGTTGTACATAACGACACGATATAATGTACAATAAAGCATAACTTGTAAAAAGGAGACAACAATGGACTTAAACTTAGATTGGTCAAAAGGCAAAAAACAGTCTGATGGAAGGTTAATGCAAACAGCTAAGCCTACTCCTGAGTTTTGGGCGTTGTGGAAAGTCAAGAAAATGGCTATTAGGAAAGCTGGCTACGCCGTCAGCAAGATTAACGATGATTGGCTTGTAACCCAAATGATTGATGATAATCATGCAATTGAGCAATCAGTAGCTACTAATTCAGACATGGTTATACCAGTGCCTAAAGGCCTGGCTTACTTACCGTTTCAAAGAGCTGGCATTGCTTATGCCTCTGGCCGCACAAATACATTAATAGCCGACGAAATGGGTTTAGGCAAAACAATCCAGGCTATAGGAACAATCAATGTTACTAATCCAAAAACCGTATTAGTAGTTTGTCCGGCGTCTCTAAAGTTAAACTGGAAGAATGAAATGGAGAAGTGGCTAGTCTCTGAGCGCACTATTGAAGTTGTTAATGGGGGTGGGGAAAAGATCCCATCAAATCCTGACGTGGTTATCATTAACTATGATGTGCTAACAAAACACGCTGAATCGTTGCAATCTAGGACTTGGGGCATGGTTATTATGGACGAAGTACACAAGATTAAGAACCCAAAAGCCAAGCGCACAGCTGTAGCGGTAAGCATAAAAGCAAGTCGTAAAGTGTTACTTACAGGAACACCTATAACCAACAGGCCTATAGAGCTGCAACCAATAGCTGGTTACCTGGATCATGATAGTTTTGGCAACTTTTTTAGCTTTGCACGAAAGTACGCTGGCGCTTACAAAAGTACATTTGGTTGGGATTTTAGCGGGTCTTCTAATCTAGATGAGCTACAAAGAAGGTTGCGCCAATCCTTTATGATTAGAAGAAAAAAAGACGAAGTCTTAAAAGATTTACCAGCAAAAAGACGCCAAGTCATTGTATTGCCAGGTAAAGGTTATACACAGGAACTAACCAAAGAATTTGATGCGCTATCTGATGCAATAGAAGAAACAACTTTTGAAGAGGTGTCGTTTGAAAAAATGTCTGAGGTGAGACATCAAATGGCATTGGCTAAAGTTAATGACGTAGTAGATCATTTAATGGACCTAGATCACCAGGTTGTAGTTATGGCACACCACAAAGATGTGGTGCAAGGTATTAAAGATGGTCTAGAGGCTATTGGAAAAACAGTCGTTACTTTGACTGGTGACTGCAATCAAGCTCACAGACAAGAATCTGTAGACACGTTTCAAGCTGGCAAAGCAGATTTCTTTATAGGCACAATTGGTGCTGCTGGTGTTGGTATTACCTTAACCAAGGCAAGCCATGTGGTTTTTGCTGAGTTAGATTGGGTGCCAGGTAACATGAGCCAAGCTGAAGACCGTTGCCACAGAATAGGACAAGTAGACTCTGTATTAGTGCAACATTTAGTTGTTGATGGATCTATAGACGCTAGAATGGCTGAAGCTTTGGTAGGCAAGCAAAAAGTGCTAGATAAAGCTTTAGATAACGTGCAAATGCTTGATCAAACCATTTCAATTAATGATTTAGCGGTTGGCGTTGAAGAAGTAGAAAAGATGTTTCACAATAAAAAGTTAATACCTTTTAACGCTGACGTGGTAGATGCAATGAAATCTTGCGCTATGTTTCTTGCATCAAAATGCGATGGTGCTTTGGAAGATGACGGTCAAGGTTACAATGGCCTAGACAGTCGTTTTGGCAAATCTATTGCCCAACAGTTAATCTGGACCCCAGCCGTACAGTACGCTGCAAAGAAAATGCTTAAAAAATACCGAGAGCAATTGCTTCAAGGTGGCCTATCAATAGAATACAAGATTATCTACTAGCTTTATTATTTCTACATTTAAACCGATATCTGTTATACAATAATATGACTAGGATAATTATATTTGTTTTATCGACTGACCTAGCAGACAAGCCAAGACGATAAGACTTATTTTTTCAGGAGAAAAAATTATGGCGAATACAACTTTTAGTGGACCGGTTAGGTCCGAAGGCGGGTTTCAACACTTAGCTACAAATAGCTCATCAGGTAATCAAATCAACGATAAAGTTGAAATTACTACTGCTGGCCAACTTGTAGTACATGGAACCAATGCAAACAATACCAACAGAAGTGCTTTAACTTCTGACAGGTATTTTTTAACAGAATGGTTTAAGAAAAGACCAGCAACCAATGCAAACATTGACCAAGCGTATACGGTCGAAGTCGCAAGAGCAGCAAACAGAGACTTTGAGATTCTAGGAACCAACATGACCACTGCTTTGGTTACTTTTGATACCACAAGAGCTGGTTTAACTATCACAACTGCTGGTGCTGACCAAGACCAAGCAATTATTGCTCCAC
>Ga0208814_1001603_pt1 | contig 10394 bp, 6 predicted proteins | sample MalvirAntarct_55_FD_184253 | JGI IMG/M metagenome (GOLD analysis project Ga0208814, IMG submission 184253) | Marine viral communities from the Global Malaspina Expedition - Malaspina viral metaG Antarct_55 (SPAdes) (version 2) | ecosystem: Environmental > Aquatic > Marine > Oceanic | place: South...
CAAGAGAGAGATATGAATTTACTAAATACTAAAATACTAAAGCTAAAGCTAAAAGATACTTCAACTCAAAAAATAATAGAAAGAATAGAAAAGAGTGAAGTTATATCTAGAACCAAAAACGGTGTAAATGAGGTTGTTATATACTGGGGACTAGATGAAATGATAGAACTCAATAATATACTAGACCTAGATAAAAATTTACCATCTCCTATTACTAGAGATTATAAATGGGCAGGGCTCTACGAACCTTTTGAACACCAAAAAATTACTTCTGAGTTTTTATCTATTAATCAACGAGCTTTTTGTTTCAATGAAGCAGGTACAGGTAAAACCTCATCAGCTCTTTGGGCATCTGATTATTTAATGAATGAAGGTAAGGTTAAACGTGTATTAATTATATGCCCTTTATCAATTATGTACTCAGCATGGCAGGGAGACATATTTAATACATGTATGCATAGAACATCTCAAGTGTGTCATGGCACAGCAGAAAAAAGAAGGGCAATAATTAATAGTGATTGTGACTTTGTAATTATAAACTATGATGGTGTAGCTGTTATAAAAGAAGAAATTAAAAATGCAGACTTTGATTTAATAATTATAGATGAAGCTAACGCATATAAATCTACTACAACAAGTCGTTGGAAAACACTATCAAAAATATTAAAGCCTCATACTAAGCTGTGGATGATGACAGGAACACCTGCATCACAATCTCCAGAAGATGCATATGGGTTAGCTAGGTTAGTTTCTCCACACCGTGTACCTAAATTTAAGACTGCATGGAGAGATAGAGTTATGCATCAGATTTCTAGATTTAAATGGATACCAAGACCGACTGCAAAAGATGATGTTTTTAAAGCACTTACACCTGCTATAAGATTTGCAAAAGATGAATGTTTAGATTTACCAAAAGTTATGTATCAAACAAGAGATGTTCAACTAACAGCTCAAGCTAGTAAATATTATAAGCAATTAAAGAATCAAGCATTGATTGAAACATCAGGGGAACAAATATCAGCTGTCAATGCAGCAGCAGGCATGAATAAGTTATTGCAGATATCAGGTGGTGCAGTTTATACAGATACAAAAGAAACAGTAAGATTTGATGTAAAACCAAGATTAAATTCATTGTTAGAAACAGTAGAGGAAACCCTACATAAAGTTTTAGTTTTTGTACCTTATAGACACACTATAAACGTAGTGTCTGAGTTTTTATCAGAAAATAATATAACAAATGAATTAATACATGGTGATGTTAGTGCTAGAGAAAGATTTAACATTATCACAAGATTTCAAACAGCAGAGGAACCTAGAGTTTTAGTCATACAACCTCAATCTGCCTCACATGGAGTAACATTAACTGCTGCAAATGTAGTAGTGTTTTGGTCTCCTGTGATGTCAGTAGAAGTTTATCTTCAGTGTATTGCTAGGATGGATAGGGTAGGGCAAAAGAACAAAATGACAGTTGTTCATTTGCAGGGTTCTGCTGTTGAAAAAAGAATGTATGCCATGCTACGAGGTAAAGTAGACCAGCATATTAAATTAGTAGACCTATATAGGGAGGAATTAGAAGAATGACAGATAAAAAACTTACAGCTAATGAGAAATTAGTTAAAACATATATAACGATTAGAGATAAGAGAAATGAATTAGCAAGAGCATATGAATCTAAAGATAAAGAATTAGGTAATGATCTTATATCTATAGAACAAGCTTTATTAAACTCTTGTAATGAGATAGGTGCTGACAGTATGCGTACTGAGTTTGGCACTGTTATTAAGAAAGAAAAACAATCGTTCGTTTGTGGAGACTGGGATAACTTTAAAAAGTGGGAACACTTTGAAATAGAGATGTTACAGCAGAGAATCCATCAAGGGAATATTAAAGAATTTTTAAGTAATCGTGAGGATGAAGGGCTACCACCTGGAATTAGTACTATGCGAGAATTTAAAATAACCGTAAGAAAACCAACTAAATCTTAAAAGGAGATTATACTATGGCAATTCAAAATGTAACAACACCTACAGGGGTAGCTATGTACCCTTGGTTAACTAAACCAGACACAAAATTTAACGAAGATGGAGAGTATAAAGTTAATCTTGTACTATCTAAAGAAGATGCTAAACCACTTCTTAAAGTTATTAACAGTGTTTTTGAAGACAACTTAAAGTCTGAAATAAAAAAACAGAAGACTAAAGATATTAAAACAGCAAACCCTCCGTATTCAGAGCAATTTGATGATGACGGTAAACCAACAGGTAATCTTATTTTTAAGTTTAAATCAAAAGCAGCTTATAAACCTGCAATCTTTGATGCACAAAATAATCCAATGATTGACCCTCCAATCTGGGGTGGTTCTGAAATTAAAGTTAATGCAGGACTATATCCGTATGCTTCACCTTTATACGGAGCAGGTGTTTCGTTAAAGATAAGAGCAGTTCAAGTTATTGCACTTGTTGAAGGTTCAGAAGGTGCAAGTCGTTTTGGTTTTGATAAAACTTCTGGATACGATTCTAAAGATGGAGTTGATGAACAAGTAGACGCAAAGGTTTTTGAACAAAGTCCACAAACTGATGATGTTGTCTCAGAACCTAAAGTAGTTAAAAATAACCCCACATCTGATGGAAGTAAAGACGTTGCAGACATCCTAGATAAGTGGGGAGTCAAGGATGACTAATGATTTGTGGGATATCCTACAAAACAATCCAGACTTAGAAAAAGGATTGGATGAAGATACACTCGCCGTTTCAACTAGTGGGGGCAATAACACTAAACGAATATCTATTCGTGGTGGTAACTTTCACAAAATTATAAACGGTAGAGAGGTATCTACTATAGAAGATAATTACATAGACGTAATTATAGTGAAGATGGCTCATAATGCTTCACGTACATTTTATGAGGGAGAATATAAAGAAGGTAAACCTGTTTCACCTAGCTGTTGGTCAACTGATTCTAAAATACCTGATGAAGAAGTATCAACACCTAAAGCTAAGAACTGTAATGTATGTGAATTTAGTATACGAGGTTCTGGTGCAGGAGGTATGGGTGCAGCATGTAAACTTTCTTGGCGAATTGCTATCGTGTTATTAGATAATATTGCAGGTGATATAATGCAAATGGTACTACCTGCGACCTCTGTATTTGGAAAAGAGGATATAGGTAAATGGCCTTTTAGAGCTTATATAAAGATGTTAGCTAACAATAGTGTCAGTGCAAGTAATGTAGTAACTAAGATGCAGTTTGCTGTTGATTCTTCTATACCTAAGTTATATTTTTCACCTGTATCTGCTGTGGAAAGTAAAGATACAGAGGTTGTAAAAGAGCAAGGTAAATCTTCTGAAGCTGAAGAAGCAATTAAAATGAATGTGTATCAAGTTGATATTAAAAAATCACCATTTGATAAACCAAAACCTATAGTAGATGAAAACGACATAAATTCCCTAATGGATAAATGGGGTGTAAAAACCGAAGGAGATTAAAATGGCAAGACCATATAGTGATAAACTTTTAATACATTTAGCTAACGCTGATCCTGAAAGAGTTGGTGTACAACTTGCAAAGCTATGTGTAGAAGCAAAGCTACCTGCAACAAGTATTGCTGGATACTTTAATGTTTCAAGGATGGCAGTGCATGGATGGTTTAGAGGTAAATATATAAGAGAAAAGAAATGTATTAATATTAGAAAATTAATGAGAAGAATACAAAAAGATTTAGATGACGGAGAGTTACCTACTAAAACTCAGTCGTTAGCTAAAAAATACTTAGAAGATATTCATAATGATTACTAAATTTTACGAAAAAATATTACCAGCAAAGGGTAACAAATATTGTGTAGCTTGGACTAGTGGGAAAGGGATGAACCATGAGTGGATAGATTCTATTACAGATATAGAACCCACAATAAAAGAACTACAAAATAAACATAAAGAAATAAATGTTTATGTAGCTATGTCTTCTTTTGAAGGTCAAAGTAGGTTGGCTAAACATGCTACATATAGAAAATCTTTATTTGTAGACCTAGATGTAGGAAAAGATAAAGCTGAGTCAGGTAAAGGCTATGCTACAAAAGAAGAAGCAGAGGAAGCTTTAGATGATTTTGTAGAAAAAACCTTATTACCACCTGTAATTAAAGTAGATTCTGGTAATGGCATACACGGGTATTGGCCTCTAGAAGAAGAATTAACTATAGAAGAATGGGAACCTTATGCAGATAAGTTTTTTAATTTTTGTTTAGAAAATAAACTATTAGTTGACTCATCTGTTATGTGTGATGCCGCTAGGATTATGCGAAGCCCTGATAGTATGAACTATAAGAAAGGGAAGGAACCAGCACCTGCAAAGTTATTAACTGAAGAAATATATGAATACCCATTAGAGCTTATTAAAGAACGGATCGGAAGTATAGAAGTTTCATTCGAGAGTATGTTAAATGACAAAAAGAACAACCTTACTGAAGACCAAAGAAAAGCTTTAAAACTAGATAACTTTCAGTCGTCTTTTGAAGCAATAGCTAAGAAAAGCCTTACTGATAACGGTGGTTGTAATCAAATAAAATATATATTAATGAATGCCGTTACACTAGAAGAGCCTATGTGGTACGCAGGTTTGTCAATAGCACAGCATTGCAAAGATAGAGATAAAGCAATTCATTTGATGTCAGAAAATCATAAAGACTATGACCCTGAAATAACTGAGGCTAAAGCTACACAGTCGCAGGACAAACCTTTTTCATGTGATAAATTTAATGAACTAAACCCTAATGGGTGTGAGGGATGTTCACATAGGGGCAAAATAACTAACCCTTTAGCAATAGGTAAGGAGTTTGTACCTGCTCCAACTACAGAAGTGACTCCTGTAGAACATCATAAAGGGGGTGGAACTTTGTTATCTCTTGGAGGATTACCTAAAGATTTACATCCGTTTGTATATGGAGCAGAAGAAGGTGGTATTTATTTTGAACATCCACAAGAAATAGACGATGATGGGCAAGCATTACCACGTAAGAAGCCTATGTTGGTATCACCGTATGATTTATACCCAATTAATAGAATATATAGTGTAATAGAAGGTGAGTGCTTGAATATGAAGTATCATCCACCTAATGATGAGCCAAGAGAATTTATGATGCCTATGTCACATTTGTACGACCCAGGAAAATTTAAAGAAATTGTATTACGTAATGGGGTATTTTTTGACCCAAACAATCAGCAAGGGAGATATCTTATGACTTATATTTATAGATGGGGGGATTACTTATTATCTAAAAGTAAAGCAGAAATTATGCGAACACAAATGGGATGGACTCCAGACAAAAAAGCTTTTGTTATTGGTAGTAAAGAGATAGATTTAAAAGGTAATATTACTAATAGTCCAACTTCAGCATTATGTAAGGGTATTGCTCAGCATTTGAATACTGAAGGAAACTATGAAGAGTGGAAGAAAACAGCTAACAAACTAAACACACCTAGCCTAGAACTACATGCTTTTACTATGCTCACTGGTTTCGGTTCTGTGCTTATGGAAGAAACAACTACTAACGGTATGACTTTATGTCTTACAGGAACTGACTCAGGTTCAGGTAAAACAGGTGCATTACAAGCAGCTTTGAGTATATGGGGTAATCCAGAGGCACTAAAGCTTACACAGGGTGGTGCAACAGAGAACGCTTTGACAGCTAGATATTTAGCATTTCATAACTTACCATTTGGTTTAGATGAGGTAGGTAACATAGAAGGCAAAGCCTTATCTAACTTAATACATAAGATATCCAATGGTAAAGCAAAGGTACGTATGCAAGCTTCAACAAATGCTGAGAGGGAGTATGAGATGTCCGCATCATTGATAGCTTTGTTTACATCTAATCATTCATTATATAACACACTACAAACTGTGAAGAAGAACCCACATGGAGAGGTGGCTCGTTTACTAGAAATTACTGTAAATAAGCCTAAGATATTCTTTGATGACCCAACAGCAGGGGCAAGTATATTTCAACCCTACAATCACCACTACGGACACGCAGGGTTTGATTTTATAACTAACTTGTTTAAATATTCTAAGGAAGAAATACGTGTCAAAATAGATAAATGGTTAGTGAGATTCAAGAAAGACTTTGGAGATGATACTACTTATAGATTTCACGAGAACATGATAGCTTGTACTTTTGCTGCAGGGGAGATAGCCATTGAGAATGACATAGTAGATTTAGATTTAAACAGGGTATATATAGCTACTGTGAGTGAGATGGTAAATATAAGAGATAATGTGATCGGACGGATTAACGAGGTAGACTACGAGAGTATACTTGGGGAATATATTAATGCACATAATGCTAACATCCTGGCGTTAGAGGTTAACGAGAACAACAAGGTTAATCAAGAGCCTAGGGGAGAACTATTGATACGAGCAGAGATTGACACTGCCAAGATGTTTATAGAGAAACGACATTTCAGAGAGTATCTCGGTAAAGCAGGGGTAAGTATCTCAGATTTTATACTTAAGATGAGAGCCAAAGGATATAACATACGTGACCATAAGAGACGTATGGGTACAGGTTGGAAACCTGCTACTGGATTTAGCTCAGTGATGGCATTAGAAATTGATACTACTAAGTTTTTAGAAGACTTAATAAAGGAAAACAATGAGACTGAGTGATGAACCAGAATGGAACTTTCCTCTTGAGTGGATGGAGATAGGGGAAAGTTTTTTTGTACCAACACTAAAAGCATCGTCTATGATATATGCTATTGATAGTGGAGCCAAGCGAGCGGGAGTTAAGGTTAAGATATTTCAGACTATGAACGATGATGTTATGGGTGTTAGAGTTTGGAGAATAAGGTAATTATTCTGGTATAGCTTGGTCTACCATATTTGTTATCTGACGTTTAAGCATAAGCTGTCTAAATTTTATCTGTTCTAACAGTTGTGTTCTTTGTCTACGAGATAAGTCTGGGGCTTTTCTTATATCTCCTGCTTGTTTTTGAAGTCTTTTTAATTGCCCTTTCATACTATTATTTAATTGTATCATTATTAAAGCTTGAGGGTTTTGTCCTAATAGTTCTTCATATTTTCGTGGGTTTACACCTTTAAATAAATCTGTTTTTCTTTGTAATTCCACCATTTTTTTATTGGCTCTAGCGTAAGCTCGTTGGTTTACTTCAGAATATTTACTGAAGAAACTACCAAAAAATATTGTATCTGATTTTACTTGAAAATCTTGTTTTCCTGTTGCTGTTAGATAACCTAAACTATAAAAATTCTGCATAGTAGTTGCTATGGCATCTACATAGTTGTTTGCGAAGAAGTGCATAACGTTAGGGTTAACGTCTATGGTCCCATTTGTTTTTTCAGCTATAAATATTGCTAAGTCTTTAAACATAGCTGGGGCATTATCTCCAGCTTGAAAAGCATCACCGTAACGTTTGGTGTATAACTCATTATAAATTGGACTACCAAAAGCATTTTTATTCATAGTAAATTCAACTAAAGGTCTTGCCATTGTTGGTACTGCACTATCAATCAAGTATGCTAAAGGAGATTCTGATGGGTCCATTCTTGATATAGGTAAAGGGGCGAAAGAGTCTAATGTTATATTAATTATATTACCAAATATACTTAATGGAGTATTTTCATTAGCTGAGAGAGCTCCCGCTAATTGAGCACCGATTGCAGGTATACCTCCTAAACCAAAGCCCCAAGGTATTTGTATAACATCACCTTTTTTAAATCCTGGAACACCACTCATATCAAATCTTGCAAATCTAGTCCACCTTGATAAATCATCATTAAATGTTTTATTTGAATCCTCTTCATCTTCACCAGCTAACGCAGCTGATAAGTAAAATACGGCCATACCCATGCTAAGACCTGTAACTAACATTGTTTGAGCTGCTGCTTTATCTCTAGCTGTTTTTTCTCTAAAGTTTTTTAATGCTTCAGGATTACCTAATATATAATCTGGTAACTGTGCTTCTAATGCTTCTTGGTTTCTAAAAGCTGGTCCGATTGATTGTGCTGCCCTAGCTGCACCAACCGCAGAGGCACGGAAGAACATAAATAAACCACCTAAAGTACGACCTGCTGTACCCATTTCTTCAAAGTTAGATAATCGTTTTGCGTATGCTGCAGCTTCTTCGTTTGCAGCTAATATTACTTCGGGTGATGTTTGTTCACGAGTTAAACCAGGAGCGTTTCTAGCTAAATAATTATTTCTAAATATACGAAAAGCTGCAACCCTAGTGGCTAATTCAAATGTACCCATGTAAGTATCAAAAAATGTAGTTACATCTCTTTGAGTTTTTAAATAAAGAGTAGCTCCAATAGCTTTTTGTTGACGCTCAAAAGCACTTTGATTACTTAAAGCTTGTGAGTATGATACTATGCCCCCTTCTTCTAAATAATCTTTCATGTCTCTAGGATATGTATTACCTTTTTTAAGTTCTTTTTTTACGTAGGCATCTAATGCGTCCATGTTACCTTTGTTATACATATCTATAATCTGCCAAGTATTTTTAAAACCACCTTTTGTTATTTGTTCAGTTGCATTTTGAGCAAATCCAAGCATATCACTTAGTCCTAAATCAGTACCTATAATATATAAGTTAGTGACGGTATCACGAATAAAGTTAACAGGAGCAAACTTAAAATTAAATCTAGTATGCATTTGTCCTATTGCACCCGTTACGTGATTTAATATATCAACAGCCGTATTTTTATCATCATAAACACCTCTTAAAGCAGTTAATAAATTTTCATCATTAATTTTTATTATTGCTAAAGAACCATCTGGTAAGTGATGTATTATAGTATTTTTTTGTAGTAAAAGTTCTTGTATAGCAGGATCATTGTTATATCTTTCTTCATAACTAAATATACGTTCTACTTTACCATCCATTGCAGTTGTTTTTACCTTTTTCCCTGCTGAATTAATGTATTCAATCTGCGTAGTAACAGAATTAAAAATAGCTTGAGTAAATCTTACTCTGCCTGCTCGTGAAGCAGCTAATGATGCATCAACTACTGTTTGTGTAAATGGGTCTTCTGCGTCCTCTTGTTGACCTTCAAAAGATGCATCTAATCTTTTTAAATCTCTTGATAGTCTTTGGGTTGTAGGGTCAAGAATTTGTGCTAATGAATCAGAAACAACGTCCATATCTTTTGTACTTTTTAAAGGTATGTAATTTTCCCACCCATAAAAATCAATTATATTAAGAGCTTGCGGACCAGCATAGTTACCAATAGAATTAAGTCTTTTAGTCTCAGCTTGCACTATCGTTAAACTCTCTCTAACTTTTGTAATAGCTGAATAAAGTTCTGGATTTGTTTTTTGCATACCTTTAAATTTGTTTCTTAATTGTTGTGCTTTGTCATAAGTTAAAACAGAGATATCATATTCAGCATCCTTTATATTTGTGGATAATGAGGAAGTTTTTTTATCAGGTTGAAGATAACTAACGCCTGCGTTACCGTCCACTGTATTTTTACCTGATACTTTGTTCGCAGGATCAGTTAATGTTACAAGAATTTCTTTATACCTTTTTAAATCTTTTATACGTTGTTCAGGGTCAGTCCATTCTTTAGTAGTTATAATTGACATAATTTTATTTCTTAGTTCAGCGGGACTTGTAGTTTCGCCATTTTGTAATTTAAGTATTTTTTCTTTACTCAAAGGTACAGTCAATATATATTTAATTTGTCTTCTTTCAAACTCGTGCTCACCTGTCATTATATCTTGTAGAATCGCTCTTGCTCTAGCATCACTTGTTCCAGGGTTTTGTTCTTTATAAAGCTCTACAAATTTCGTTAGATTTTCTTCGTAGTTTTGTAAAGGCAACATAAGTCCTTTCATATATTTGTCAGCCTTACCATATGCCAAAGTAAGTTGAGTAAATACATTGTTATAACCTTCTACTCCAGCAACTAACAGTTGAGACTTTTCTAATTTATCTTGCCATTTTTTAATATCAAAAGACCTTAAAGCAAATGTTTTAGTTATTTTATCTATACTTTTTTGTCCATCCATAAACCAAGATTTTAAAAATGAACCTGTTTTACTCATAAAACCTATAGTACGTTTTTCTTGAGTCTTTTCGTTACTACTAATTCTTTCTTCATCAGTTCTATCTTTAATTATTGATGCTTTTGTTTTTTTCTTACTCTCACTTTTAGGTACATTAATAAAAGCATCAGGGTCTTCTCTAGTAGAAGGTGGAATTAAAAAATCAATTATTACTTGGTCAGCACCTTCATTATACAAACCTTCAGCTCTTAAAAATTTTTGATGTTTTTTTAATTTTTTTGCTTCTTTACTATTTGGCTTAGGTTGAACTCCTATTCTTAATAAATTACCACTCATTTTTATAGTATCACCAAGTAATGTATTATCTAT
>Ga0208814_1001606_pt1 | contig 10384 bp, 17 predicted proteins | sample MalvirAntarct_55_FD_184253 | JGI IMG/M metagenome (GOLD analysis project Ga0208814, IMG submission 184253) | Marine viral communities from the Global Malaspina Expedition - Malaspina viral metaG Antarct_55 (SPAdes) (version 2) | ecosystem: Environmental > Aquatic > Marine > Oceanic | place...
CATTTACATAATGAAGGCTAGTATCTTCGCTGCTTGTAGAGTCTAGTATTTGAGAGAAGGCATAAGACATTAAAGTTAGACTTGCATTTAATCTAGTTTCGCCTCTAACCTCAAAATTATTAAGCATACTCTCACAAGAATCTATAATTTCTCCAATAGTAGGCTTACCTCTTTTTTTATTGATGTCTACTATTTTTAATCCCATGCCTAATCATATTAAATAATACAGGCCATGTCTTTACTAAATGCACTAGTTTTTTAAAAATTCACAAAGCTCTTGCCAACCTTCTAATCTTTGTGTTAGAAGATCATTTTCTTCCATTAAATCTTTTACTGCAATTTTTTTGCTTAATTTTTTATAAAACCATCCAACAGTAAGAATCTGTTTGGGGGTAGCAGAATTTTTTATTCTATTTGATAAGGCCGATACGACCATGATGTTCTCTCTAAGATAGCCTTTGTTATTATCTATTCTCTCAAGAGTGGGGGAATTCTCATCATCTTCCCAACCATGTACCAATTTCATGCCCAATACAGGACAGTTACTTGGAATGTTAATATCATCAACAGTTATATCAAAGTCTCTGTTATATAACTCAGCCCTATTTCTTGCGTGTTGTAGCATCTTGCTTATGAAATACCTGGGGTTTGTTCTTTTATTAGTGTTGTAACAGACTTTACAATCCCATCTGAAAGGAGGGGAGGTAATATTTGTATCTCTTCTATTAAAATATTTAACTTCTAAAGGCTTAACCTTTTGGCAAACCCTACATTTCCTTGTATTTGGCATTTTCAATGTAGCTGCTCTCCATATTTAATTGCGAAGGCCAATCTAATCCAATCGTTATATTTAAGAACAGCTTTCATCTGTTTAATAGACAACGCAGTTAAGTCTATTTTATAAGTTTCGCTAAAACTATTTAATAGCTGATCGGCTATATCCATGTGACCAGAACTCTCTAAGTGTCCCTTTAATTGTAATACCATCTTTACTCCTATTTATATAAAGCAAGGGGTTCCCAACTTGACCCCCTTGAAGTCAGCAACTATCTCTTGGACATACGGAGAGTTAGTAAAAGATAGTGTTGGATTTTTGAAGATCAAATTTAAAAAATATTTTGAACTTCGCTCTCTCTCTCTTTCTTGATTCTTTTGCAATCATACAAAGGATCTGAAGGTTTATAACCTGTAAACTCTTCAAAATACTTTGCGTAATTTAACGCAAGTTCGCTCTCATCCTCAAAACCATCATCAATTGCACAATCAAAGGCATCTTGAGTGTCCATGTATAGCTGTCCTGATTTAGACATATTAACCTCTCTTTTTAGTTATCATACTTTAAGTAGACATTTTATAGAAAATGTATGTATAATGCAAATGGAGGATTGATATGGACTTAGAAAACAAAGACAACATCATCAAGGATGATAAATTAAATTATCTTATGGCCGATATGCAAAAGCTTATGCTAGAGATAGCCCGTGAGATTTCAAAAAAAGGAGAAAAAAATGACGAAAATAAAACTGCCTGAAATACTAGAACAAGAAGAACACAAGGAGGTCGGAGATGCGATTTACTTTCCTAATATGGAGCATAACTTTTATCATATGTCGCCTGGTGTTTCTTCCTCAACCATCAGACGCTTTGGACAAAGCCAATTACATGCGTTACATGAAACAATTGAAGATAGTCACGCTCTTAGATTTGGGACAGCAGCCCATGCTTTAGTTGTTGAGGGAGAAAAAGAGTTTAATGAGACAGTTGCTTGTTTAGTTGGATCTCCATACACAAATGCAAATAAGACTTTAAAGCAAGATTATCAATCAAGAGGATTGACAGTAATATCTAACTCAGACAGAGACAAGATATATGCTATGAAACGATCTTTGCTATTAGAAGGCCAAAAATTATTAAACCCAGACGATAACGAATACCCAAGCGATTTTACATCTCCTTACGAGGTAGCTATATTTTGGGAAGAAGACGGAGTTCTTTTAAAAGTCAAGTCAGATGTTATAAGGCATCCTGTAGACTCTCCATACTCACCAAAAACAATAAGCGTTATTGATTACAAGACTACACAAGATTGTTCTATGAAAGGATTTATTTCATCCATTAAAAAATATCAATATGACTTACAAGCTTCTTGGTACAAAAGAGGCTATGAGAAAGCTGGGTTCAAAGTAGAAAACTTTATCTTTGTTGCTCAAGAAAAGAAAGAACCTTTTGCAAGTAAGATTTTTGTTATGAAAGCAGAAGACTTAGAATCTGGTTGGAACCATTTAAGTAAGATGGTTGAGGAGTACAAAAATGTACTGAACGGAAAAGAGGCGTCTGTTTATAATTCACCTAATATTGTGGAGATAAATTTAAATGACGATTAAGGCAAACTTCCCACCATTTGACGAAGAAGACATACAAGTAAACCATCCCCCTCATTACAACGAGGGTGGCGTTGAGTGTATTAATTACATTAAACAGCAGCTAGGATCTAATTTTCCTTCTTATTTAGAAGGCTCAATAATTAAATATATCCATAGGTATAAGTATAAGAACTCTAATATAGAGGATCTTAAAAAAGCATCTTGGTACTTGAATTCTTTAATTAAACACTATGAAGAATTGTAATGAGTGTAGTTTTTTATATTTTAATCGGATTTATTGCAATCACATTTTTGGTTGGTCTTTTTATAGCTATAGCTTTTTGGTTAATTATAGACAACGATGGATTCTTAGATGATTAGGGTATTAGATGTGTGTTCTGGAATCGGTGGATTCTCGTTAGGGTTAGGGTCAACAGGATTTTTTGAAACTGTAGCTTTTTGCGAGGTGGATGAATTTTGTTGCAAAGTATTAAATAAACATTGGCCTAATACACCAATATACAAAGATTTAAAGGAGATAGGAAATGAACCAGAAAGAATTATTCAAGAATTTGACCTCCTCTGTGGAGGGATTCCATGTCAGCCCTTTAGTCAAGCAGGCAATCGCAAAGGAAAAGAAGACGACAGACACCTCTGGCCGTATGTGTTTGAAATTGTTAAATCCAAAAAACCCACTTGGGTCATTATCGAAAACGTTGCTGGCTTCGTCAACATGGCACTCGACGATGTGTGTGTTGACTTGGAAACAGAAAATTACTCCACGCAATCGTTTGTTATTCCAGCTTGCGGTATCGAAGCGCCCCATAGAAGAGACAGAGTCTGGATTATCGGAAAATCAAATGTGGCTGACTCCGAGTGCGACGAACATATCGGAGAGATCGAAAGAGGGCTTGGAGAAAAGGAAGAAAATGAGAGACGAAATGGGGAGGAATACAGTTCCCCCAGGATCTCTAGCAGAACAAGTGAATCACGGGTATCCGACGACAGATCTAATGGAACAGAAGCTATGGCCAACACCTCGAGCAACATCGAGAATGGCTTACGCAGAGAAACCAAGTCCCAGTATGATCAAGGGAACGCACGGATGGAATCTGAATGCGGCAGTAACGGACAGTCAGAGCAAGAATCCTTACAGGAAATGGCCAACTCCAAAAGCGACGGATTACTTCCCAGGAATGGGGGATTATGTAACGGCGACGGAAACGGGCTACTCAGTAGCGAGGAAGGGAACGGGTCAGAAGTTCGGAGCAAAGCTATCGGACGCAGTGGATTACGAGGAGAAGAAGAGACTATGGCCGACTCCAGCAGCAAGGGATTACAAAGGTCAGAACAGCATGAAGCACTTGATAGAGAAACCGAGACACCAAGGTCAATTGCCGAATCGTTTAAAAATGATGGGAGTCAGTGGGCAGTTGAACCCAGAGTGGGTAGAGTGGCTGATGGGATACCCAATCGGGTGGACAGACTTAAAGGGTTAGGAAACGCAATAGTACCTCAAGTAATACATCAAATAGGCGTTGCAATCGCCAAGGAGCATAATAAATAATGGCATATCCAAAAGACATTCAAGCTAAAAATGAAAGAAAAAAAGAGCTTGAGTTAGAGAAAAAAAATAACCAAGTAACTGAATACTATTATCAAAGAGGTGAGGAAACTCATTACAGAAAAATAAGTTATGCAAGTGGCAGAGTCATAACTGTAGATCTTGTTAACAAACAATAAAAAAGGAGAAAATAAAATGAGTGATACCCAAGAGGCAAATAAAAATCCGTTTCTAATGCAGAAGACTGTAACAAATAATGGAAGAACCTGCAGAAAAGCAGAGTCATTAGTAGATAGTTTTGACGAAAATGGCAATCCTTTAAATAGAAAGGCAAGACGAATGCTTAAAAAAATACTGAAAAGTCTGTAAATTAAAACAATAAAAAAGGGGCTTTCGCCCCTTATTAAAATAAACACACCCTATTAAAAAGGAGGCTTATCTCCAGGTGAGGATGGGGGAACCATACTACTAGTAACATAACCATCTCTGGATATTTTAGTTTTCATACTAGTTCTTGGGTTTCCATCCTTGTCAGTCCAAGTATCTTCAATTTGATACATCTTTAACTGAAGATCTCTTCCCACTAAAGATACAAACTCAGTTGGATACTGTTTAAAACCAGTGGCCAAGTTTAGCTGTGTAAATAAAGCATTAGATAACTTCTTCGTATCTGGATTAGGATGCCAAAGATTATACCATTCGCTATGATCTTTGTATTTTCCTCCATCAATTTGAAAAACTACTTTGCAAGTCCAGTTGCCACTATTAGGAGATTGATATTTCTCAACCTCGATAATTTTAGCAACATGCGTTCCCTCTGGAGCTGGGTCAGTAGATCCAGTCCCTTCGGGCATATCAGTTATAAAGTCCACACCTTCAAAATCACTCATTATTAGTACCTCCCGTACTTTGTTGTTTTTGCTCTATAGCAAAACCTAGCTTATCAATTAAAGAAGCTAAGTTTGGTTCTTCAAAAGATTCTAGCTTTCCACTTCTGTCTTTGGCAGTATGCCCTTGACCTATTTCAGTTTGAAGCCATCTCTTTTTAATTATCTTGCCGTCTTCATCTTGGTCTTCTATAACACGAAGTGCTAACACCTCGTCAAAGAAGTAAGTGATAGATTGGCCTAATTTAGTACCAACCATTTTAGGCTCGTATGACATGACATTGTCCACATTTTGTTTCTCCATTTTACAGACAAAAACAACGTGCATCTTTAGATCACGATACGCTCTCATAACATTAGTAACAGATTCTTGCACATTTCCATATGCAGCCCTCGGATCTTTGTTACGAGATTTTTCCCAACTTAATAATATTTCACTTATCTCTGAAATCGAGTCTAAGCAAACAGTATCATATTGAAGTTCACCTTTGACCAACAAATCGTGGATCTGCATTACCTCAGATGCCTCTTTAACCTCGATGGCATCTACATTCTTACAGTCTTTGATTGAAAGCAACCCTGCCTCGGCGCTTATAACCAAAATTTTTCCAAGTCCTGTCGAACAAAGAGTTGTTTTACCTGATCCAGCTGCGCCGTATACAAGTATCTTTGCACCCTGTTTATCTACTAGATCATCAGGGCTTACTATTCTATCTTTTATGCTCATATTTTGAGTCCTCCTCTATTGACTTATTATACATAAAAAAACTACAATGTGTAAAATTAATATTTTCGAGGGAGTAGATTGAGTAATAAGGAATTTGTTTGGTTAGCTAATTACTATTTTAGAATCAAAACATTATCATCCAGGGAACTCAAGAAGCTCGAGGGCATTAACATTCAACCACAATATAAGGATAGACAAGTGAAAAGATATACATTAAAACAATATATTGAATTTTTAGGTATGCCCGAGGCTGCTAAATTATTTGATATTTCTGAGGCGTCAATCAAAGCGTGGAGATACGGATATAGACAACCATCTATTGCACAAGCTAAAAAAATTATTAGAGCAACAGATGGTCGTTTAGATTATGAATCTATCTACGGCGAGATGAAAGATATAGTTGAAGCATAGTAAATGTTTCAACTTAACATTAACGAGAATGATTCGTCGTTAGATATAGCATTAGCTTATTTTAATGACGGATTAAATGTAGTACCCCTACAAAGATCAAATAAAAAACCACCCTCTTTTCTCGGAGGGTGGGAGCAATATAAAACTGAAAGACCAGAAGAGTCTTTAGTTGAAAGTTGGTTTAAAGATAGGGATAACTTACAGGTAGCGTTAGTTTGTGGGAAATTTTTAGTAGTAGATGCAGACAGTCCAGAGAGTATGGGTTGGGTTGAAAACAACCTACCTGTGACGCCTTTTAAGGTGATAACTGGCAAAGGTATGCATTATTACTATAATAACCCACAAAACTACACTACGTTTGCTACAAGAAGAACAAACGACACTCCTGTTGAAAGACTTATAGACATAAGAGGTGTAGGTGGCTTAATAATAGCACCCTATAACAGACATGCGAATGGACAAGTTTACAGGCCACAAGTTTTAGCTGAATGGGATTTACATGATTTTACAGATCTTCCAGACTTTACTGAACAAGAATGGTTAAAGATTACTGGGGTTCCAAAAAATGTAAGTAAGAATGCAACGGCACCATTTTCATTAGATGGTGTTAAAGAAGGAAGTAGGAATGATCAAGCTGCAAGATTTGCAGGATATTTAATATCTAAAAATGTAAACGTAGATTTTATAAGATTCTTTATGCAATCTTGGAATGTGCAAAACAACCCACCATTACCACAAGCTGAAATAGATATGGTTGTCCATAGTGTTAAATCAACACACGACAGAAAAAATCAACAAGCACCATTATTTGTACAAGCACAACAACTTATAGAGAGGCCAAAGGATTTATTCAATCCTCCAGGTTTATTAAAAGACATGTTTGAGTTTTGCGAAAGTATTGCTCAAGTTCCTCAACCTGAGTTGTCTTTAGTTGCAGCTTTATCTTTAGCAAGTGTTACTTGCGGAAGGATATATAGAACAAACATGAATAACTTTTCATCTCTGTTCTTTATGTGTATTGCTAAGTCGGGCCAAGGTAAAGAAAATATAAAAACTTTTGTAGAGCAGATACTAAATACTACAGAACATCAAAATCTAGTCGTAGGTGACGGCTATACATCAAGTGGTGCAGTTCATTCGGTTTTAAAAATGAGGCCAACTCAAATTACAGTTATGGATGAATTTGGGAAAAGATTAGAGGCTATAAGCAACCAAGGGAACACTAACAAAGAAGACGGCATACAAACTTTAATGGAGGCCTGGGGTCGATGTCATGGAACTTTAAGACCAGATAACTACTCTTTAATGGGTGTCCAAGAACAATACAAGGAACAGATGATGGCTAGGGTAACTCACAAACCAGCCATTACTTTGGTTGGCTTATCAGTCCCTAAAAACTTTTACAAAGCTTTAAATGGTGGGCGTATTGCAGACGGGTTTTTAAATAGATTTATGGTAATAGAATCAAAAGAACCAAGGCGTGTTTCTGATTTAAAGAAATTTACTAAAGCACCTATAACCATTACTAATTGGGTTAATTACATTAGAAGGTATAGAAACGAAACTGATGATGTAATGCGTGATAATGCAGAGATTGATTTAAATCCTATAGTTTTGGATTTTGATAAAGAATCAGAAGAACTATTGCAAGACTTTGCTAGGGAGATAGTTAAAAGACAGGACATACTTGAGAGAGATAACTTAGAACCATTACTGTCTAGATCTAGGGAAAAAGCAATGAGGCTTTCTCTTTTATGCACACTAGCATCTAACCCAGACGCCAAAAAAATTACAGCAGACATTACTCAATGGGCTATAAATTATGTAAAGTATTACGATCTTTTGTTTATTGAGGCCTGTAGAGACAAGGTTGCAAGTAGTGGCAATGAAACAAAAATCAAACAAGTCTTGTCTTTTATAAGGTCAAGAGAACAGGAGGGAATATCTAAAAGAGAAGTTGACAGGCATGAGCTATTTAGAAGCATGAAGTCATACGAGGTAAAAGAAATTATAGAACGATTAATAAATGCTGGAGAAATCCAGGAAATTGAAATTAAAGTAGGAGGCAAGGGCAGACCAACTAAAAGGTTTATTGCCGTTGATCCTAACTTCTTTGAGGAATAATTATGAAGACGCCTAGTTTAGAAACACATCACGATCAGAAAAGAGAAGAGCGAGTTGCAGGATTTTTAGAAGGATTATGGGGCGTATCTTGTTTTAAGTTACCCACAACTTATTCATTAGATTACTGGATTGAGTCAAAAGATAAATGTTATTGGTGCGAAGTTAAATGTCGCACCTTTGAGTTTAACAAGTATGACACTTTAATATTATCTACAAGCAAACTAAGAAGAGGCTCTACTTTTGCTCTTGGAACAGGCGTTCCATTTATTATAGTTTATGCAATGACCGATGGTATTTACATGCATGAGTGGAAAAAGGATTTTGTTTATGACGTAAGAATGAATGTAAATGAAACTCCTACATATGATGAGGACAATGAGCCTTACATACATATTCCATTAGAGGATTGGGTTTGCCTATCGGATAAGCCTTTGGGTATGGATAGAAACGAAATAGGGTATTAAAAACTTTTCTTTATAGAGCTTAAAATAATTTTACCATCAAACATTTCTACAATTTTTCTTATGAAAGGAACGTTGTAGAGATGGCTTGTTTGATAAAGACGCTGTCTATCAATCCATTTCTTTTCATCTTTGTTTAGAAATTTCTTCGTCTCTTTGTCGTAAACTTTTTGATTGCTCATTTTTTATTTTTCTCTCCTTCATTAGTAATTCTAAATCATGCCAACGATACATTCTTTTGTTTGTATCATCCCAAAACCAACCTTTTGTATACATACCTACGGCTTTAGGCCAGTAAGTCTATCATTATAATCAACTCTAGCAGGATCAAATCCTTGAGATGGAGTAAAACTTTGTACGTCTGGCATATCAATTTGCATTTGATTTGCTACATCACTAGCCGTATTGACTACTTCTCCCGCAACGCCTTTTATATTTTGAGCAACGTCTGATGTATTTACAAAATTTTGTGCTTCAGCAACTGCATCTCCAGTTATTCCTTGAATAATATTTCCACCTTCAGTTACTGCTCCACCTATCAACCTTATACCCTCTTGTCTTGCAGCTTTCTCAAAAGCATCAATGGTTTGAATAATAGCACCCCTGTCTGTTCTGGTCATAAATTTAACAATCCCAGGTTTACTAAAAACGTTTCTGACAATTGCCAGTCCTGCAACAACAGGCAACATTTGTATGTTTAAAGCGTTTACAGCAATACCCGCAGCAATCAAGGTACCTGCAGCTCCACCTCTTCCAATCTCACCAAAGGTTGTTGCATCAATTGTTTGTTGAAATTGTCTTAAACCTTGAGTAACTTCTTTGCCAAACATAGCTTGGAGAGAGGGGTCACCATAACTATCTAAAACAGATTTTAATTGAGCTGGTTTAAATAGATCTGTAATTTTCCCATTACCACCCATGTCAACAGATTTTTTTAAGAGTTTGGTCATGCTAGTGTTTTGTACACTTTTAAATACCTCTGGGCTAACTGTTTGTTTCAACAAATTAATGTTTGATGCATTTCCTGGTCTAAATATTTTAGTAACAGTTTCATCTAAACCAACGTTAGGCAAGTCTGCTATTGCTTTATTAGATTCAAATTTTAATGTTTTTGCAGATGCGTCAGCTTGTTCTTGAAGGCCTCTAATAAAATTTAAACCAGGTTGTGATGTTGATAAGCCTTGGTTACTTAGCTTCATTTTAGTTATTTGTTTGTACACATCCATAGGCTTTAATCTTGGGTGTAATTTATTGATTTGATTAAGTGTTTGCAAAACAACTTCGCCTTTACCATTAAATAAAACCTCTAATTTATTTGGATATTTATTCTTAAATTTATTAAAAGATCTTGCAAAAACACTAAAATCTAATGCTTGGGTAGAATCCTGTGTTGCTTCTTGAAAAGCATCTTGAAACAATCTTCTTTGAAGGTTTTTTCTTAACTCGCCTTCTGAATTAGAAGCCCTTTCCCCTGCTTTTAATATTTCATTTTTATACCCATCATATTCTTTGGCTGCTTTAAAAATATTAGCTAAGTCTTTGTCAGTACCGCCCAATATAGCCCTATCAAAAATTTGATACTCATCCCAAGAATTAATTAATTTCCCACTATGAATAATTTGTTGCATTTTACTGCTGTCATACACTTTCTGCCTTTCATAAAAAGTTCTATTAGCATCTCTCAAACCTTCTAATGCATCAGTTGTTTGTTTTAATTCTTTTCCAGTTGGTGATTTTCTTAAAGCGTCATCCATTATGCTTATGAACTGTGGGTTGCCTGCATCATCAACAAGCATTTTTATTTGTCCATTTGCTGACGCAACCACGTCATCTGTATTAAATCCCTC
>Ga0208814_1001609_pt1 | contig 10372 bp, 7 predicted proteins | sample MalvirAntarct_55_FD_184253 | JGI IMG/M metagenome (GOLD analysis project Ga0208814, IMG submission 184253) | Marine viral communities from the Global Malaspina Expedition - Malaspina viral metaG Antarct_55 (SPAdes) (version 2) | ecosystem: Environmental > Aquatic > Marine > Oceanic | place: South...
TCTCCGATACGCAAGTCATTGTTCGAACTACATGGCCGGGGCAGTCGCCACAGCTGATTGAGAATCAAGTTACTTATCCGATGACAACGACCATGTTGTCGGTGCCGGGGGCGAAAACTGTTCGTGGTTACTCTTTCTTTGGCGACTCTTACGTCTACATCATTTTTGAGGATGGCACGGATCAATATTGGGCGCGCTCTCGTGTGCTGGAGTATTTGAGTCAGGTACAAGCGCGATTACCTGCGCAAGCAAAAGCAGTGCTTGGGCCAGATGCCACGGGTGTGGGCTGGGTCTATGAGTATGCATTGGTTGATCGAACAGGGCAGCACGATTTATCACAGCTGAGAACGCTGCAAGACTGGTTCTTAAAGTATGAACTGAAGACGGTAGAGAACGTCGCTGAAGTGGCCAGTATCGGCGGCATGGTGAAGCAGTATCAAGTGGTGTTGGATCCTGAAAAGCTTCGCGCCTACAACATCACACATGAGCAAGTGATCACTGCCATTGGCAATGCTAACCAAGAAGCTGGTGGCTCGGTGGTTGAGCTTGCCGAAGCCGAATACATGGTGCGCACCAATGGTTATCTTCGCGGCATTAGCGATTTTAAGCTAATTCCCTTGGTGACGACCTCCGCAGGTGTGCCTGTCTATTTGGGCGATGTGGCTCGTATCCAGATAGGGCCGGAGATGCGTCGTGGCATTGCCGAGTTAAATGGTGAGGGTGAGGTCGCCGGTGGCGTGATTATCATGCGCTCGGGGAGTAATGCACTCAGTACCATTGCGGCAGTGAAGGCGAAGCTGAAAAGCTTGCAAGCCAGTTTGCCGGCGGGTGTTGAAGTGGTTCCGGTTTATGACCGTTCTCAGCTGATCAAGAGTGCGGTGAGTAATCTAACGACAAAACTACTTGAAGAGTTTCTTGTTGTAGCCTTGGTCTGCGCGCTATTTCTCTTTCATTTTAGATCGGCCTTGGTTGCCATTATTTCGCTGCCGATAGGCATCTTAACGGCATTTATTATCATGCGCATGCAGGGTATCGACGCCAATATCATGTCGCTAGGCGGTATCGCGATTGCCATTGGCGCAATGGTCGATGCTGCCATTGTCATGGTGGAAAATGCGCATAAGCATCTCGAGGCTTGGCGACATGAGCATGATGGGGCAGAGCCAGATAGTGCTTCGCGATGGCAGCTGATCACAGAGTCTGCTGTGGAGGTGGGACCAGCCTTATTTTTCTCATTGCTGATTATCACCTTGTCATTTGTGCCGGTGTTTTCCTTGCAAGCTCAAGAGGGGCGGTTGTTTGCGCCGCTAGCATTCACGAAAACTTACGCAATGGCAGCCTCAGCTGGCTTGGCGATTACCTTAATTCCTGTGCTGATGGGCTATTTATTGCGAGGGCGTATTCCCAACGAACGTGATAATCCAATCAATAGAGGCTTAATTCGAGTCTACGAGCCTGTCTTGAATACGGTGCTTAAACACCCAATGGCAACGCTTGGGATAACCGCATTGGTGGTCATGCTAAGCCTGTGGCCGCTATCACGGTTAGGTGGTGAGTTTATGCCGCCATTGGATGAGGGCGACTTGCTCTATATGCCATCGGCATTGCCCGGCTTATCGGTTGCCAAGGCTTCGCAGTTACTTCAGCAAACAGACCGGCTCATTAAAACAGTGCCTGAGGTGGAGAGTGTTTTTGGCAAGGCAGGGCGAGCGGATACCGCAACAGATCCCGCGCCTATTACGATGTTTGAAACCACCATACGCTTTAAGCCTAGAGAACAATGGCGTGCGGGCATGACGTCAGACAAGCTGGTTGAGGAGCTAGATCGGGTGGTGCGAGTGCCGGGTTTATCTAATATCTGGGTGCCGCCCATTCGCAACCGAATTGATATGTTGGCGACGGGCATCAAAAGCCCGGTTGGCGTCAAAGTATCTGGCGCTAGCATGACTGAGATCGATCATTTGACTGCCGAAATTGAGCGCGTGCTAAAGCCAGTGCCTGGTGTGAGTTCGGTTTTGGCAGAGCGTTTAACCGGGGCGCGATATATCGATGTGGATATTCGGCGCGCCGCTGCTGCTCGCTATGGCATGTCCATTGCCGATGTTCAAAGCATCGTGAGCTCAGCCATTGGCGGTGCAAATATCGGTGAAACCGTTGAGGGCCTGCAGCGCTTCCCCATTAACGTGCGCTACCCGCGCGAAAATAGAGATTCGCTGGCCTCTTTAGAGAATCTGCCCATTGTCACGGCGACCGGCGCTCAGATTCGTCTAGCCGATGTGGCGTCGTTACGCATTGTCGACGGGCCTCCAATGTTGCGCAGTGAGAATGCACGGCTATCTGGCTGGGTCTATGTCGATGTGCGCGGCCGTGATTTACGCTCTGCCGTTAACGATATGCAAAAAGCCGTTGCCGCCTCTATTAAACTGCCTCCGGCCTACGCGATCTCGTGGTCGGGGCAGTTTGAGTTTTTAGAGCGAGCAACTGCGCGTCTGATGTGGGTTGTGCCGGGCACGCTGATGATTATTTTTATCTTGCTATACATGACCTTTCGACGCTTTGATGAAGCCTTGTTGATCATGCTCACCATGCCCTGTGCATTAGCTGGTGGTGTTTGGCTTTTGTGGCTTTTGGGACATCATCTATCGGTGGCTAGTGGCGTTGGCTTCATTGCTTTAGCGGGCGTCGCAGCGGAGTTTGGTGTCATCATGCTGCTGTATTTGAAGCAAGCGTGGCAGCGTCGTGTCTCGCAAGGTCTTTGTTCGCAAGCTGATTTATTGGATGCAATTCATGAGGGCGCCTTATTGCGTGTGCGCCCCAAAGCCATGACAGTTGCAGTGATTATTGCCGGCTTGCTGCCCATTATGTGGGGTAGTGCCGCTGGCTCGGAGGTCATGCAACGGATTGCCGCGCCCATGATTGGTGGCATGTTAACAGCGCCATTATTATCGATGCTGGTGGTGCCGGTGGCTTTCTACTTCATGCGCCGCGGCGAGGTCCGTATCAAATAGATCGATTATTGCTGAGTTTGTAATTTAACTTGTCAGTACTGTGCTGCAGCATAAACTAAGCTATATTTTTTAGCGTAAAGTGAGGCAAAGAGTAGTATATGAGAAATAAAATAATTCTTTTTGATATAAACGAGACAGTTCTAAACCTTAAGTCTTTGCAACCAAAATTCAATGATGCTTTCGGTAGTGAAGAAGCTTTATCACTATGGTTTTCGAAATTACTACATACTTCAGCGGTTTGCGTTATTACAAATGTTAAAACAAACTTTTCTAAACTCGCAGATTCCATGCTTGAATCAACTGCGGAAAATTACGATTTACAGCTATCTGAGTTAAAGCGTAATGAGCTTTTAAGTGCATTTTCTAGTTTACAACCACATTCAGATATTAAGGATGCGCTAAGTAAGCTACGCTCAAATGGGTTTAAAGTAGTAGCTTTTTCTAACTCATCATTGAGCCTTATTTCTGCCCAAATAAAAAATGCTGGGCTAACAAGTTTTTTCGATGAAATTATATCTGTCGAAGAAACAGGAAGTTTTAAACCAGATCCAAATGTGTACAAATTTGCGGCTAATGTCTTAGGCGAGTCTGTAGAAAATCTTTGTCTTGTTGCGACTCATGATTGGGATACGCATGGTGCTTTATCTGTTGGTCTAAATGCTGCCTACATAAATCGTACCGATACTCCTTACCATCCTTTCTATTTAAAGCCAGACATTCAATCAAATACTATGGATGGCATAGTTGATCAAATTGTAGAAGCGTATCTATAAAAATATGGTACTGACAAGTTAACTCGCCGGTTGAGATAATTTCCCCATGAGTACCGCGAAGAGGTTTGGGTCAGGCCTTGATATTTTCCGCTCCGATTGGTAATTCGGGCAAAAAACAAGACCGGACCCTTTGCCCGCTGAGTAAGGTGCCTCTGTATTTCCTATAGCTTAATCAGGAATTTCTCGCCCGTTGCCTGCTTGGCGTACTTAGCAATATTGTCCAGATGCAAGGCTTCTGCCAATGACACCTCATGGGTGTAGTGACTGGCGAAGGTAGTGGTAATTTCTTCAGCAATACGCTTACGCATGGCAATATTGGTTTGCGCACCCAATTTCCCCAGCACGTTGAAAAGCAGGAAGCCGTTAACACCCCATGCAAAGCCAAAGCTGCGATTCAGGGTGATAGGGCCGCGATCCAATGCGCCATAGATATAAACCTGCTTGTACACATCAGTGCCATATACGCTGTACTCGGTCATATTGCGCGAGGCAGCAGCTTCCATGCAGGTAAGAATATCGCTAGCCAATTTGCCGCCACCAATGGGGTCGAAGGCGATAGTGGCGCCGGTGGCAATGAGCGCTGCGGTCAGGTCGGCGTAGAAACTGTCATTGCTGGAATTGACGATGTATTTGGCACCCATGTCACGCAGCAGGGTTTCCTGTTCTGGCTTGCGCACAATGTTGACCAAATCGATGCCGTCGGCGATACAGATGCGATTGAGCATCTGCCCAAGGTTGGATGCCGCCGCTGCATGCACGATGGCCTTATGGCCTTCGGCACGCATGGTCTCAACCATGGCCAGTGCAGTCAGTGGATTAACGAAGCTGGAGGCTGCTTCAGTGGCGCTAGTGCCCGGCGCCATTTCCAAACAACTTCGAACATCGGCACATAAATATTTACGGTAGGTTCCGCCACCAATGACCGCAACAGTTTTCCCCATCAGGCTTTTTGCGGCGGCTGATGAGCCGGTAGCAATGACCTTGCCAGCGCCTTCGTTGCCTACGGGTAAAGACTTGCCAACCCGGGCCTTAAGAGCGCTCATAAATTTGGCGGGTACTTCGGCCCTGATGACAGGGCGATCTGCGCTGCCGGATTGGATGGCAGTAGTCATGTCGGCCAGACCAAACATCACACCCAAGTCAGATGGGTTGAGAGGGCAAGCCTGCATCTGGATCACGACCTGATTTTCGCCGGGCTGGGGGATCTCTATTTCGCGAAGAGCAAGTTCCAGTTTGTTGTCGTCGGTGATCGTTGATGTGAGTTGTAGGTTTGTGTCCGTCATGTTTTTTGACTCCTGGGAAAAGTTAAGCAGGGAAACTCTGATTGAATCCCACCTACGGAGTATTTAGTTAAATATCCGGTGCAGGCGAGCTAAATATTTAATTATTTTCGCCTTCAATCTCCGTCGTCTCGGGGGTGACCGGGTTGCTCTCCAGTTTGGCCAGTCTTTCCTCCTCATGTTCTGACTCCCTGAGCACCATGATCAGTATTGACAAGTTAACAGTTCGCTATCGCATAGATCGGGTGGCTGCCGATGAGAAGATTTAGGGTAGGTAGTGTTAGAGTTATCACGTCTGGACCCAGAGTTGACCATGGCGATCATTCCTTCTGGGTGGATGCCAGCAAAAATTGGCGCCGTCGCCATCAGCGGATTCTAGGAGACTGAAATATGAAGATACTAGTCAACACCGATGCGAGCATTCAGGGCAACGAAAAACTCGAACAGCATACTCAGGCCACCGTGCAGAGCGTACTGGGCCATCTCGCGGACCATATTACCCGTGTGGAAGTTCATCTCAGCGATGTGAACAGCTCCAAGGGCGGAAACGATGATAAACGCTGCCTGATGGAGGCGCGTATGGTGGGTCACCAACCGATCGCGGTTACGGACACAGCATCCAGCATCCATCAAGCCATTGACGGTGCATCGGAAAAGCTCAAACGCTTGCTCGACCACACGCTTGGGCGGATTCACGATCGCAAGGAACGCAGTCAACCTACTGATGTCGATATCGATATCGATTAAAGCGATGGCCTAAAAACGGTACAGGCAAGTTAACTCTCCGGTTGAGATAATTTGTCGATGAATACTTACAAACGACATCGTTTTCACCGCAGCATCATCCGCTATGCGGTATGGGTCTACTACCGCTTCAACCTGAGCTTTCGTGATATCGAAGACTTGCTGGCAGAGAAGGGCATCTCTGTCAGCCATTATCGACGAAGCAGGACCGCTGCGTTTGTAACGTGGAGAGTAGTGGTTACGTAGCGATGATCGCTTCAACTATCGGTACTGACACGTTAAGTCACTGCTTGTGATAACTCACGTATGAGTACCTACAAACGACATTGCTTCAATCCCAGCATCAGTAGCTTATAAAGCGAGTGTCTTGCCTATCATTGACATTATAGCCGATCGGTCTAATATATCTCGTATGACAAATATCAAGCCCCCAATTCGCCGCGGACGCCCACCTAAAATTGATAGAGATTTTACGGATACTCGTGCAGCACTGCTTAAGTGTGGAATGGAGGTGCTAACTGAGCAAGGTTTCGCGGCTACGGGCATTGATACTGTTCTTAAGAGGATCAGTGTCCCCAAAGGGTCTTTTTATCACTACTTCGATAATAAAGAGGCTTTTGGGCAAGAGGTGCTTAAAACCTATGCCGCTTACTTTGCGCGCAAGCTTGATCGCTGGTTACTAGATGACTCTGCAATGCCTTTGCAGCGTATCGCCAACTTTGTTGAAGATGCCAAAGCGGGTATGCAGAAGTACCAATTTCGCCGAGGCTGCTTAGTCGGAAACTTAGGTCAAGAGATCGTAGTCCTGCCTCAAAGCTTTCGTTATGAGTTGGAGGCTGTCTTGCTTGACTGGGAGAGGCGATTGGCAGCGTGCTTGTCTTTGGCCAAGGATCAAAAGCAAATTGGTTTGGATAGTGATTGTGATGCATTAGCAGCATTTTTCTGGATAGGTTGGGAGGGGGCCGTGTTACGAGCAAAGCTAGTACAGGATGTAAGGCCAATGGATAGCTTCATGAATGGCTTCTTGGCTGGATTGGAGCTGTAGTTTTATTTTGCTAATTTATAGACGATCAGTCTAAATGAGAGGAATTATGTTTAAGGCAATTTTGATTGATAAAAATACTGACACTTATAGCGCTAGTGTGGCCGAGCTCAATGACGATCAGTTACCTGATGGCGATGTTACGGTGCAAGTTGCGTACAGCACTTTGAATTATAAAGATGGACTGGCTATTAGCGGTCGCAGCCCTGTAGTGCGACGCTTTCCAATGGTGCCTGGTATCGATTTAGCAGGCACTGTTGAGACTAGTAGTCATCCTAACTTCAAGGCAGGTGACCGAGTGCTGCTGAACGGTTGGGGTGTAGGTGAGGGGCATTGGGGCGGCTTGGCTCAAAAAGCTAAACTCAATGGCGATTGGCTGATTCCACTCCCCAAAGCAATAAGTGAGCGCCAAGCAATGGCAATTGGTACTGCCGGTTACACAGCGATGCTTTGCTTGATGGCACTTGAGCGGAATGGCTTGAAGCCAGAGCATGGCGACGTGTTAGTAACTGGAGCCAATGGAGGGGTTGGTAGCTTTGCAATTGCATTGTTAGCTCACCATGGTTATTCCGTGATTGCTTCTACTGGTCGCCCAGATGAGGCGGACTACCTAAAGCGCTTGGGAGCCACAACGATTATTGACCGAGCTGAGCTTAGTAATCCTGGGCGAGTGCTAGGAAAAGAGCGTTGGGCTGCGGCAATTGATTCAGTAGGCAGTCACACGCTTGTAAATGTATGCGCTGGAACTCGTGAGAATGGGGCAGTGGCTGCTTGCGGCTTAGCTCAAGGTATGGATTTTCCTGGGACTGTTGCACCATTCATTCTGCGCGGCATTAGCTTGCTAGGTATTAATAGCGTTACTAGGCCCTACACTGAGCGTGTTGAAGCCTGGGATCGTTTGGGCGCGAGTATGAATTTAGATCTGCTAGCTGAAATCACTAATGAAGTCAGTCTCAGCGAGGCCATTGAGACTGCACACGAGTTACTCGACGGTAAGGTTCGAGGGCGAGTAGTGGTAGATGTGAATCGCTAATGCGCTACTTTTTAGCCTAGGCATTTATAGAGAATGCAATTATGACTACAGCACCGGCGCCACGCCAAGTCGCCACCCGCCGCTCACCTCCGAATCGCCGGCCGCAGGTGATATGTCATGACAATCTGAGTAACAGTCATATTGTCAGTGAGCTGCAGCAGCTACACGAAGATTTCACGCCCACGCCTTGGCTATTCAATGAGCATGCACAGCTGATCTTTCATAGCCTACGCAAGGGTGGGCGACGAAGTCAGCGCGGCACACTCTTATATGATCATAGTGAGCAGTTAGTCATGCGTGATGGTGGGCTGACGGCGCTGTACTGGTGTGGCCACGACCTGTCGCCCGATACACCGACCATTGTGGTGCTGCATACCATCTCTGGCAGCCCGGAAAGCATGGCAGAACTGGTGCGTGACCTTAGCCAATTCACTGGTTGGCGTGTCGTGCTCTGTCTTAGGCGCGGCCACGCCGACCTGCCACTGCTGACGCCGCGTATGAGCTTATTCGGCTGCACCGATGATCTACGCGAGCAGCTGGCGGTTATCCGTGTACGTCTCCCTGAATCCTCGTTGTATGCAGTCGGCTCCTCGGCCGGCTCCGGTCTGTTGGTGCGTTATTTGGGCGAGGAGGGAGATGCCGCACCATTCTGCGCTAGCTTCGCTTACTGTCCTGGTTATGACACTGACACTAGCTTTGATCATGTGCATCCTCGCTATAGCCGGATAATGGCTAAGAAGTTGGTGCGCCAGTTCATCACCCCCAATCTCGAACGCATCGCGCATATGCCCACAGCTCAGCGCCTGAATGCGGCCGATGATTTGGCGATGCTGCATCGCGCGCTTTACGAGTTGGCTGGGCATGATGACTACGCGGCCTATGATCGCGCTAGCAACCCTATGCATGTCTTCGCAAACATCCGCAAGCCACTCATGGTGCTGAATGCAGAGGACGACCCAGTCTGTCGCATTGGCAATTTGGAGCCTTGGCTGGATGGTATGCGCCAAATGCCGAATATCATTCTTGTGACGACCGCCGAAGGTAGCCACTGCGCGCATTACGAGGGCTGGTTGGCGCGCTCGTGGTCGGCGAAGCTGATGAGTGAGTATTTTCAGGTTATGCGGGGGCTTTCGATCTGATGCTGACGAGTTAATTCACTTATTGGGATAGTTCACTGATGAGCACCTACAAACGGCAAGCAGCACTACTATTTCTAACGAACCATGCAGCAGTATCTAATCTATCAGGATAAAAAAGCCCGCACTAGGCGGGCAAACGATCAGCAGATACGCGGGTTTAGGCTCGCCACAAGAGAGCGTGACGAGCCCATACACTTACTTTTTCAGATCAAAACGATCCAAGTTCATGACTTTATTCCAAGCTTTGACGAAGTCTTGGATAAACTTGCTTTGGCCATCGTTGCTGGCGTAAACCTCAGACACGGCGCGTAGCTCAGAGCTAGAGCCAAAGGCTAAATCCACCGGCGTTGCCGACCATTTGTACTTGCCCGTGGCACGGTCACGTCCTTCGTACAGGCCGTCGGATTTTGCCGAGGGCACCCATTGCGTCGACATATCGAGCAGATTGATAAAGAAGTCATTGCTCAATGTGCCGGGGCGATTGGTGAGTACACCTTCGCGGGCGCCGCCTACGTTGGCATCGAGCGCGCGAAGACCGCCCACGAGTACTGTCATTTCAGGCACGGTAAGGGAAAGCATATTGGCGCGATCGACTAGTGCGTCGGTAGGTTTGTAGAGGCTCTCGGTGCTGTAGTAGTTACGGAAACCATCGGCCTTAGGCTCGAGCATGCTAAACGATTCGACATCGGTCTGTGCTTGTGTGGCGTCCACGCGGCCCGCGGTGAAGGGTACGCTCACCGTGAGACCGGCCTTCTTAGCTGCTTGCTCAATAGCGGCGTTACCACCGAGCACAATGACATCGGCCAAAGAGACTTTTTTACCACCTGTAAGCGATTTATTAAACCGCTCTTGCACCTTAATCAACTTGGCTAAGACATCGCTTAATTCGGTTGGGTTGTTAGCGGCCCAGTCTTTCGCCGGCGCTAAGTTAATCCGTGCACCATTAGCACCGCCGCGCATGTCCGTGCCGCGATAGCTGGCGGCTGATGCCCAAGCTGTGCGCACTAGCGCAGGGCTCGACACACCAGAAGCCAGAATCTTCACTTTCAGTGCTTTCACATCCGCATCACCGATGATTTTGTAGTCGGCTTTTGGCAGTGGATCTTGCCAAAGCAGTGTGCCTTGCGGTGCGTCGCTGCTGACGATGTAGCGCGCTTGTGGGCCCATATCGCGATGAGTCAGTTTGAACCACGCCTTAGCAAAGGCCAGCTCGAAGGCTTTTGGGTCTTTGTGGAAGCGCTGGGTGATTTCGCGATAAATCGGGTCTTCTTTCAGCGATAAATCGGTAGTGAACATGATGGGCGCATGGCGCTTGCCAGCTACGTGCGCATCGGGAACTAAGTTTGAGGCCTG
>Ga0208814_1001610_pt1 | contig 10361 bp, 9 predicted proteins | sample MalvirAntarct_55_FD_184253 | JGI IMG/M metagenome (GOLD analysis project Ga0208814, IMG submission 184253) | Marine viral communities from the Global Malaspina Expedition - Malaspina viral metaG Antarct_55 (SPAdes) (version 2) | ecosystem: Environmental > Aquatic > Marine > Oceanic | place: South...
GCCGAATACCTTCGCGCAAGGTATGACAGGTCTTTGAAAGGTATCTTCGATAGTTTTCAGCGACTTGAGGTGACGCCGCAGCAATGTGGTGTCTGATGCACATCAAACCGAACGGTAGCTAAGATGAATCTTCACGAATATCAGGGTAAGCAACTGTTTGCCGAGTACGGACTGCCGGTCTCCAAGGGCTACGCGATCGATAGCCCTAAAGAAGCGGCTGAAGCCTGTGATCAGATCGGTGGTACCGAGTGGGTGGTCAAGGCACAGGTTCATGCGGGTGGTCGCGGCAAGGCGGGCGGCGTCAAACTCGTCCGCAGCAAGGACGAAGCCCGAGCATTCGCCGAGCAGTGGCTGGACAAGCGCCTGGTGACCTACCAGACCGACGCCAACGGACAGCCGGTCAGCAAGATTCTCGTAGAAGCCTGCACCGACATTGATAAAGAACTGTACCTGGGTGCCGTCGTTGATCGCGCTACTCGCCGGGTGGTCTTCATGGCCTCCACCGAAGGCGGCGTCGACATCGAAAAAGTCGCTCACGACACGCCGGAAAAAATCCTCAAGGCAACCATTGATCCGCTCGTTGGCGCTCAGCCGTTCCAAGGTCGTGAGCTGGCGTTCCAGCTTGGCCTCAAAGGCGATCAGGTCAAGCAGTTCGTCCATATTTTCGTAGGCTTGGCCAAGCTGTTCGTCGACTACGATTTGGCGCTGCTTGAAGTGAATCCACTGGTGATCAAGAAAGACGGCAACCTGCACTGCCTGGATGCCAAGCTGAATATCGACAGTAATGCGATTTATCGCCAGCCCAAGCTGCGCGGTATGCAGGACCCCTCCCAGGACGACCCACGTGAGGCCCATGCGGCGAAGTGGGAACTCAACTACGTGGCGCTTGAAGGTAACATCGGTTGCATGGTGAATGGTGCCGGTCTGGCCATGGGCACCATGGATATCGTCAACCTGCATGGCGGCAAGCCTGCAAACTTCCTCGACGTCGGTGGCGGCGCAACTGAAGAACGCGTGACAGAGGCCTTCAAGATCATTCTGTCGGACGAAAACGTCGCAGCGGTTCTGGTCAACATATTCGGCGGCATCGTTCGCTGCGACATGATTGCCGAAGGCATCATCGGCGCGGTCAAGGAAGTCGGCGTCAAGGTGCCAGTGGTTGTGCGCCTGGAAGGCAACAACGCCGAGCTCGGTGCCAAGATGCTGGGTGAAAGTGGTCTGAACATCATCGGCGCAACCAGCTTGACCGATGCGGCCATTCAAGTCGTCAAAGCCGCGGAGGGCAAGTAATGAGCGTCCTGATCAATAAAGACACCAAGGTCATTTGCCAAGGCTTCACCGGCTCGCAGGGCACCTTCCACTCCGAGCAGGCTATCGAGTACGGCACCAAGATGGTCGGCGGCGTTACCCCGGGTAAGGGCGGTACTACGCATCTGGGGCTGCCTGTCTTCAACACCGTCAAAGAAGCGGTTGCAGCTACTGGTGCTGATGCGTCAGTGATCTACGTGCCAGCACCGTTCTGCAAGGACTCGATTCTTGAAGCGGTGTTCGGCGGTATCAAGCTGATCGTCTGCATCACCGAAGGCATTCCGACCCTCGATATGCTCGAAGTGAAGATCAAGTGCGATGAAATGGGCGTTCGCCTGATTGGGCCGAATTGCCCGGGTGTGATCACGCCCGGCGAGTGCAAAATCGGTATCCAGCCAGGTCACATCCACATGCCGGGCAAGGTCGGCATCGTGTCTCGTTCGGGTACCCTGACCTATGAAGCGGTCAAGCAGACCACTGATGCCGGTTTCGGTCAGTCCACCTGCGTGGGTATCGGCGGCGACCCGATTCCGGGCTCGACCTTCATCGATATCCTCAAGCTCTTCCAAGAAGATCCGCAGACCGAGGCGATCGTCATGATCGGCGAGATCGGTGGTTCTGCCGAGGAAGAGGCTGCTGCTTACATCAAGGCCAATGTCACCAAGCCGGTGGTGTCCTACATCGCCGGTGTTACGGCGCCTGCAGGCAAGCGGATGGGGCACGCTGGCGCGATCATCTCCGGCGGCAAAGGAACGGCAGACGAGAAGTTTGCAGCGCTGCAGGATGCCGGCGTGAAGACAGTTCGCTCGCTTGCCGATATCGGTAAAGCGCTGGCGGAAGTCACTGGCTGGGAAGCCAAGCAGGCCTGATTTCCAGCCTGTGTTGCCTGATGCCAGTCAGCCCTGTCTGACTGGCATTTTTGTTTCTGCAGGACGCCGCCGGTGGCATTGCTCCGTCATCGCTAACCCGAGCAGCAATCGTCCGGCTTTGCGCCGTCTCAGATAGTACGGTGACTCCTCGCCCTTACGGGCCATTTCGATTAAGGTGCGTGCTTTTTTTCAGGCGGCTCGGTGTGAGTCGTATCTGGAAGTACGCGCTTGGCGCATTCCTCGCGCCTGAACCTTCTGTAGTGGTGATAGTTCAATGACTCGACTGAAAGGCCTCGACCTGCTGGCCCTTGGCTTCATGACGTTCGCGCTGTTTCTCGGCGCTGGCAACATCATTTTTCCACCCAGTGCTGGGATGGCTGCGGGACAGTCACTTTGGTTTGCTGCGTTGGGGTTTCTGCTGACAGGCGTCGGCTTGCCCTTGCTGACTGTGGTCGCGCTGGCGCGGGTCGGCGGCGGGATGGATCGCTTGACCGCTCCGCTGGGGCGTGGCGCTGGCACGCTGCTGGCTGTCGCCGTGTACCTGGCCATCGGCCCGCTGTTCGCGACGCCGCGAACGGCAGTGGTTTCGTTTGAAATGGGAATTGCACCCTTCACCGGCAACGCTACCATTCCCCTGTTCGTTTATACGGCGCTGTTCTTTTCGGCGACGTTGTTCCTGGCGGTCAATCCTGGTCAGCTGGTGAACCGCGTCGGCAAGTTCATCACGCCGGTTCTGTTGGCAGCGCTGCTGGTGCTGGGCGGCGCGGCCGTGTTCGCGCCGGCTGGCGATATTGGCGTCACCGCTGAGAGCTACCGCAGCGGTCCGCTGCTTAAAGGGTTTCTGGAAGGCTATCTGACCATGGACACCCTGGGCGCGCTGGTATTTGGCATCGTGATCGCGACAGCGATCCGTGATCGCGGTGTGTCCAGCCCGGCTCTGGTGACACGCTACTCAATGGTTGCAGGTGCCATAGCCGCGCTTGGGTTGTCACTGGTGTATCTGGCGTTGTTCTATCTGGGCGCAACCAGTCAGGGCATCGCTGGCGAGGCACAAAACGGTGTGCAGATTCTGACAACGTACGTGCAACACACCTTCGGTACTACAGGGAGCCTGTTGCTCGCGATCGTGATTACGCTGGCCTGCCTGACGACAGCGGTTGGGCTGACGACTGCTTGTGGCGAATTCTTCAGCGGTTTGATGCCGGTTGGTTATCGCACTGTTGTGGTTGTCTTCACGCTGTTCAGCCTGTTGGTGGCCAATCAGGGCCTGACACAGCTAATCAGTGTCTCTGTGCCCGTGCTGGTCGGGCTCTACCCACTGGCGATCATGCTGGTAGCGCTGAACCTGCTGGATCGCTGCTGGGTTTCGCCTAGCCGGGTTTTCGTCCCGGTGATGGCGGTTACATTGGTCTTCGGTGTTGCGGATGGGTTGTCGGCGGCAGGCTTCACCGACCTGGTTCCCGTTCTGTTCACCAAACTACCCTTGGCCGCGCAGAGCATGGGCTGGTTGGTGCCGGTGCTGGTGACGCTGGTGATTGCGTTCGCCATGGATCGACTGGTTGGGAAGCGGCGTCTCGCAACGTGAGGGCCGTTGGTCCTGGCGTAGGACTGGTCACCCGGGTGCCTGGTCAGCGGTTCCGCTGGTTATAATCACGCGCATGTGCCAGAGGGATTGTCATGTCTATTCCCAGTCATCTGCTGCCTCATCTGATCGCGGTCGCGTGGTTCGTGCTGTGCTGGGTCGGCTACACCCGCTACGCAAGCTGGCGAGGCAGGGACACGGCATGCCTCGCCAGCGTCCTGCATCTTTATCGCCAGGACTGGATGCGACGCATGCTGCTGCGCGATAACCGCATTGCCGATGCCAATGTGATCGGCAATCTGGAGCGCAACGCGGCGTTTTTCGCCTCCAGTACCTTGATCATTCTGGCCGGCATTTTGACCGCGCTTGGCGCGTCGGAACGTGCTGTTTCACTGTTGGCAGACTTGCCCTTTGCGCAGCCGGTAAGCCGTGGGCTATCCGAAATCAAGCTGTTGGCATTGGCGGTCGTCTTCGTTTATGCCTTTTTCACGTTCAGCTGGTGCATGCGGCAGTACAACTTCGCTGCAGTACTGGTGGCCTCGGCACCCATGGCCGGTGAGCGTAATGTGAGCGATCTTGAGCGCAAGTCGTTCGCCGAGCGGGCCGCCAGAGTTATCTCAATGGCCGCAAATCAGTTTAATTTCGGTCTGAGGGCGTATTACTTCGGGATGGCTACCTTGTCCTGGTTTATCCATCCCTGGTTCTTCATGTTGGTGACCACCGGTGTAGTGCTGGTTCTTTATCGCCGCGAATTTCATTCCGATGTACTTGAAGTCATGGTGTTCACGCCAACATTGCCTGTCGAGCAACCTAAGGAGTAGGGCTCACGCAGGTAGAGCCGCTAAACTGCGCGGCTTGATCTTCTCTGAGAGTCCGCATGAGCGATAGTCTGATACTGGAGCGTACGCAGCGCTTCCTTTCCCTGTTACGCCACTGTCAGGTGCTCGGCATGCGTGTCGAGCATGCGGATGCGAAGGGGCTCACGTTGCGCCTCCCCTATAGCGAAAAGATCGTCAGCAATCCCGAAAGCGGGCTCGTTCACGGCGGAGCGATTACCACCCTGATGGATACTACTTGTGGGATCTCGACGGCGTGCGCGCTGCCTGAGCTTGAGATCTGCCCCACACTGGATCTGCGCATCGATTACATGCATCCCGCCGAGCCCAATCACGATGTGTTTGGCTTTGCCGAGTGCTACCGAGTGACGCCGACGGTCATTTTTACCCGTGGAGTCGCTTACCAGCACGATATCAATGAGCCGATTGCCCACGTAGTCGGCGCCTTCATGCGCATGGGCAAGAATAGCTTTATGACAGGTTCGGAGACGCCGCAATGAGCGCATTGGATCTCGATGCTCTGGTCGGTGAAGCGCACGCCAGCAATGACTATGACGCACTCTTAAAAATGGTGCCGTACGCCCGTCTAATCGGTATCGAGTGTTTGCGATTGGGCGATGAAATGGTGTTCCGGCTTCCAAAGAATCAGGACAACATCGGAAACCCTACGCTTCCGGCGATCCACGGCGGGGTGATTGCGGGCTTCATGGAGCATGCGGCGATGCTCCATCTGCTGATGTTCATGGGCGCACCACATTTACCTAAAATCATCGACTTCTCGATAGATTATCTTCGAGCAGGTCACTATCGTGACACCTTTGCCGCCTGCCAAGTCTGGCGCCAGGGACGTCGTGTAGCCAATGTTGCTGTGACAGCGTGGCAAACCAACCAGGCTGAGCCAATCGCGACTGCGCGTTGCCATTTCAAGGTTAACGAGCCCTGACAGGCCAGCCGGCGCTACTGTAGCTGTCTCGAAGGTGTTGAATGGATGCGTTGCTGATACTGGGTGGGCTACTGCTGATCCTGGCGGGCCTGATCTGGTTGGTTGTTCTGGCGTTCGGTACGGGCTTGATGTGGGGCGTCGGCAGCCTATTGCCTCCTGTGACGCTGCTGTATGTGGCCCGGCATTGGAGGGTCGCGCGGAAGGCGGTGGGGCTGTCCTGTTTGGGCGTTATCCCTCTTGTGGTCGGATTTACCTTGCTCGCCAACCACGAACCGGAGCGAGTCGCGGCCATTGTCAGTCTTGAATGGCTCGAGCCGGATGAACAGGCTCAGAGCCATCAGCTGAGTTTTCGTTTGCACGGCGAGCTTGATGGTCGTTCGTTCAGTCCTCAGTTCGGTAGCTACGTTGATGGCGTATTGACGCTGCGTGAAGGTGACCAGTTGTTCGCTCGGCAGGAAGTGAGCATTCGCCTCGGTGCAAAGCCATCTGGGGCCATACAGGTCGATGTGCTTCCTCAGGACGTTGATCCTGCTCCAGTGGTCGAAATCAACTGGATGCGTCCAGAGCAGGAGCTTCCAGAGGCACGCCGAATTCAGAGCGGCTATACCCTGCATCTGAACCTGCAGCCGGTGCCGCCGAACAAGCTGGTCGGTGACTTCCACCTGGTCTTGCCGACTCATTATCAAACAAGCCTCAGCGGACAGGTCGAACTGTTCACCGATAACCTTCGCTATCGCGCCGGTCGCGTTGATCTGACGCATGACTCGGTTGATACCCTCGCTTATGTGGCCGGTGATTATTTGCAGCGTCGGTTCGAGACGCGGGATGTGAGCATCGAAAGGGTAGCGCCTGTCAATTTACCCGCGTCGAGCTTGGTGCTCTCGATAAGCGCCAAGATTGAGGGGGCGGCGAAGCTTTTCGACCTGGCTATCAGCAAGGGTGACCAGGGTTGGGCGGTAGAAGATGACACTTTTCCCCCTCTGAGCGCCGCAGCCGAAACGCCGCTCAAGCAGACCGTTTTTAAAAAAGCGTCGCTGCCGGACAGCACTGCATCGGCCCGAGTCGATCGTCGCCAGCGGTTTTCCCTGGCCCGGTTGCTGCGCAATCCGGAGCGTTACGAGCACCTGCAAGTACGCGCACAGACTAAGCGAGGGGGAGTCGCTGAAGGACGCTTTAAAGGGCTGGACCGAGACGGCAATCTGGCTATCCGGCAAAGGCTGAAGGGCGCCGGAGAGGCAGTTTTCAATTTAAGTCCTGACGATATCGTTCTGATCGAGCTGCTAGAGCCTTAGCTTGCGCCTTGGACACTTCTCCAGGAAAGACTGCAGCTTGCCATGCATGGGCTGCACTTGAATTTCCCGCACAAGACCCCATCTGCTTGTCATCGCCGCAGTCGCGGTCCGTGCCATTGACGAAGTGGAGTTTGCAAGACGATGAGTGTGGAGACTCAAAACAAAGAAACCCTGGGCTTCCAGACCGAAGTGAAGCAGCTGCTTCACCTGATGATTCATTCCTTGTATTCGAATAAGGAAATCTTCCTTCGCGAGTTGATTTCCAACGCCTCGGACGCCGCCGACAAGCTTCGATTCGAAGCGTTGGCCAAGCCTGAGCTGCTTGAGGGCGGGGCGGACCTGAAGATTCGCGTCAGCTTCGACAAGGATGCCAAGACTGTCACGCTTGATGACAACGGCATCGGTATGAACCGCGAAGATGTCATTACCCACCTGGGCACTATCGCCAAGTCGGGTACGGCTGATTTCATGAAGCATCTGACCGGTGACCAGAAGAAAGACTCACATCTGATCGGTCAGTTTGGCGTCGGCTTCTATTCCGCCTTTATCGTCGCGGAGCAGGTAGAAGTATTCAGCCGCCGTGCCGGGACCTCTGCAGAAGAGGGCGTGTACTGGTCCTCGAAGGGCGAGGGCGATTTTGAGGTTGCCAACATCGACAAGGCGGAGCGCGGCACCCGCATCGTTCTGCACCTCAAGTCTGGCGAAGAGGAATTCGCCGACGGTTGGCGCCTTCGCAATATCATCAAGAAGTACTCCGACCACATCGCGCTGCCGATCGAATTGCCGAAAGAGTTTCATGGTGAGGAGAAAGACAAGCCTGCAGAGACCGAGTGGGAAACCGTCAATCGCGCCAGTGCACTTTGGACCCGTCCACGCACCGAGGTGAAGGACGAGGAGTATCAGGAGTTCTACAAGCACGTCGGTCACGACTTCGAGAATCCCTTGGCTTGGAGCCACAACAAGGTCGAGGGCAAGCTCGAATACACCTCGCTGTTGTTTGTGCCTGGCCGCGCGCCCTTCGACCTGTACCAGCGCGAAGCGCCCAAGGGACTGAAACTCTACGTCCAGCGCGTTTTCATCATGGATCAGGCTGACGAGTTCCTGCCGTTGTACCTGCGCTTCATCAAAGGCGTGGTCGACTCCAATGACCTCTCGTTGAACGTTTCCCGCGAGATCCTGCAGAAGGATCCGGTGATCGATTCCATGAAGTCGGCGCTGACCAAGCGCGTGCTGGACATGCTGGACAAGCTGGCTAAAGACAAGCCGGAAGACTACAAGAACTTCTGGAAGCAGTTCGGCCAGGTTCTGAAAGAGGGCCCGGCGGAGGACTTCGCCAACAAGGAGAAAATCGCAGGTCTGCTGCGTTTCGCTTCCACCCACGATGCATCTGGCGAGCAAGGCGTATCGCTGGCTGATTACCTGGGTCGCGCCAAGGAAGGTCAGGACAAGATTTACTACCTCACCGGTGAATCCTATGCACAGGTGAAAAACAGTCCGCACTTGGAAGTCTTCCGCAAGAAAGGCATCGAAGTCTTGCTGCTGACTGACCGCATCGACGAGTGGCTGATGAGCTACCTGACCGAGTTTGACGGCAAGCAGTTCGTTGACGTCGCGCGCGGCGACCTTGACCTCGGCAAGCTGGATACGGAAGAGGACAAGAAGGCTCAGGAAGAGATTGCCAAAGCGAAGGAAGGACTGGTGGAGCGTCTCAAGACTGCGCTGGGTGACGAGGTCGCAGAGGTGCGAGTGTCGCACCGTCTGACTGATTCGCCGGCAATCCTGGCGATCGGTGAGCAAGACCTGGGCCTGCAGATGCGTCAGATTCTTGAAGCCAGCGGACAGAAAGTACCGGAGTCGAAGCCGATTTTTGAGATCAACCCGGCACACCCGCTGATCGAGAAGCTTGATGCCGAGCCGGACGAAGATCGCTTCGCTGACCTGTCGCACATCCTCTTCGACCAGGCCGCACTCGCAGCTGGCGATAGCCTGAAAGATCCTGCGGCTTATGTGCAGCGTCTCAACAAGCTCCTGGTTGAGCTGTCCGCTTAACCTTTAGCTGTGTCATTGAAAGGCCCGTCATTGACGGGCCTTTTTTGTTTCGAACGCGGCGGGGGGGCTTTGTCGTCGGTACCGTTGCGGCGTTATGAACCGCTACGAGGCGGCACGGTCTATCCGCTTGTTCACTAGGAGGACATCGGTTGCTCAATATACGAAACTGTCTCGCAGCGCTGTGCCTGGTTGTTACTGTCACGCCGGTGCAGGCACGGGATTACCACTACAGCGATTCACATCTTCATTTCGTCGATTTTTTCCAAGAGACCGATGGCATGCAGCAACTGCTCAAGGCCATGGACGAGAGCAACATTGACCACGTGATGATCAGCGGCATTCCGGTTGCGAAGAAGTGGCACGAGAACGAGCCTAAGCGTCCGCGATACTACGCAGGAGATGACGCTGCCGTTTACTGGTACAGCGCGACAGATGTGTTAGTTGCAGCCGCGCTTAAAGAGCTGGACGACGACCAGCGCAAACGCTTCCACCCATTTCTGTCAGGGTTCAATCCCAACGACAAAAATGCCGATGCGCACATCCGTCGGATGCTGGATCTCGATCCTGGGCTATGGCAGGGGTTAGGCGAGGTCTTTACTCGGCATGACGATATAACCGCCCTGACCCAGGGCGACACGCCGCGCGCCAACAATGAAGCGCTTACGCGCGTGTATCACCTTGCAGCCGAATTCGATCTGCCGGTGATGCTGCATTCGAACATCACCTCCAAGCGCGAGCGCAATCCGCTCTATCTTGAGGAGCTCGAAGAGCCGCTGCGAAATCACCCGCATACCCGTTTCATCTGGGCGCATGCCGGGACGAGTATGGAGTTGTATCGGCATCAGAAGAAGCTCGACTTTCTCTTGCCTACCGTTAAGCGACTGCTTGATGACTACCCAAACCTGTATATCGATCTGTCATGGACCATGCTGGAGCCTTACCTGCTGGATCGTTCGGGTAATGTCGACCCAGCCTGGGTTGCCTTGGTCGAGCGCCATCCGACGCGCTTCATGATCGGATCGGATGTGGTCGGCCGGTTTGATGGTGTCGGCGAAGCAATGCGCGCATTTGATCCTTTCCTTGATGCGTTGTCAGAACCTACAGCGCAGAAGGTGGCACGAGACAATTTCCTTGATGTGCTGCCGCGAAACCGTGGCAGCGGTGAGTGAGATGAGGCGGTGATTGATGAGGTACACGCACGGTGGCGATCTCAAGGCCGGCGCGTGTATCGGTCAAGCGCTCAGCGCCTAGCTCTGCCGAGACTATCGCTCTGGTAAGTGACGTATTCAGCACCATTGGTTCGAGAGTTCGACTATCCGTTTCGCCCCAAAGCTGGGCAGGGCGCGAGGAGATGCGTACCATTCGGCGTTTTTCGCAAGGCATTGGCTGTCGCTTCCAGGGCGATTGGCTTCGCCTGACCCAGCCGTCTACGCCGAGACTTCATCATGTCTAGCCTTTCAACCCAGTTATTCCGCGCTTACA
>Ga0208814_1001612_pt1 | contig 10347 bp, 16 predicted proteins | sample MalvirAntarct_55_FD_184253 | JGI IMG/M metagenome (GOLD analysis project Ga0208814, IMG submission 184253) | Marine viral communities from the Global Malaspina Expedition - Malaspina viral metaG Antarct_55 (SPAdes) (version 2) | ecosystem: Environmental > Aquatic > Marine > Oceanic | place...
CTTGCTTAACTTGGGTTGCTCTTCAAATGTTCAATGTAATCAACAACTTCTTGAAACTTTTCATCAGGAATATCTTTATATGAGTTGCCAAACTTCTCTTTGACACAGAGTGTGACAGTAAAAAACCACCTATCCCTTTCAGTCCCTTTCAGTCCCAAAACCCTATCGTTTAAGTTGTTAGGATAATAAAGTTGTTGTAGTGATTGAGTATTACTTATGACAAAACTTATAGACAAACCACCAACAATTCCGAGTGAAGAAACCACCAACAAAAGAGATAAGAATTTTCCTTTTGCAATATTGCCTAAAGAAAAGAAGACCTTACAGTTTAGTAATAAAGCCATAGATAATTATTTACCTACCTTTGGCAACCTACGACACAAAACTATTCTCTTTAAAGTACCCCTGAAGTCTCACCTCAAAGGCCTAACACTTCAGATGTCTAAAGCTACCAAGAGAAAATACTTTATCTTAAGATACTGGTTTCAAAGCAGATACCATCCTTACACACTAGGTGCTTATGGTCCTGGATTTGGTGTCAAAGAGGTTAGTGTTAAACTATTTGATATCTATGAGAAACACACCAATGACAAAGGCATTTGGATAAAAGACCCAAAGCTTACAAAGGTTGATGAAGAAACTAAAATAACTAAATCACAATTTAAAAACAGTCAGAAAAAAACAGTAAGAGAAACAATAGAACTGCTTTGTATGGCTGGGTTTCCAAGACAGAAAATGGGTGGAAACTTAACTGCTAAAACTATTGCTAATATTATTCGTGTTCTTCTTGGGTATTCTTGGAGAACTGCACACTTAAGGTATAGAGATCATAATGATGGTTCTGGTTATGTTGAATTCAGAGTTAATAAAACCTATTCAAGAAGAAATAAAAAAGCAAAAGCTGTTGGGAGTTGGGAGGAGTTATTTAAGAAGTTTCCTCCAGGAGACCCAAAGCATTTTATAACAGAGACTTCTAAAACTAGAAATCCTAATGGGTATAGATCACTTTATGATGATGACCAATTTGGGAAACTGCTTATGGAGGAGTTTACTGTTGGTGCAATTAAAAGATTTGTTTCTGGTTTCACAGGATATGGAACAAAAATTCAGATGTTATATTCACTTAAAGTGCTTTGGACTTTTGCTAAAGACACTGGATTACTTGGAGATAAACCTGGAGAAAACCCTGTACTTGAAGTACCTAATAAAAAACCTGTGATTACCCAAAGAACACCTGGTTCAGATAGTGCTTTTACATTGCCAGAACTAGAGAGAATTTACAAAGCTAGTAGAGAACTTGAGGGAGAATACCCATTCCAAGTACAGCTAATTCAAATGGAAATGTTTTGTGGTCGTAGAAAACCAGAGCTGATGAAAGTAAGAGAAGAATTTATTGATTATTCAAATAGACAAATACACTTACCAGCACACACCCATAAGATTAGGAAGGTTGACCAATTTATTACTATCACCGAACCTGTTGCCATGGTTTTAGAGAATTTACAAAGACTAAAAACGGACCCTAGATTTGAGAAGATTAAAGATGTTCCTTGGATTTTTCCAGGCTTTCGTTGGCCCAAAGCTATGAGGCATGACAAGAATTTTATTAATACAGAAATGACTAAAATGAAGACAGTTCACCATTGCTGGGAAGCCATTAGAAAACTTGCTGGAATTAAAGGTACACAAAATATGTTCAGAAAAACATACTCAACTATTGGTAAAGATGAAGCCAATCTATCTTCAGAGCATATGATTAGATTAACTGGTCACTTAAATGAAGATACTTTGGATAGGTATTATTATAAATCCCATAAAGAAGTTATTCAAAAAGATGCCGATAAAGTTGCTACATTATTTGACTTTGCTAAACACAAAAGAACTGCATAGACATTGACAGTAAGTCCGTTCAGTTGTACGGATAACTTAATGCGATTCAATCAGAAAGAAATAGATAAGCTTATTAAATACCTTGAGAAGAGAGAAATCTCACCAAGTGACGCAATAGATATTGTTCATGCTAGTACACCAGAAGGTCAGGCTGGAAACAAAAAGTTTAACTGGAAAATGCTTCGGTTCACCATGTATTTATGGATGAGGGTAGAGCAAGACAAAAAAGGAAATCTATTAAGTAAAACCCAGACAGCTTTAGACACAGTATCCCAGAAAAAATATCAAGATTTATTAGATGGTTTTTCTAATACAGAAAATGCTTTTTCAAAAAGAGTAATGAGAGGACCAGAAAAAAATAAGTATTTATCAGAAGCTAAATTTAAAGAGAGATTTAAAAAAGAAGCAAAAAATCTGTTTAAATTAGTGACTGACCCAAGACAAAAACACTTCTTTAAATCCAGGTATTTTGTTTATGAAAGAACCCAAACAACGATACCACAAGACCATATAGATCACCTTATGCAGTGGCCTAAATTATCCGAAAATTAAACGGATATTGTCTGTTGACATCAACGGAATAGTGATTATATTAATCACATGGACAATAAGAACAAATCACAACAATATAACTATCCCTTTAGATACTGTAATTCACGACAGCTTTGTGAACAGCATGGTATTAAATATAAAATGCTAGAGATGTGGATTTCAGAAGCTAAAGATGAAGGAACAACTATTCCAGGCAGAATACCAATACCTGGAACTAGAGCTTATCTTTGGGACCCTGTAATATTTCATGACGTATTCTTAATTCCTAAATTAATGGGTCTTGCTCGTAATGAATACGAACAAAGAGAACACCTATTAGTTTTAAATAACCTTAAACAAAAGAGAGCAAACTAATGAACACAAATGGAAAATACGACTGGTCAGACCCAGAAGATACAGAAGTTAAATCTTGCAGTATTTGTAGCAAAGAAATCTATGGAATGGGTAATAACCCACAGCCAGTAGAGGTTTTTGTTGATGAGGCTTTAGGCACTAGAAAACTAGATGTTGAAGAAAGCTGTTGTGATGATTGCGATACAGCGATTGTTATACCAACAAGAATTGCCGATATGCAATTAATCAAAATGAGAAAGGAGTTAAATTAATATGAACACATTAAATACAAAAGATATTAAGTCAATATTGGATGCCATGAATGAAGGCCGACAGATGTACAAAAAAAGTAAGAAGTACAAAGGTAGGGATGTTTATGAAAGTTTAAATCCTGATACTAGAAAGTTGATGGGATTACCAACATTAGAACAATTAGGTTTTTCAAATAGACCTAGTGAAACACTTGGAGGTACAAAATAATGACTGTACTAACAACACCTAAAGGGAAAGCTATATTTCCACACCTTACTGAAGCAGACACTATGTTTCATCCAGAGGGTTTATTTCATGTAAAACTAGAGTGTCCTAAAGCTGAAAGTGAAAAGATAATTTCAGCAATTAGAAATGGGATTGCTCAAGAGATTAAAAAACAACATGATGTTAACCCTAATAAAGATGTCAAAGAAGCTAACCCACCATATGAAGTTATTGACGATAAGGTTGTCTTTAATTTTAAACTTAAAGCAAGTGGCACAAGAAAAGCTGATGGCAAAACCTTCACACAGAAACCAGTAATATCTAATGCTGACTTATCAGCCTTTGATGAGACTAAACAAATATGGGGAGATAGTATTTTAAGAGTACATTTTGAACCATACTTTTGGAATATGCCTATTGGTATTGGTTGCACTTTAAGACTTAAAGAAATCCAAGTGTGTGAGCTTGTGACAGGTAATGCTTCAACTTCTAAAGCTGACTTTAATGTTGAGCCTATGGTTGAACCTAAAGTTAAAACTGAAGTGGAGGCACAATTCTAATGAGCTATTTTAAAAATAAAGTTAAGACAGGTCACTTAAGTTTTACTGAAGGTGGACTTAAAAACTTCATATGCAGTACCAGTGGTGCAACAGAAGAAGATAAAAAAATGTTATTAGATGAATACAAAAGACTAATAATAGAAAACCATGTAGCTGATAAAGTTAGGGTTGGTTTAAAATCTTTCATCACAGAGGAACCTATTAAGTGGAATAGAAAAGTTAAGAGGGATTTAAAATCTCTCCTAACAGATGAAGTTATTAAGTTAACAGATAGGCCTATTCGGTTCACCAATCATTCAAAACCAATACAAACAAACAAACATTACAATAGGGGGAACAATGAGTAGAAAAGATGGAAGTGTTGACAGTGTAGATAAGAGACTTGAAGGTGGGGGAGCAATGCAAGTTGCTGATAAGGACCCACTGCATAACATTGATTTAGATTTAATGAATGCACTTAAGGAAGCTTATGATGAAGCTGTTAAGGATGGTTTTGTTGGAGATCAAGAAGCATGGCAAGACAGTTTAAGTTTAGGTGCATTAAAAAGATTAGGTGCAAAGCGAGGTGGCTTAATAAAGATGTCCATGACTAAAAACTAATGGCTCACAACATGGATATGAAAAAAGGATTATATCCTGATGAGCCTGGTTATTCTGACTGGAACATAGGTGACTTAAAGAAGGAGCTGGGTATAGAAGGAACACTAACAAAACAATATCAATATATTCAGCCTAGTAAGTTTCACCAAAAGCTAATGAAAACAGGGCATTTACCATTAACTGATGATGTTAGTTATACTGATATTTTGGTGCGTAATGATTATGAAATGAGTAATAACCAAAGATACTTCCAACCTAAAATCTGGAATACAGCGAAGCTAATGTTCAATTATCATGCACTGTATCAACTGTACTATATGGAATTAGAAACCAACAAAAAATTATTCAAGTTAATGAAGTGGCATAAGACAGTTTTATTAAAACACATAAAGTTTCTTTATTTTAAATACAAAGTAGCCGTAGAAGATAGAGCTAAAAATGGAGAGATTGATGAAGTTTAATAGCACAACTAAATCACCTGGAGTGAAACCTAAAGAAGAAGAAAAGCTATTTGAAAACATTATAGATAACTTGGGTAAACCTAAAGTGTCACCTAAAGTTAAACCTAAAAAAAACCCTTCAGGTAGAGATTATTATCAAGAGTTTGTAGATAGTGATGGTAAGAAACTTCCAATAGTATCACCAGAAGATGAAGGCCAATATGTTGGTTTAAGACCTAAACCTTTTGATGGTTATAATAATCTTGGACCAGATCAGCTAAAGAAATCATTCCAGTGGGAAAAAAATTTAGACATTACAAAGAACCCTAAAGATAAATATCAAAGAGAAATAGCAAAACAAACCAGACAAGAAATTAAAAGAATTTATGACAAACCTAAAATAAGAAAATATTTAGGTGATGATGAGTTAAGACTTGTGGGTAAGCACCCAGACCAGCAGAAGAGATATGAAATTCCTAAAGTTGAAACACCATTTAATGTAGAACCATATAGGTCAGCACAACCAACAAAGGTTCAGGAATATGTAAATAATAAAGCTAGGTATCAACCTGGAATATCAGAAGACCTATTAAGACTTACAGCAGAAGTAAATAAAAACATGAAGTACGTAATGGGAGAAGATCAGAAAGAAATAGAAAGTGAAGAGTTGGGTACAACCAATGACAATAATTATAAGGAGGACCATGACAGATAAATGGAAATATAAATCCGTCTCGTTGAAGAACTCTACTTATTCTATGCTTAATGATTTGACTAAAACTTTAGTACCTGGAATGGAACTGTCCAATGCTAAAGCAGTAGAAACTTTAATAAGACGAGAAGTAGCCGAGTGTAATTCTTCAGGAGACAATAACTTGAAGGAACACAATGAAGGTAATAAAAAAATCTAAAACTAAAATCCCAGACTACAAAGAATTAGAGAAGGGTTATAAAGAATTATTTATAGCTCACAGAAGAGTTTGTAGAGATAATGACAGAAAAGGTATTATCCTAAAACATGTAGTTCAAGGACATACAAAGAAAACTAAACAGTGGGAAACTAAACTTCTCTACACTGGCCAGTTATATGCAAAGAAGCTCAACGACATGAAAGCCAATTATCAGGAGACACTTGATGGCTGGGAGACAGAATATAAAAAAGCCTGTGCTGAACGTAATGAAGCCTATGAGTACAACACTGAATTATTAAAAAAGAATAAAGACTGTATTAAAAAGAATAGAGACTTTGTTAAAGTTAATAAGAAGCTAGTTAAAAGACATATTGAGATTACTCGTGCCTACAATGGTATTGCTGAAATGGGCAAATTTGCTGAAGAATTAGGCATTAATATTAAAGAACACCAGGAAAAGCTACCTGAACATGAGTTCAATCAAACACACACACTTTTAGAAAGTGGAAGAGTTAATCATAAATATACCTTCATACCAAAAGTTAAAAAAGAGGAGGAGAAAAAATGATATCTCCAATCAATATAGAAAACTTTGATAAAATATTTAATGGTGCTGTCACTAGATATGGAATGTTGACATATCATGACAAACAAACTGGAGCCAAAGATTGTACTGAAGTTAAAGAACCCATTCCAATGGCTCTTCACCTGGAGGGTAAAAATTATTTAGGAAGATCACCTGTTAATGAAGAAACAAAAATGTGTGAGTGGATAGGTATAGATATAGACCTGTACTTAAAAGCTGAAGATATATGTAAAAATATATTTGAGAAAATAGGAACTCAATATTTCTGTTTCATGACTTTAAATAAAAAGTGGAGAGTATTAGAATTTTTAGACACACCTATTCATGTAGAAGAAGCTTATAAAAGAGCTAAACAACTTCAGGACCATGTTAGAGATACCCTTGGTATAGAGATTGATGAAAAGGCTACTGTTCCAACTGTTCCAGGAGAAGAAGGAGCTTGTGGAAGATGGTTTTTCCTTCCTTATGGTAATGGTCATGACACTTGTTATTCCCCTAATGGAAGTAAACTAACTCTTCAACAATTCATATTCAGATACAAATATAGAAATCATCCTATTGTTGTTTCTGGTGTTGGCATTGGTGGAGGTGGAGCTGATGGTTCAAGAGGCAATCATTTATATTACCTTCAACTATACAAGAAACATTTTGAGTGTGATGTTTCACTAGAAGAAATGAATTATCAATATGGTGTTCCTTTAGATGATCGTAAGTTTGCTTCTGAAGAGAAGCATATTTTAAAGTCTGTTGAAAAAGATAACTACAATAAAGAATACTATCTTAATGGTCAGCCTGGATGGATAGAAGCTACTTGTGGTATCAAACCTTGTTTAGACGCAAAGAGCTTTGTCGCAATTACAGGTGCAATTCTTGATAACCATATTTATGCACAATCAAGAAAAGATTTTTTTGAAATTGATACTCGGCAGTTTAAAGATAAAGAACAAATTAATGACTGGTGGAGACATACCAAACCAAAAGATGACACTGGTAAAACTGCTACTATGTCTAGTGTCTTATTGGGTAATGCAGATTTAGTTAGAGTTAGAAGTTATTTAACTCATGCTGGTTTAAATCAAGGAGTTGTCCAAATTACTAAAGGTTTAGTAAAGGGATTAGCTGATGGTGATTACTTAAATATTTATACAGACCCAAATATTATTCCTAATCCTGATGTAGCATGGAAAAGATTTGATGAGTATTACAGTTGGTTATTAGGTGCTGATAATTGGTTAATAGAGAAGAAAAGATTAGCCTTTATGCTTTGTGCTAAATTAGAAATGGATAACTGGGGTATCAAAATACAATGGTTTTCAATATGGCACTCTAAAGTTCAGGGTGTTGGTAAAGGCTTATTTGCACAATTTGTACAAAGCTTGTTTGGTTATTCTAATGTTGCACCCAATGTAAAATTTAAGCAGATGATAGGACCACACACAACAATAATTGAAGGTAAACAAATAATATTCCTGAATGAAGTTGTCCTGGAGAATAACACAAACAAAACTAAAACTTTGTCTAATGAGTTTAAGGATTTAATTACTGAACCTAATTTATTTATTAATCCTAAAAACAAACCTCAAATAGAGATACCTAACTTGTGTAATTTCTATGTTCATTCAAATTCAGATACACCTTTGTTTATTGAAGATGAAGATAGGAGAGCCTTTGTTATTAACATCAAACATTCTAAAGAACTTGTCACTCACATGTTAATTAATGAAGGTTATAAAGATGATATCCTTGCAGTGATAGAAGACCCTTCAGGTTTCAAATGGCATTTATTAAATGAAGTACCTTATGACTATAAGATGTTTTTTGATGATGCACCTTTCACTCAAGATAAAGAAGAGTTAATCCAAAATAATAAGGGAGACTTTATTCAAGAGATGGAAGAAAGATTTCAGAATGAAGAGTTTCCTTTTGGTGATCTCCAGGAATACAGAGGTTATGGGATGAATAAGGAAATCCATATTGATTATACTTATAATGGAATGTGTAGTTCACTTGATCTAAAGAAAGTCCTTAAGAAAGCTGAAGATTTTAATGAAGTCTACTTCCATCTTAATGACGTCATTAGTTTCCTTAAATCAAAGAATACTAAATGGGAAAATGGTGATGATACAAGACAGGCTATATTACCAAATGGAAAGAAAAAAAGGGTTTACAATATGCACCCAGTTTGTGTTGATGGAAGCCACCTAGTAGATAAGACAGAAGGTGAGTTAGGTGAGCTTTATGTGAAGAAAACAGTGGTACCATTTTAATGAACCCTACAAGTAAAAAGAGGAAGTCAGCTCTACTTCAGAATATGGTTAAGGACAAAATCTTAAAAGCTTTCCCACACCTAAAGAAGAAAGATGTTGTCACTGCTAGTCATGGCCAAACTGGACCTGACGTAGTGTTATCTAAAGTGGCCAGAAAACTCGTGGGGGTGAATTTTGAATGTAAAAATCAGAACAAGATGAAGACAATTTATGATTGGTACAAACAGGCCTCAAAGGGTCAACACAAAATGCTTCCAGCAGTTGTTATGAAGATGAACACCAGGTCTCCACTTGTAGTTATAGACTTGGATGACTTCATAGATTTAATTAAGTGACTTTCATCTCTCATAGCAAAAGCCTTTTTTATAGAGCTTCATTTTCCCTGAAGATTAAAATTACACTTAAAGATGACTTTATGTTTTACCTTGAGAGACTTGAGAGATTGAGAGAGTGGTCAATTTGTAAAGGACTATTAGAGTTTTATCTCTCATCCCTCTCACTGTATACTGCGTGTCAACACTTGGGGAAACCTAGGTACAAACAGAAGTTATTTAGAGGTAATACATGATGAAAACAGATACGCATTTATACACACTTACAAGAGGTGAGTTTGCTAAAGAGATAGGAAAATCAACAGATTGTGTGAAGAAGAATATGAAAAGAGGAAAATATAAAGAGCTATATATCTTCATAAACTCTCAATACTTTTTCAAGAGCCGAGAGGCAGTGCGTGAAATAGGGGTTGTGTACCCAGTCAAGTCGTACCCAGTAAAACGAAAAATTAATAGAGGCAATCATGAAATTGCTATGGAAAAAGGAAACTATCCAAATAGAGCCTTTGCTAATCATAACCATATGAAGAAGATGATTGCATTAAGAGGCAAACTATCAAATGAAGAGTTGGCCCTTATCCCTGAACTAGAAAACAAAGCTAAAGCAGAACGAAGAAGACAGGTCCAGGCACAGTCTCAAACACATAGAGATAACACTTTGGGAAACACCAAAAGAGTTAACACTATGTATCACCCCAAGTATGGAGGGTTTGTATCTGTGGATGATAACAAGTATAAGTCCACGAATTATGGGACTTTCAGCGATAAAGACTACTACTAAACCTAGTTTTAAATGCTTGTTTATTAACAAGAGGACCAATGAGCATATCAATAAAGAATTTACAGTTGCTCAAATTGATAAATACCTAGGTGAGTATATTAAAGACAGGGCAATTAAGAGAGGCCACACAACTACAACTGTTGTGAAGAGAGGCGACAACTGGAAAGTCACAATTACATATTCTAATGGGAAGTGACATAGACTAAAGGGCTTTTAGTTTTTGTAATTTATTTTTTAGTCTCTATATTAAGATTATCATTAAGTAATATTCCTGGTGAAGAGACATATCTTGTTGTCCAAATAAAATTAATCTTTTCACCAGAAATTCCCCCAATATTTTTTTCGTATTTTTTTTGCTAGAATTTTTTGCCCAATATTTTTTATAATATTATTTTTTAAAGGGCCGATTTATGGAAATGAAAAATTACCTGTTTAAGAAGCTAGAACAATGAATACATAGTAGATATGTACGAACCTAATACCAGAGACCCAAAGCCATTATTTAAGAACTAAAACTACGTTTGGTTTCTAATGGTTCCCACTATTAAAAGAACAAACCAAGTCATATCTTATAAAGTGTAATTGGTGTTAAAGGCTCTGTTTTGCTACACTGCATGG
>Ga0208814_1001613_pt1 | contig 10347 bp, 4 predicted proteins | sample MalvirAntarct_55_FD_184253 | JGI IMG/M metagenome (GOLD analysis project Ga0208814, IMG submission 184253) | Marine viral communities from the Global Malaspina Expedition - Malaspina viral metaG Antarct_55 (SPAdes) (version 2) | ecosystem: Environmental > Aquatic > Marine > Oceanic | place: South...
ACGGAAACCCACAAGCCGCTCTGAGTTGATCTAGGGCGTGTATAAAATCAGCGTCCATCTCGTTCTCGCCAGTTTCTTGGCAATCAAAGTCTGATAGGCTGAAGTATTTAAAATCATCTTTCATTTATTTACAGTTCCTTCTTAGTTGGTTTAATACTTTACCACCTGCGGCCATGTTCATTTTACGCATAGGGTCGTCTTGATCCATGTACGCAGTCCCTGCACCCTCATTGTATGGCAACCCTGTGAGCTTGTTTATACGCTCGTCAGGCTCAGCGGGTGCGTTAGGTATAGGTGTAGATACCTCACCGCCTATGTTAAATCTGGGACGTTCTACAAGTCTTTCTTTTACAATCGCTCCTTTTAATTTCTTTTGCGTTTCCTTTAAAGATTTATTGTACTCATCCACAAACTCAACACTAAACGCACTTTCAATTGCTCTACCTGCTCCATATCCCGGAACTTTCTTACCAAAGAAACTAACAATGTCTCCCCTACTACTTAGCTTAAAAAAATCTTGGGCTAGTGGGCTGACCGATGCTATTCCGGCTATTGGGTTTTGATAAATTTGCGAGGTTTTAGTTGCCTGTTGAATTAACTGTATAGGTAAACTGTTTAACCCTGTACGATTAATAGCGGCCCCATAAATTTCTTCACTGCTTTTAAGCCTTTCAGATTCGCCACCACTCCTAGCATAGTTAGCCCACCTAGCCATATTAGTCATTATAAGCCCTGCACTAATAATACTTGCATTGTTGCTTAAAGATGTAGGATTTTTTATAACACTTTTTACCGCGCCTTTTAGGATTGTATTAGTAAAAGCGGCAGGATACCCTAGAAACTGAAACATAATAGATGTTTGAGGGTCGGCCAACCAGACAGGCTTTAACCCAGACTCAGGCGAGGGCTGTAAAATAACTTCGTTTGTGTATCGCGCCGCGCCACGTTGAACAGAAGTATAAAATTCGTCGCCCTGTTTACTGCCTTGGTTTACCCAGTTTACGCCGCTATCAATGTCTACATTAAGCTCACTGAGTTGATCTTTAAGCCTTACAATCCTTTTAGAGTCTGGAAGTTTTGCATGTTTTGCAATTTCTTTTAAGTTGTCTGTAATTAAAGATTTGCCTGTTACAAAAGAAGACATCTGTACAAACTTAGTCCACTGATCTAGGAGTGTTGTTTTAAAAAATACGTTGTTTATGTTCCTAGCCAGTTGAGTATTTAGAGCTTCGCCGGATAATCTTTCAGCCACATCACTCATTGCAGTGTCTAACGCAATTCCAAACTTATTCATTTCTTTCCAAACTTCTTGCTCAGACAAACCCTGCTTACCTAGTTTTTCTTTTAGCTGACTAGAAATTGTTTTAAATGACTGATCAGAAGCAGTTACAAAACCTTTTAAACTTCTAACCCCTCCCGCTTTAGAGATATTTAACATTATTTCAGTTACACTAGAAACAGTAGCAAGCGGCAAATAAGCCAAACGATTTGCTAAACCGTAGGTATCTACTAATCCTTGAGCTACACTACTTTCAAAACGAGTGACACCCTCACCAGTAGTTAGTTTAAAAACTTCAAGGATATTTGCTTCGTCAGTTTTAGTTAAAGTTTTACCGGAGTCTTGCATTTCTTTTCTTATTTTATTTATATACTTTTCTTGGAAGCCGTCTCTTCCGTTAGCTATCTTTTTAATTCCAATAACGCCAAACACTTCTTCTTTAGCTAGTTGCTTAGATGATGTGAAAATGTAATTATTCATAACATTAACAACATCGCTATCTAGAAAGTCTTCAAAGTCATTGTCGTTAATTTTGTCAAACGCCCTGTTTTGTAACGAGAAAAAGCTAGACCCAGAAACGCTTCCTCCACCCAATTGATTTTGCTTATCTAACATTTCAGTTACAGTTTCTTGGGCCTCTTCTAAAGTTTTAACCTGCTTAGAGTCTACAAGTTTTTGTTTAAACACTTCTTGATTTTGTTCTATGGCTTTCCTATCCCAAGCGCGTGGAAAATAATCTTTTATTCTTTCTTTGGTCTTAATCTTCTTACCAGATTTTGTTATTTTTGCAGGGGCTTCGCGAGCTAGTAACCCTGCACCTTCAAGCTCATCACCTATATCATCTAGAATAGCCCTTAGTTCTTTTCCAATTAAATTAATGTTGTCGTTTTCAGAAGCTTGACCTCTCATTGCCCTAGCTAAATCTTTATTAGCTAAATCAGACAGCTTGCCTTTCATGTTAACTGCCAACGGCTCCATAGCTACTTTAGACCTAACGTAATAACCACCTAGTTTTTCTTGATAGGTTTCAAAAAAATCTTTACCTTCCCGCGCTCTTTCCCCACGGACTGTTCTACCCGCATCGTATCTAAACATTTTCATCAATTCTCTAGCCGTTGCAGAGTCCTTAGCAAAAGACTCAATTACAGCCACAGGCTTAAAAATTAACTTAGAGCCATACCTGTTTACGTATCTGTTAACATTGTAAGAAATTTTATTTTGTATGCTTTTTAAAGGTTTGTTAGGATTATCAGCAACTGTTTGATTAACAACATCTACAATTTCTTCTGTTGTTTTTTCTCCACCACCAACCTTAGCACTTATAGTAGAAGCTAGGCTGTCTATTTCTTTAGGTGCGGGCATAGCTGTAAAAGATTCAAACTCAAACAACTTATCATACTCAGCTTTAAATTGTAACGGGACTATGCCCTGCTCTGCTCTGCTAAGATCAGCTTCGGCCTGTCTGCCTATAGTGTCAGAGTCTAACTGAGAATTTAAAGAACCTATTCTATCCTGAACAGCTTTACGTTCTTCTGCTGTCCTTTCTTTTTCTTTTCTTTTATGGCGTATAGATTTAATTTTTTGTGTTGTAGGTGTGCCGCCCTTAACAACTGGTTCTTCTGTAGAAGGTGTAAGTTTTTTTAAAGTTGTTCGTAACTCTAAAATTTCTGCATTGATTTTCTTGCGGTTGCCTCTAGTTATTTTCTGACTAGCTGTACTTAACAGTCGTTCTTTTACAGACTCAAGAAAGATTTCTCTTGTCCCTGAAATAGAAATATCGCCCCACTTCTCGTCTATAATTTTATTAACTTCTGGATTTTCTTTTGTAGAAGAAAGCTCGTCAGCCTTTTTAGAAATAGTATCTACGTCCATGTCGTTTCGCATACGTTTCATGGCGGCTTTAGAACCTCCAGAAACCATAGCAGTTAGCGTAGCACCCGCAGTAGCGCCCATGCCTATCATAGCGGCAGTTCTTTTAATATCGTAGCTTTCAGAAAGGTCTGTCCCAACTTCATAGCGTTGTAGCTGATCTTCGTAAACGCCGCTACCTGTACCTGCGGTTATTGCACCCCTAACAGCTTGACTTGAGGTTGTTTCAGAGGTTGCGATACGCTTTAAGCCTTGCTTTAAAGTTTCTTTACCGACTGTCTGAGCGGCCACGTTTCCTGTGCCGCCTGTGAAAATTAAACCTAATAAAGATATTGGACTAGCTATCATGTCAGTAGCTATATCTTTAGTAGCGTCCCAAGTTTCTTTAGACCCACTAACTTTTGTTTTATCCCAACTGTCTCTAAGAAAGCGGTAGTCTTTTTTGCCTTGCTCACTTAGCTTGTCAACATTACCATTTCTAGATAATATAGTTTCTATGCGATACGTTTCATCGCGCATAACTTCTGCAATATCGCGCCTACCGCTTTCTTGAAACTCGTTACCGCCAAACCAAGACCCTGTGTCTAAGCTTCCGCTCATGTCTGCAAGCTCATTAAGGTATCTTTCACCTGCATTTTGAACACGTAGGTCGTTTGACCACCCTGTAACACTAGTTGGCACTTCATCAGGAAGATCGCTAGGTACATACTGAAGAACCTCTTTAGAATCTTTTTCTTCTTCCTCTTTATTTTCTTTAGAGCTGTCTAAAAATATTGCCATTATAAAATGTATCCTGTGCTAACTAAATTATTTAAGTACGGTAGGGCTTTCTAAGCCTAGCATTAATTCTATAGTTTTTAACTCTTCTTCAAGTTTTGGAAGATTCTTTTTAATTAAACGCCTTTGAACTTTAGTTGTTTGAGGATCAATAAGTCTAGCTTCCTCATTAATTTTTGTAGCTTTCAACTCTTCGTATTTAGTCTGCACCCTAACAATGGCTTTACTTCGGGTTTGTTGTGTAACAGTGCGCTGTGGATTAGCTATAATTCTATAAGCGTTTGCAAGGCTGTCACTAGAAAGACCTTTATACTTATTGATCTGATTAACATTTTCTTTAGACAGATTTTTATTAAGGCTAATAATTCTATTAGCATCTTCTGCTAACAAAGCAGATTTGTCGTCTGTTGTTCCATCACTCGACACACCATAGAAATTTTCGCGTCTTGCGTTTTCTAGCATTAACTCAAACACAGTAGTTTTTTCGCCATTCTGACGCATTACTTGCAATGTAAACAAATTACTTTTGCCATTATCTGTGCTTAGCTGTTCTTTTGTAGGAGCATTTTTTTCAAAGAAATAATTTCTAGTTTGAGCAGTAAACCTTTCTTTGTCTGTATCTGAACGGCTTTTAAAACCTAAGTTTCCTTGTTGTAGAGCGTCTATAACAGCCGTGCCTAGTTCTTCCTCAGACATCTCAATTTTTAATTCAGGGTCAGACATATATAAATCATTTAACGCTTCTATAACTCTATAGCCGTTGATTTCAGTATTAGCAACTATGTTGGCTCCGCTGTAGTTTGCATTATCAAGACCTACTGAAGCTGTGTATTCCATGTTGTTTAAAGTTATTTGGGTGGCTATTTTTTGAGAAAGCTCTGGATCAAATCCGTGTTGTTGTGCTACGTTATATCCGTTTTTAAATGTTCTTCCATAGATACCTTGTAAAACTGCTTTCTTTTTCTCAGGAGTTTGCTCTGTACCTCCTATTTTTTCTAAATACGTAGTAATGTTGTCTCTTGAGCTTTGAGGAAGTCTCTTTAATACATCGTTAAAATTTTCTTCAGCCACTCTTAGGTTGTTTGCACTAACTGGGTCAGCTTGCGTAGCCTCTGAAGGCTGTTTTAAAACTTCTTCTTTATTTGTATGTACAACTCCAAGAGTTTCTCCGCTCATGTGAACGGCTTTTAATACAGTTGCTTTTATAGTAGCTCCAGTTATAGCGTGAGGATACTCTATTTCTTCTTCTACATTTATTTGTACAGTCTCATTGTCTATAAACTTTGCTGAAAAAGGATCGCTAGGGTCAGCTTCAATTGGAAAGTCAAACGTGCCGTCAGGGTTTTCATACTTTTGTTTAAGAACAGAATAAGTTATTTTGTTGCCTCCTATTTCTCTTGTCCTTGTGTCGGGTACAGAACTTATTAATTTTCTTTGTTTTTTATCAAAGTCTTTCACTCTGCTTTTAATATTTGTAGCAAGAGCCTCCACATCTGGTATAGATAATCCCTTATTAAAAGCTTGCGTAAGTGCTTTCATTTCTAAACCGTTTTTTACAAACGCTTCATTTTCAAGTTTCAACAGTACTCTAGCTTTGGCTTCTGTAAAGATTGTAGCGTTGTCCTTACCACGAACTAGTTTGTTTAGTATAGTCGTACCTACGTTTTCAGGGAGGTCGGCTCGTTTGCTAACAAACTCATCGTACTTGTCCATATCAACAAGGGTTTGGCCTTTAGCATATAAGTTCTCTAGTTTTTTTAATATGCCGCTAGTTTTTGTATCGGGTTCGCCGTCCTTACCTTTTATAGTTTCGCCATAAACTAACTCGCGGGCGTAGATGTCCATGGCCCCGCCTAGCTCATCAGCGTCCACAAACGAATCTTCGTTAATGTTGCCGTTAAACCTTTCTTCGGCCATTGGTCTAGCTACAGTTTTAACTAAGTATTCTCCCAAGCCTTCTAAGCTATTAGTTCCTTTGTCATACACAGATTTAATTTTATTGTTGTATAAATTAAGACCTTCTTCATATTTAATTCTGTTATTTGTTAAATCAGCATCGTCTGAAAAAGTCTCTCTTTCTTTAGCTAGATTTGCGTTATACGTGTTAATTGCCATGTTGCCTAGTGACGTTATATTTTCATTACGCTGTTGCTTTTTCTGCCTTGCTCTCTGCTGTCCAGACAACATGCTGTATGTGCTTTCAATACCCATATTATTTTCTTCCCATTAAACTAGGTTGTTGTGGTTCAGCAGTTTCCTGCGCTTCTTCTAATGGCTCAGCAGTTTCGGGTTGCCCCATCAAACTTGGCATTTCTTTTGTATCTAATTGACTAACTAATTCTTTAATTTCTTCGGGTGCTTGACTTATGTCCAAAGCAGACTCATCGTCTTCTGAACTCTCTAGCTCATCTCCGGCTTCAATAACATAATCAATACCTGCTTTTTCAGACAGTGCCATAATCATGTAAGCAGTTGGCTCCATAAGCATTAGCATTAAGTCAGGGTTCCATTTACCTTCTGTAAAACCACCAAACAAAACAAGCTGAGTTACTTCCATGATAGCCGCGCCTTGAGCTACGCTAGTCATTACATTTTTGTAAATGTCTTCGCTTGTTAGAGTGTGCCAGATATACTCCATAGCTTCTTTAGGGACTGTAAATTCCGGTGCGGCTACGTATGGTGCGGGGCTATCAGGGTCTTCAGACAAAGATTGGCCCGGAATTGGACGCTCCATTTTGCTTAAATATTGTTGTACAGAAGGATTCATTCCTACCATTGTTCTTCTCCTATCCAGTAAAAGATAAATTTTGGGCCATGTTTTTAGACCAATTAGATGTAATAACCGTGTTAGGAGAAGCGTATAAACCTTGAACCTGTAAAGGACGTATTCTTCTTTCTGTAAGGTCAGCAAGTACCCCGCCTCTGTTTTGATCTAAATCAGGAACGTCTATACTTTGCACATAGCTTCCGTCACCTTGTGGCTCTCCATCGGCTCCAAAAGTTTTCTTTATTGCTTTCCCTATGTTTTCAGCAGAAAGTTTTGATTCTGTAGGAACAGGAACATTTGTTGAGCCTCCCGCTAAGAGGGAAGGGGGTGTAGGAGTGCCAGTTTTAGCAACTACTTGGCCGTCAATTATTTCAAAACCTTCACTTACGTTTGACGCTACAACACCTGAACTAGTTCCTAAATCTTTAAAGGCTCCTGCATTTACTTTTACTTCTGGAATAACAACACCAGTAGTGTTCCCTGCATTTAAACCTGACATTTGTGGTTCACTTAGAATAGGATTTTCAAATTCGACCGGAGACATGTTGGGAGTGCCAGTTAAGTTCGGCCCCTTTGCTGTTGCTAGTGCTTGAGCTTTAGCCGCATAGGAATTTAAGCCTGTTAAAGTGTCTTTAGAAAATAAACTTGTGACAGCATCACCTGTTTTAGTAAACGCGCTTTCTGCGGCGGCTTTAACAGTCCCCCAGTTTTTGTCAGTAATGTTAATTTTACCGCCGCTCATTCCTGATACAAGGTCATCCATGCCCGGAATTTTATTAGCTACAGCGCCGACTACTTCGCCAACAACTTGAGTAACTCCTTCAGTAACGCTACTAACTATTTTGCTTGCCCCCCTTCCTATTTCAACAGCGGCATTTAAAAACTTACCTGCTCCGCTTACAATGGCGCTAGAAGAACCCATCATAGTTGCGGCCCACCCGCCTAAAATCTCCCCTAATCCGGGCAACAAAAAGCTCATAGCTATCTGACCTACGATGCCTATCTTGTTCATAAACTTGCCAACTTTCATAGCAACTTTTTTAATTCCTTTGCCAATCTTTTTAACAACCTTTTTAACGCCTTTCCAAAGTTTACTTAAAAATCCCATTGTATGCCTCTTATGTAAATATGTTGCCGATTAAAGTTAATAGTGTGCTTGTGGTTGAGCTTCCTTTTCCTGCCGCCGCTTCGTTTTGAAGGGCTGTAGAGTACATAACAGTTTTGCGTTGCTCTTCGTTTTCATAGGCTGTTCTAACATAAGCCGCTTCATCACGCAGGTTCTGCCATAAAAACTCTTGCTCTGCGGAAGAAAGATTGAAAGCCATTTGAGCGTTTGTAGCGTTAGCAGAATTTTGAGCGGCGGTGTCAATTGTATTGGCTTGTCTACGCCATGTAATATTTGATTGACTTACAGCTTGAGCATTTGCGGCATTCCACTGGTCGCGTTGAAACTCTGTTTGAGCATTAAACTGGTCAGTTTGGCTTGCTAGTTGTGCATTTATTTTAGAAACTTCTACATCCAACCCTGCTTGTGTGGCCGCTTGTTTATTTTGTTCTGAAGCATTAAACTGTGACATTGCGTTGAGAGAAGAAGAATTAAACTGTGACATTGCGTTAGCTTGACCTATCATAAACTGATCTATTTGGTTTTGAGATGTAGCACCAAACTGTTTTGCGGCGTTAGTAGCGGCCTGATCTGATAAAAGTGTCTGCTGTTTTATTTGCTGATCCATAACAACAGCCTGTTGCTCATTGCTAAGGTTAGCCATGTCCATAGTTAAGAAGTTTTTAGCGTTCTCTACGGATACTCTTGTACGTGCGTCAGCGTTAGCTAGATCAACCTGCGTAAGGGCTGTAGCATTCTGTATTGCTGTCTGCTGATCGGCACTGAACTTTGTAGCCGTCATAGTCTGCATAAACTTACTGTTAGCCATTTCCATTTGTTGTTTGTTGCTCATCTGACTCATATCAAAATTAGCGTTTACTTGGGCATTAAACATTGCCGCGCTTTGTTCGTTGCTAAGATTTGCAAGTCCCATCTGCTGTGCAAGTTGTGCGTTAACCTGTCCTGCCGCCATCTTCTTTTCGTAGACTTGAAGTTCTGCAATGTTTTCAGCAGACATAGAAGCCATATCAGCTTGACTCTGTGAGCTAAGATTAGCAAGACTGATCTTTTCTTCCATAGAAAGATTAGCCATGTCAGCGTTTTGTTTAAGCTGTTCGTTCTGCGACATAACCTGAACAAAAGTATTAAGCTCTTGGGTTCTGCTTCTATTAGCTTCAGTAAAGTTAGCGGCATCTACATTTGAACGCTCTTGAAGGTTCGCAAGCTCCATCTGCTGTTCGTTGCCTAAGTTCGCAAGCTCCATTTGCTGTGCAAAACCCGCATTAGTTTTCTTAAAGTCTACAAGATTATTTAGATTAGCAAGACGCATTTGTTGGTCAGCAGACATGTTAGCTCTTTCTGTAGTGTTCTTTTCAGAAAGTTCTGACAGTTCAACCTTGAGCCTTGCATCTAAATTTACTTCTTCCATGCGCGAGTTAAGCTCAGTCTGTCGTATAGAGCGTTGAACTTTAGCGTTGTATGTAGTTAACTTCGACTGCTGTTCGTTAGTTAATGATTCAGAATCAGCACGATTAAGAGACTCTAAGTTTGCAAGCTCCACTTGCTGTGCTTGTGTAAATGTTTGTGAAATTGCTTGCTGTCGCAACTCAGCATTTAAAGTTTCTGTTTTAAGTTTTGTATTTAAATTAGCTAACTCAACCTGCTGATCTTTATTTAAGTTTTCAGAAGACGCTTGGTTTTCTGCCATAAGATTAGCAAGATTAATTTTTTCAGAAGCTGTAAAGTTTGCAAGTTCTGTTTGCTGTGCTAACTCAGTGTTCTGCGACATAAACTGTGCATAAGTCTGTAAGCGTTGCAGTTCAAAACGATTATCTTCAGTAAAGTTAGCAGTATCTGTAGCCGCTCTTTCAGCTAGTTCAGCCATGTTTATCTGCTGTTCGTTGGACATGTTAGCCATATCCATCTGCTGAGCTAGTGTTGCGTTAGTCTTTTTAAAATCTACAAGAGTGCTTAACCGCGTTAATCTTTCTTGATTTACTGCTGACATAGAATCGCGTGAAGCAACATTTTTCTCAGCTAAATTAGCTAGTTCTACTTGCAAGCCAGTACTTAAGTTAGCTTTTTCCATATCTTGCTGTAGGTCTGCTTTTCGCATAGTTCTAGAAACTTGAGCGTTATACGTTTGCAGTCGTGCTTGTTGATCAGCGTCCATCTGCTTGCCTGATCTAGCACTTTCGGCTTGCAAGTTGGCTAAATCCATTTGAGCGTTAGTGTTTAGTTCTGCAATAGCGGCTTGTTGATTCTGTGCCGACACTTGTTGTGCGCGTTGCTGAGCCATCTGCGCGTTAGCCATGCTTGTATCTTGTTGTTGTTGAGCAGAGGTCATTACAGCTTGTTGATCAAATGATCCTTGCTGTACTTTAATCTGCTGTGCCATTTCTGCTGTCTGAGAAGCGGCAGTCTGACGGTTAGCAAGATTCTGCATTCTTACTTGCATAGTGTTTTGTGCAGAAGCAAGATTAGCTTGTTGTTCGTTGCTTAGATTTTGTTGTGCGCGTTGCTGTAAAGCTTGAGCATTGCTCTGAGCCA
>Ga0208814_1001614_pt1 | contig 10340 bp, 10 predicted proteins | sample MalvirAntarct_55_FD_184253 | JGI IMG/M metagenome (GOLD analysis project Ga0208814, IMG submission 184253) | Marine viral communities from the Global Malaspina Expedition - Malaspina viral metaG Antarct_55 (SPAdes) (version 2) | ecosystem: Environmental > Aquatic > Marine > Oceanic | place...
CCCTTGGTTCCGGACGCTCGGTTGCAACTACTTTACAAATGAGTCCCTATGTAAAAAATTTTGCGAAAAAATATTTTACGAGTATACTTTTGCCATGGCTGAAGAAACCACTGAAAACAGTTATTTACAATCTATGTTGTCTCAACTAGAGAATGCAGACATTAGCAACCCTGCCGCTATGAAAGTAAAGATGTTATTAGATATGCTTCCTTCTGAAGATAAATCCGCAGGAGAGAATGTATTAGATGTTGTTTCCATGATTCCCGGAATGGGATCCATAAAAGCCGCAGAACCTATTTTAAAGATGATGACTCCCGCGATGCGTGGTATGATGAAATCGAAACAAGGACAAGCAAAATCTCGTAAAACTACGGGAGTTCTTCCGGGAAAATTCACAGGCGGTTCTAGGTTAAATACGGAAACTAGAGAAAGCGTCATGGATTTTTATAAAGAAACTAAAGGTGGTGCTTTCCTTGAAAATTTAAGCGATGAAACATTAACAGCGTTAAACGCGAACAAAGCTAAAATAATCGCCGCTGCCGCACGAGATAAACAAGCCTCGCGGCAAGGGTTAAAACGTATTATTGAGTTAATGGGTTGGGATTAAACAATATTTTACTTTTTGTTGCGCTTTAGCATATACTTAGCCCATGGCTGAACCTACTGAAAACAACTTATCAGACTATCTACAAGATATTGGTGATTTTATTAGCGACAGTGCTCAACAGGTCGCGGACACTGATCAAGAGTTCATGGATGAATACTACGGTGAATATCCTGAAAAATCTGCAAATACAGCACTAGGTATATTGTCTGCCTTTCCTGCAGCAGGTGGTGCTAGATTATTTAATTTGATAAAAAACAATTCTAAAGCACTTCCAAATATGGTCAAAGATTCTGACGTTATGCTACCTCTTTTACAAACATTAGGACTAGGTGCGGGAACATTAGGTTCTGGAATAGAAATGCGTGAACGTAGAGAAAACGAAGCAGACACAATCGGCTACAGACGTATGTCTGATCATCCTGATCATCCTGAATTTCAGGAAAGACCCAGCCTCACCGATTTCGGTGGTTTTTTTAATACACCTGATCATCCTGATCACCCTGACTTTCAGTCTGACAGAGGTACCGTAATAATGAGTGAGCCTCACCCATATACGGGTGAGCGAATAAAAAGAATCGGCTACAGAAATATTTCTGATCACCCTGACTTTCACTCTCAGAAAAAAGCTGACTTTCACTCTCAGAAAAAAGCTAACGGTGGCGAACTAAGTAATCTTAATGAAATTTACAATCTTCTTAATTCAGAATACGTTACTAGAGAAGGATTAAACCCCGATACACCTAAACTTGATGCATTGGCTAAATCCTTTTTACCTGTAAACGAAGATGGTACTCTTAATTACGGGGAAGCGGCTATGGCAATAACCCCATTAGGTTGGGTAGCCCGATTAGATAAAATTAACGACGCTCGTAGAATTGCTCAAAAACAGTTTAAAGTAGGCGTTGATCTATCTTCTCCAACAGAACAAGCGGCGGCTAAAAAAGTACTAGACCGTTTAAAACGACAAGAAGCGGATGAGTTTACTCCTAAGCAACTGTCCGAATACGCAGCAATGAAAAATAAAAAAGTAGGAACCGAGATAGCAGCAAAAAAAGGAATAGCTACACTAAGGGGAACATTAGAAACCGCAGGAGAAGTAGCGAGTAAAAAAGCAGAACAAGCGAACATAAAAGGTTCAGCACAAGGACTAGACGCCTTATTTGATGCACTGAACAAATAAACGATGACCACTACCCGAGATCGGTTAGACGCATTAAAACAAATTGACCTAACTTATTTAGATAAGGCGGAAGCTAAAGAGTTTACGGTTCTATTGGAAGAACTGACTAAACGAGAGTTTCAAGAAAAATCTACCAGTACGTTCATGCATTTCGTTAAATCGATTTGGAAAGAGTTCATTAACGGCGATCACCACGTTAAAATGGCAAAAGCCTTTGATGATATCGCTTCGGGCAAATTAAAGCGGTTAATTATCAATATGCCGCCAAGACATACTAAGAGCGAATTTGCTTCGCATTTGTTTCCTGCTTATCTATTAGGTAAAAACCCTAAATTAAAAATTATAGAAGCAACGCATACTTCTGACCTTGCGATTAACTTTGGTCGTAAAGTTCGTGATTTAATTGACAGTGAAGAGTACTACGAGTTATTTCCGGACACCGAACTAAAAGCCGACAGTCGTTCTGCCGGTAAATGGTTAACGAACAAAGGTGGCGAGTATTATGCTGCAGGTATTGGCGGTGCGTTAGCCGGAAGGGGGGCGGATTTGTTCATTATTGACGATCCTCACTCTGAGCAAGATGCAATGTCCGATAAAGCGATGGATGATGCGTATGAATGGTTTATGGCAGGTCCTCGTCAACGGTTACAGCCCGGAGGAGCCATCGTTATTGTAATGACTCGTTGGAATAAAAAAGACTTAACGGGTAGACTTATTAAAAAGATGACGCAAGAAAAAGCCGCAGATCAGTGGCAAGTGATTGAATTCCCTGCAATTTTACCTTCAGGCAAGCCTCTTTGGAACAATTTTTGGAAATTAGAAGAATTAGAAAGTATTAAAGCCTCAGTTAGTCCGTCTAAATGGGCGGCGCAATATATGCAAAGACCAACAGGTGAGGGTATATCTATTATCCCTAAAGAGTGGTTTAAGATTTGGGAAGCGGATGATCCACCTAAATGTGATTATTTGATACAATCATACGATACTGCGTTTCTAAAAAGCGAAAGAGCTGACTTTACCGCTATAACAACATGGGGAGTGTTTTATCCGGAAGGCAAAATCGGCGAGGAAATATACCACGGCAACGATGCGCATATAATCTTAATCGATTGTATAAAAGAACGTTTTGATTTTCCTGAGCTTAAAAATGAAGCGTTACGTTTATATGACTATTGGGACCCCGATACGGTGATTATTGAAGCTAAAGCTAGTGGTATTCCCTTAGTACAAGAATTACGCAGAGTAGGTATTCCTGTTAATACTTTTTCTCCCGGAAAAGGACAAGATAAGATAGCTAGGCTTAACTCTGTTTCTCCTATTTTCCAAGATGGACGCGTTTGGGTTCCTGAAAATCGTTTTGGTGAAGAACTAATGGAGGAAGTTAGTGACTTTCCCGGCGGAGAGAACGATGACTTAGTAGATGCGACAACATTAGCCCTAGCTCGGTTTAGGGAAGGTGGATTTTTACAATTAACCAGTGACTATTTTGAAGAAGAAGAGTACCATCCTTCTGAAAGGGTTTATTATTAATACAAATCATACTATGATGTGAACATATATGTGAGGTGGTTTTAAATGGCAATCGAAAAACAATCTTTATCCTTAGTTCCTGATTCTCAAGAAGAATTTGAAATAGAACTTATGCAAGATCCTGAAGAAGATACAGAACTTTTTGTACAACCTGACGGAACTATAGTTCGTGGTAGTGATATGCCTGAAGAAAAAGAATCTAAATTTGGTGAAAATTTAGCAGAAAACATAGATGATCGTGAGTTATCCACCATTGCAACTGAATTAGTCTCCTCTTTCGAAGAAGATTTAGAATCTAGAAGCGATTGGTTTCAAACATATGTCGATGGTTTAGATTTATTAGGTATAAACTCTGAATCTAGATCACAACCTTTTGTTGGAGCCTCTGGAGTACATCACCCAATACTTGCAGAAGCCGTAACTCAGTTTCAAGCACAGGCTTACAAAGAATTATTACCTGCTGGCGGTCCAGTAGATACCGAAGTATTAGGATTATCTGACGACGAGAAGCTAGAAAAGGCAAATCGCGTTAAAAACTTCATGAATTACCAAATAACCTATAAAATGGAAGAATATGACCCTGAAATGGATCAACTTTTGTTTTATTTACCCTTAGCAGGCTCTGCTTTTAAGAAAGTTTACTATGATCCTGCCGTAGGACGGGCTGTTGCTCGTTTTGTTAAGTCAGAAGACCTAGTTGTGCCTTATTATGCGGTAGATTTACTAACTTCACCACGAATTACCCATGTAATACACATGGCAGAGAATGAATTACGCAAATTACAGCTTTCTGGGTTTTATGTAGATACCGATATGAACTCTCCTGAAAGTTCTTCTGATACTTCTCCAGTAGATGCTAAAATTGAAGAATTACAAGGATTAACTAGAACGATAAGTGACGAAGAATTTACTTTATTAGAGATGCACGTTGATTTAGACCTAGAAGGACACGAAGACACTGACGAAAGCGGTGAAGAAACAGGTTTAAGGTTGCCATACATCGTTACTATCTGTAAAGACAACAATAAAGTACTGTCTATTCGTCCAAACTACGATGAAAAAGACCCAATGCGTAAAAAAGTACAATATTTTACTCATTATAAGTTTCTTCCGGGACTTGGTTTCTATGGTTTTGGTTTAATTCACATGATGGGAGGTTTAACTAAATCAGTTACCTCAATCTTGCGTCAATTAATTGATGCAGGAACACTGGCTAACTTACCTGCTGGATTTAAAGCACGTGGTTTAAATATTCAACGACATGATGATCCACTACAACCCGGAGAGTGGCGAGATGTTGACGCTCCCGGAGGTCGATTACAAGATGCATTTTTACCGTTACCTTATAAAGAACCAAGCGCCACTTTAGCTAGTTTGTTAGGTGCTTTAGTTGATTCAGGTAAACAATTTGCTTCTACCGTAGAAGGTCCAACAGGAGACGGTAATTCCGAAGCTCCTGTAGGTACGACAGTTGCCTTGTTAGAAAAAGGACAACGTGTTATGTCTGCAATCCATAAAAGATTGCATTATGCACAAAGAACTGAGTTTAAAATCTTAAAAAGAGTATTTGGTGAGTTTTTACCGCCTGAATACCCGTATCAAGTACAAGGGGGCTCAGAAAACGTCTTTAAGACCGATTTTGACACAAATGTAGACGTAATTCCGGTTAGTGACCCAAATATCTTTAGTATGACACAAAGAATCACTTTAGCGCAGACACAGCTACAAATGGCGCAAGCCGCGCCTGAATTACACAATTTACGCGAAGCATATCGTAAAATGTACATCGCTTTAAACATAAAAGACATAGATTCAGTATTACCTCCGGAAGAAGAAGTTCAACCTAAAGATCCGGTATTAGAAAACATGGACGTGCTAAATAATATATCGTTACAAGCATTCCCACAACAAAATCACGACGCACACATAGCAGCACATACTGCGTTTTTAGAAAACCCAATGATACAACAAAACGCACAAGCAGTTGCTGCGTTACAAGCGCACATACAACAACATCAAGCTCTGAAATATAGAATTCAAATTGAAACTATTTTAGCTGAGCAAGGTATGCAGTTACCGCCTCCGGGACAAGCAGTACCTCCAGAAATTGAAAGTCAAATAGCAATTGCTGCAGCCCAAGCCACACAACAAGTTACAGGACAAGCCCAAGCCTTAGCTCAGGCAGAACAAGCAGCACAACAAGATCCGCAACGTGAAATGTTTGAAGCACAACTGCAGCTTGAAAAAGAACAATTAATGCAGAAAGAAACTAAAGACCAACGTGAGGCAGATATTAAACTTCAGAAGATAGATGCTGATGTTAGAGTTGCAGATACGAAGACAGCGGTTGAATTACAAGAACTAGAGCAGAAAGCCCAAGCCTTAGATCAAAAAGCTCAAGCGGATGCTGATAAAAATTACACCGAATTAGTTAAAACAGTTCGGGAAAGTAGGAACCAAAACGGAGAGTAACAATGCGTGAATTTTATGACAATATGAAAAAATATCCGTCTCCTTCCCCTAAGAAAGCAAAGGCTGCCCCTAGTTTTCCTAGTGTAGAAGACAAAACTAGAACTCAAACTGTTGAAGCTGGAGTATGTTTAGACACTCCTGAAAAAGCTAAAGTAAAAGCAGCTTATGGACAGACGAAAGGACTTCTTTGGTATAGATCAATTAAATAATGGACTATATCATAGCAACGGAGCATTTGCTCCGTAAATACCGTGAGAGAAAAGAAGCTCTTACGCAAACACTAGCATCTGGAAGTATTGAGAATTTTGAGCAATACCAAAGGATAGTTGGTGAAATCGCAGGATTGAGTTTCGCTGAACAGGAAATTCAATCCCTACATTCTAATATGGAGGATGCAAATGACTAATGTCGCCAGTAAAACTGTTCCAGATAGAGTAGACAACTTTGGAAGTAAAGGACGGATGGTTGATAAAACCGAAGAACCCGTAATTACCCCAGATAATTTAGAAAAACATGCAAATAAGTTACCACGTCCAACGGGGTATCGTATTTTAATATTACCTTTCACAGCCTCAAGCGTTACTAAAGGCGGTATACATTTAGCTAAATCAACCGTTGATAAAGAAAGACTAGCAACTGTTGTTGGTTATGTTGTCGCTAAAGGTCCAGACGCGTATGGAGATTTAAATAAGTTTCCTGACGGCGCTTGGTGTGAAGAAGGTGATTGGGTTATTTTTGGCAGATATGCTGGAGCTCGTTTTCAAATAGAAGGTGGCGATATGCGTCTTTTAAATGATGATGAGATTTTAGCCTGTATAGATGATCCCGAAGCAATTTTATCATAAACAATCATGGAGAAGACCATGCAACAAGAAGCAGAAGTAATAGAACTAGAACTTCCTGAAGGGGAGGTAGATATACACGCAGCAGACGTAGATGATTCAATTAAAGACGAAGTGGTGGAAGAAAAAGTTATTTCTAAGCCGAAAGATGAATTAGATCAAGTTACTGAGTCAGTACAAAAACGTATTGATAAATTAACGTATAAGATGCGAGAAGCAGAAAGACAGAGGGATGAAGCCGTTACTTACGCTCAAAGTGTTAATGTAACAGCTACGGATTTAAAAGAAAAGTTAAAAAATTCCGATTCTTCCCTTTTCAAAGAGTACGATAACAGGGTACAATCCGATATAGAACGGGCTAAGTCTTTTTTAAAGGAAGCTCAAGAATCAGGAGATGGGGATGGTGTTGCTAATGCAACTGAAAAATTATCTAGAGCGAGTGCTGAGGCAGAGAATCTTAGAAGAATATCTGCACAGCAACAAATTAGAGCTAAACAAACCTCTCAAGAAGTTCCTGTTGAAGCGTATAGACCGACTTTACAGCCACAACAAACCGCAGGTCCAGATCCAAAAGCAGAAGCATGGGCAGCTAGGAATGAGTGGTTTGGAGATGATCAAGCTATGACTTTTGCAGCTTTCGGAGTACATAAACAATTAGTAGAATCAGGAATTGATCCTGCTTCTGATAATTATTACTCTCAAGTTGATCAAAAAATGCAAGAAAATTTCCCACATAAGTTTTCTCAAGAGCAGTCTGCCCCCGTGCAACAGGTTGCTGCCTCTACTAGAGGTGCTACAGGAAGAAAAACGTCACGCAAAATCAAGCTAACGCCTAGTCAAGTAGCAATAGCTAAAAGACTAAACGTGCCACTTGAAGAATATGCTAAGCATGTTGAAGGAGTATAAAATGACTATAGAAAATAAAGATACAAACGTCACAACGGATCGAAACTCACGATCTGCCGAGACACGAGTCTCTCAAACTCGCAGAACGCCTTGGAAGCCCCCGTCGATGTTAGACGCACCCACACCACCTGCTGGATATCAGTTTAGGTGGATACGTGAAGCCACACGAGGACAGGATGATAAATCTAATATGTCTAAACGCATACGAGAAGGATACGAACCTGTGAGAGCAGAAGATTATCCAGATTTTGAAGCACCAACAATTGATAGTGGAAGTAATGTAGGAGTAATAGGGGTAGGAGGTTTAATTCTTGCTAAAGTACCTGTTGAAACAGCGGACGAGCGAAACGCTTATTTTAAAGACCAAGCGAAATCCGCTATGGACGGTGTTGATCAGAACTATATGCGAGAAAGCGACGGTAGAATGCCTATAAAAGATAGTGATATCCAAAGGTCTTCTAAAGTCGCATTTGGAAGTAAAAAATAATTGACGATTAATAACATATATAAAGGAGCTAAATAATGGCTAACACAGATAAACCTGATGGTTTTACTCCCGCATATCATATGTACGGTGGTGTTATTCGTCCTGCTAAAATGAGAATCGCAAGTGAAGCATCGGCATCTATCTTCAGTGGAGATGTTGTAAATTTATCTAGTGGTTATGTCATTCAAGGCACGGCGACAGGCACACCCGTAGGCGTATTTTATGGGGTATTTTTCACAGCAACCGATGGCACTCCAACTTTTTCTAAAGTTTGGACTGGCAGCACGGCTACCCTTGGTGGTGCCGATGCAGAAGCTCTCGTTTACAACGATCCAGCGATCGTTTACGAGGCTCAGTTTACAGCAGGAACTCCTGCAGTAAGTTTCATTGGTAGTAAATACACTCTTTCTACTACTGCGGGCAGTACTGTCAACGGTAGATCAAAAGAAGGGGTCACAGCAACTACTTCAAGCGGTGTAGCTTTGAACGTAGGATTCGCTTCGCAACCAAGCAACTCAATAGGTGCTTTTGCGAGAGGATACTTTACGTTCCCAACTAACACGTTTGCAGTTTAACTAAGGAGAATATGATATGGCGATAAATAGAGCGCAGCTCGTTAAAGAACTTGTCCCCGGACTCCATGCTCTTTTTGGTTTAGAGTATGAACGGTATAATAATGAACACGAAGACATCTTTGACACCGAAAGTTCTGAAAGAGCATTCGAGGAAGAAGTAATGTTGACTGGTTTTGGGGAAGCACCGACTAAAGGAGAAGGAGCAGCGGTCATTTATGATACAGCTCAAGAATCTTTTAGTTCGCGTTATACACACGAGACTGTAGCGTTAGCGTTTGCGTTGACAGAAGAAGCTATCGAAGATAACCTCTACGATACACTATCTTCAAGATACACAAGAGCTTTAGCACGGTCTATGCAACAAACTAAGCAAGTGAAAGCGGCTAACGTATTAAACAATGCGTTTAGTTCTTCATTTGTTGGTGGTGACGGAGTAGAGTTATGTTCTACTGCTCACCCTACTGTTGCTAACGTGACTTTGAAAAATGAGCTGTCTACATCAGCTGACTTAAATGAAACTTCACTTGAACAAGCATTGATTGATATTGCTGACTTTAAAGATGAAAGAAACATGAAAGTCAACGCACAAGCTCGGAAACTAATAATTCCACCTGCTTTACAATTCGTAGCAGATAGACTTATGGAAACTCCGGGACGTGTCGGCACGTCAGATAATGACATCAATGCAATCAGAAACATGGGAATGGTATCTGAAGGCTACGTTGTGAATCATTATCTAACAGATACTGATGCGTTTTTCATCAAAACTGACGTACCTAACGGATTGAAACATTTCGTTAGAACTGCTGTATCTACTAGTATGGAAGGAGACTTCGAAACTGGTAATGTAAGATACAAAGCACGTGAGCGGTACAGTTTCGGTTTTAGTGACTGGAGAGGCATATTCGGTAGTCCCGGAGCCTAATTCACTTTTGTGAATAAATGATAAGGGAGCTTCGGCTCCCTTTTCTTTTTGAGGTGAATGATATACAATCAAAAAACTAGGATAATTATGTTTGTTCTATCGACTGACCTAGCAGACAAGCCGAGACTATAGAACTTATTTCCGTAGGAGGAAATTATGGCAAATTCAACGTTTAATGGACCAGTCCGGTCCGAGAATGGTTTTAAAACTATTGATGTAACAGCAGCAACAGGAGCCATCACTGATGGTTTAGTAATTAATTCAGATGGTAATATCTTTACAGATGCTGGCGGACATACTCAATATGTTGCAGCAACAGGATATGGACCAGCCGATTTTATTGTAGGTAAAGGTGGTTCTCAATATGGAACAGTTGACCCGTTTACTTCAGGGCTTTCAGAGTTATTTCCTTTAGGCAGTAGATTACTTTATGGTAATACTGTTTATGCTTATGGTAGATTAGCAGCAACAGCCGTTACAGCAGGTAAATGTGTAACTCACGCTGCTTCAATAGCACATCACTTTGATTTAACACCAACTGCAGGCGTAGCCGCAGGGGAAACAGCTATTTCAGTAGAAACTGCTGGTACAGACATTACGCTAAATCAATATCAAAATGGGTACCTATATGTCAATGATGCTGCTGGAGAGGGGCAGATGCTTAGAATTAAATCTAACCCCGCACACGATCATTCAGCAGACCCATCAATAGTTATTACGTGTTATGATGATTTAGCAACTGCAATAACAACATCTTCAAGAATTACATTAATTCCTGATCCACGCAGTGGGCAAATTGTTCAAGCCGCTACAACT
>Ga0208814_1001615_pt1 | contig 10340 bp, 11 predicted proteins | sample MalvirAntarct_55_FD_184253 | JGI IMG/M metagenome (GOLD analysis project Ga0208814, IMG submission 184253) | Marine viral communities from the Global Malaspina Expedition - Malaspina viral metaG Antarct_55 (SPAdes) (version 2) | ecosystem: Environmental > Aquatic > Marine > Oceanic | place...
CGGCCTTGATGCCGTACACAGAGAGGTAACTTAAATGGAAACTTTAACTTTAGATACATTTTTTAATAAGTACGGCAAGAGACTTTGGCAAGACAAGTATTTGAAAGACTGCCAGTTCATGGTCAACCGCCTAAGTAACTTTGGTAACAACCGAACGAGAGACATCGGCAGCTACATCGACGATGACCTTTATGACTTCATGGACTACCTGAAAGAAGAGGGCCTATCTGACTCAACAGTCAACAGGTACCTGGCAGCCTATAGCCGCTTATTTAAGAAGGCTGTAAACAAGAAGCTGATGGACTATCCCCCGAAGGTTGAGTGGAAGGCTGTAGAATCTGGCAGACCTAGGTTCTACACAGACCAGGAAGTTGATGACCTGGTTGAGTTCTTTCTGGACTCAGACCATCCCTGGATGGCTGACTTTGTAACAATGGGAGTTAACACTGGGATGCGATTAGGCGAGATACTGTCTATCAACAATCCTAAGCCCAAGAAGACAATTGGCACCATTAGCCCCTGCGGTAACTTTATAGAGCTTACGAACACTAAGAATGGCTCAGAACGCACAGTCCCCATGAACGCCTCAGCTAAAGAGGCGCTGCGTAACCTGGACAGTTGTCCTTCTGGTGTCTGGACTAATCGTAAGTTCTACGATACCTGGGCGTTAGCCAAGCAGTGCCTGGCACCTTACGATGACCATTTTGTATTCCATGTGCTTAGGCATACCTGTGCAACCAGGTTGGCTATGGAGTTCAATGTGGATACGTTAATCGTGGGTACAATCCTGGGCCATAAGTCGATAGCTACGACAAAGAAGTATGTCCACGCTAAGAAAGACAATTTGGCTATCATCATGAAAAAACTTGAAGAGAGGGCAGCATGAGCAGCGAAGATGATGACAAAAAGAAAGAAGAAACTAAATTACCCTTACAGTTTCAAATAGCGTTAGGGTTTGCCACTGATTGTTTTGACCTTGAGGACCTGGAACCTGTTCCTGGTAATGAGGGAAGACTACCAGACAAACCTACGCTGCACTAACAGTACTAGAGCCTCCAAGACGGAGGCTTTTTTTTGTCTAGAGTCATGCATTATTGGGTAATTTGCTATGCATAAGAATATATAAAAGATGCTCTAGACACAGATGATTTAGTAATAACTTTACATTGAAGGGTTCTAAAGACATTAACGGAATACAGTACTATATAAATACTTATGAAATCACGTATTTTAAGGCTAATTCTATTGTGTCCACCCTAAGAGAATACAAACGTCGAGGGAGACACTGAAATGCAGCAGAAGATTGATGGAACATATGACATACAAATGGACCGTGAACTTAAGATGTTCGCAGACGGAAGAGACAAGTATCTTAAGAGACTAGAGAACAACTCTAAGCTCTCAACTCAGAATAATCCTCATAAGCTCATTACTGAGGCTTTACCCAAGGTTGCTCAAGCAATCCAAGATTATCTTCTTTATGAAGAAAGCAAACACCGTGGACGTAAATCCTGTGGCTTCAAGGACCTGCAATCAGTGGACTCCATGACTGCTGCGTACATTGGTCTTGCAGCATGTTATGAAGGTGTGTCTACAGGAAAGACCAGGACTAAAGTCTTACAGTCTATCGGTGAGCGTATCGAGCTTGAGCAATGGGCTGTTGGTCTGAAGAAGTTTGACTTAAACCTAGCGAAATCTATAGAGACCAATGTCGTTAAGAACATCTCTAGTGATTTCTACAGAGAAAGAGCAGCAAGAGACTGGGCCAAAGAGAAAGGTTACAAGTTTGAATCTTGGGACAAAGAGTCTGACCGACACACCAAAGTAGCCTCTATTGTCTTTAGCTGCATCACTGAGGCTAGTCCGCTGTTTGATACCTGGGTCAAGAAGCCTAGCAGTAAGCCTTCTACTCATAAGACAATGGTGGGTCTAACCAAAGAAGCTAGGGATGCCATTGCTAGTATGGACTTCTTACAGTCTTGGCAGGAACCTATGTTCAGGCCACTGGTTATAAAACCTAAGCCCTGGGTTAAGTTTGATACTGGATGCTATTACTCTGATGACAGTGCTGCTCAAACGGCTCTTGTAAGACAAAGCTGCTATACACAGCGTAAAGCAATTGAGTATCAGCTGCAGGATGGGAAGCCAAAGCCTGATTACATAGAGGCACTGAATGCCCTCCAAGACACCCCATTGAAGATTAACGAGTATGTTTTGTCTGCAGTGAAGTGGGCCTGGGAGAACAGTAAGAACATTACCAAGTTCCCTGTCAAAGACCATCTTGACTACCTCCATAAGCCAAAGGACTTCTCTTCTCTACCCCTAGATGACCAAAAGAAATTCATCTTTGATGCAAAATCTGTCAGGTCCAAGAATCGTGAGATTGATGGTCAGGTCACTATGATGCAGCAAGACCTTGAGGATGCAACAGAACTCACAGGGTATAACCAATTTTACTTAGGTTGGAACCTAGACTTTAGACAAAGAGTTTACCCAACGAGTAACTTTAGCTACCACAGAGATGACCATATCAAAGCTATGTTCATGTTGGCTGATGAGACCAGGTTAGACGAAAACAGTATCGAATGGCTTGCCATCCATATTGCTAACGTGTGGGACCTTAACAAGATTAGTAAGCAGTCCCTGGCTAAACGAGTGGACCTGGTGAATCGAAGAGCTAAGTTGATTTACAGTATCGGTAATGACTTTGAAGGAACATATAGAATTTGGTCTAAGGCCGACAAACCCTTCCAGTTTCTTGCAGCATGTCATGAGTTTGCCAGGTACACGGACTGTCAAGACGCAGGTCTGGGGGTGTACATGTGTGGACTCCCAATTTCATGTGATGCGAGCTGCAGCGGAATCCAACATTATGCTGCAGCATCTTTGAGTTCAAAGGATGGTGCCTTGGTCAACTTAATACCGTCAGACAAACCCAAGGATATCTATGGCGCTGTGGCTGAGGTGTCTGTGAGGAGGCTAAAGCAAATTGCGGACCCTAATTACTTTGAAGGTTGGGTCATGGACTCTGAAGATGCAGATGGGAAGGTCATTACTGCAGATGAGAAAAGAGCTAACCGAAAGATTCACGCTAGGCTTTGGTTGGCCCTGGGTGTTGACCGTGGGGTCTGTAAACGCAACGTCATGACCTATGGCTATAGCTCTGGTAAGTTCGGCTTTGGTGACCAGTTAATGGAAGACGTTATGAAAAAGATGGCGACCAAAGTCATGCGTAAGGAGTTAGACAAACGGACAGGTAAGCTATTTGCACACCCTTTTACGGATGATGAATGGGTCCACAAGCAGTGTGCCAGGCTTTTAGCTGAGGTGAACTACCAGTCAGTCCAAGAGGTTGTCTCCAGTGCAGCAGAGGGCATGAGCTTTTTCCAGAAGATTGCAGGTGCCCTGGCCCACGAAGGTAAGCACGTTAAGTTTGAGACTCCTACTGGTTTTCCTATGGTCCAACGCTACACCCATTGGGATGTCAAGAAGGTGAAAATCTTTCTGTATGACCGTGAAGCAGGAGTCAGGAAGCGGTCACAAACGACACTGCGGTCCAGGAGCGCCATGTCAAAGGTTGATAAGAAAAAGTCCAAGAGTGCAATTGCACCAAACTGCATTCACGCCATGGATAGCTCACACTTGATGAGAGCTGTTTTAAGAAGTAAGTCAGAAGGAGTCACAAGCTTCTTTTGTATCCATGATTCATTCGGTACTACCCCTGCTGAAACAGAGGTGATGCATGAGTCAGTACGTGAGACTTTTGTGGATATGTATGATGGGTATTGTCTCTATAAAAGCTTTTTAGGCCATGCGAAGAAACAGTTGTCGCAAGAAGGCTTAGATAGACTTGATGTAACCATCCCATTGAAAGGTGATTTAAACCTGCTAGATGTACTCAACTCTGAGTATTGTTTTAGCTAGTCACACCCTGGACATTCTATTGTGTCCACCCTAAGAGAATAGAACCCTACCTAAAATCGTTAACTTTTGATTACTCAGAAGGGCGTTTCCTATTGTCTGAAGAAACTTAAACTTTTACTGAAACACCAAAGGAGAGACAAATGTCTCAGAACAACAGAGTTAAATTTACGAGCAACAAAGGCCGCGCACAATATCCCTGGCTGAACCAACCAGACACCGCATTCGGTGGTGACCCTAAGTACAAAACCAATCTCATAGTGGACGATGCTTCTGCTCTAGTAGAGATGATTAACCAGGTCGCTGAATCTGAATTTGGAAAGAATTGGAGTAAAGCTCGTTTGCCTTACAAGACTGACGAAGATACTGGAGAGACAGTGTTTTTGACGAAGTCTAAATATGTGCCAAGTTTTTTTGATGCGACTGGGGCTAACCTGGTCGATGGACAAGTACCAAAAATCTGGGGAGGCTCAGTGCTTAAAGTAGGGGGCTTCATAGCTCCATACGAAGTTAGTGGTTCCAAGGGTATCACGCTGCAGCTCACAAGAGTCCAGGTCATAGAGCCTGTGTCTAGTGGTGAGCAAGGTGGTGATGGATTTGATGCCGTTGAGGGCGGTTTTGTAGGCCAGGACATACTACAGGAAGCTTTCGATGCGGAAGATGCACCCCAAACACAATCGGCAGACCGATTCTAAAAAACGTGGTATCCGACATGGTTATCGAAGCGGTCTTGAAGACAAAGCAGCTGCACAGATTATGGTAGCAGGGATAGAGCTTCTGTATGAGACTGACAAGATTAACTATGTAATACCAAAGAGCAATCACAGATATACACCTGATTTTAAGCTGCCAAAGAAAGGCGGCTTTTTTTATGTCGAAACAAAAGGTATCTGGGACACCAAAGATAGACAGAAGCATGTCTTGATTCGTGAGCAGCACCCAGATATTGACATCCGGTTTGTATTTAGTAATTGCAATTCGAAACTCTACAAGGGGTCGAAGTCCACCTATGCAAGCTACTGCGATAAGCAGGGGTTTTTATGGGCGCACAAGTCGATTCCAGACGAGTGGCTGCAGGAGTAACTGCAGTTAAGGAGAGCGAAGGGTCGTCCTCAGAAATGGGGGCGGCCCTTTTTTTTGTGTGAGGGAAATCATGAAAGTTTTTAAGAACAGTGTCGAAGGTAGCGAAGAGCGTTTATCAGTATTACAACAAAGACTCGAAGAAACAACAAAACTTATGCGCGAAGTCGATGAAAGTAACTGGCACAAGGACCAGTACGGTAATGGGTATAGGAATGAGACGGTGCGACTGGAAGAAGCTATTGAGTTTGTAAAAGTAGATAGAGAGTTTTATCTCGATATAGAACACCCAGGACACCTTTTTTGTGTAAACAACAAGTTTTTACTAACACCTATAAAGAAGAAATGGCGAGTAAAAGGAAAGGCTACTTGGTACCGCTATGGTAGTCCTGAAAAGTTTATAAAGAAATATGTTTTGGAAGAGGCGGATTACCAATGATGCCTCCAATAACCGCTCACAATGACTCTGCATTTGTAATGCATGTTCCATGCACCGAATGTGGGAGTAAAGACAACTGCGGATTGTTTGATGATAATCATTTGTACTGCTTCGGTTGCCAGGCTTACACGCCAGGTGACGATGTTGAATCGACTGCAGTAGCGTCCACCAAGAAGCTCAACAAGGATTTAATCCACGGCCACTATGCTGCATTGGTTGCAAGGGGTATACGAGAAGACACCTGTCGTAAGTTTGACTACCAGGTAGGGGAGTATCACGGAAGACCAGTCCAGATTGAGAACTACCGTAATGAGTTCGGTGAGGTTGTTGCTCAAAAGACCAGGGACAAAGATAAGAATTTCACTGCCCTGGGTGAAACTAAGAAGATGGGTCTTTTTGGTCAACACTTGTGGACCACTGGTAAGAAACTGGTCATTACAGAAGGGGCCTTAGACGCTCTCTCAGTGTCCCAGGCTCAACAGAACAAATGGCCTGTAGTATCAGTCCCAAATGGCGCTCAATCAGCTAAGAAAGCCCTTATGAATGCCTGGGACTACCTTGGTGGATTCGATGAGCTTATCCTGCTATTTGACGGAGATGAAGCCGGGGCTTCTGCAGCATTAGACTGCGCTGAGAGCCTTCCTATCGGCAAATGTAAGATAGCTAACCTTAGTGGTTTTAAGGATGCTAACGAGGCTCTCCTGGCAGGAGCTGAGGCTGAAATAGTCAATGCAATCTGGAGGGCTAAGGACTGGAGACCTGACGGTATTGTCTCCACCAAAGAACTCCGCAGCATCATCACTGAGACTGATGAACACTCCACGATTACTTATCCTTATGCAAAGCTTAATGAACTTACCAGGGGCATTCGTCCGTCCACCCTGGTAACGATTTGTGCCGGGAGTGGCGTAGGTAAATCTACCTTAGTCACTGAGATTGCCTACCACTTACATACTCATGGTCAGAAGGTTGGGATGCTCATGTTAGAGGAGCAGAACAAGCGCACTGTAAGGGGTCTCATTGGCCTTCACATCAACAAAAACATTGTCCAGGACTACGAGGCTGCAACAAAAGAAGAGGTCTTAGAAGCCCACGACGAGCTGTTTGGGATACAAGAGATTCAGCTCTTGGATTCTGGGGGTAGCCATAGTTTAGCTGTTGTTATCAACCGCATTCAGTACATGGCAAAAGCGATGGGTTGTACCCATGTGTTTTTAGACCATTTGTCATTAGTCATAAGTTCCATGACCGGAAAGGTCACTGACGAACGGAGATTAATTGACGATGCAATGACCCAGTTGAGAACGATGGTCCAGGAGCTAGATATCACTTTGTTTGTGGTCAGCCATTTGACTCGTCCCCAGGGCAAAGGTCATGAGGCAGGAGGCAAGGTAGAGCTGTCTCAGCTAAGAGGAAGTCACGCCATAGCCCAACTAGCAGACCAATGTCTTGGTCTCCAAATGGACCCTGAAGACCCTACTAATGACTGCCGTGATTTGGTGGTCCTCAAGAACCGTTTTACTGGTCAGGTTGGATGGGCAGGACGGCTGCAGTACCAACGCGATAGTGGAAGGCTTATCGATGCCTCCTCTAATAATCGTTTTTAAAATCGAAACTAAGGAGAAGCAATATGTCACAAGAAGATAAAGTTATAGCGTTCCTGCAAGAAGGCAACAGCATCACTAGCTTAGATGCCTTTAGGTTCTGGGGTATTACCCGAATATCGGCTCACATACATTCTCTGAGAAAAGCCGGGTTTGACATAATTCGTGAAGACATCAAAGTAAAAGACCGCAACGGTAAAAGAACTACTATCGGTAGATGGGCTTTAGAAGGTGAGAAAGTTAATGACTATTCTCAAATGGAGATGTCCTTGTGAGCCTGGTCTTTGACCTGGAGAGTAATGGTCTACTTCACGAACTAGACACAATTCACTGTATAGCGATACACGATACAAAATGTTCTGACAGAAGAGTCAACGCACTTAAGATTTACCATGGTCCCGATGGCATCAAAGAAGCCCTGGACTTACTGCAAGAAGCTGATGAAATCATAGGCCACAACATCATTGGTTTCGACATCCCTGCACTACAAAAGGTTTATCCGTCCTGGAAGCCTAGGGGTAAAGTGACAGACACTCTGGTCATTAGCCGCCTGGTCGCTGCAGACCTGCAGAATGACGATGCAACCTCCCTGGGGTTACCTGAAGGTTTCCAACGTAGGATGTTCGGCAGCCATGCACTGAAAGCCTGGGGCCTTAGAATGGGCACCATGAAGGGTGACTATGAGGGTGGGTGGGAGAACTGCAACCCTGAGATGCTTGAGTACTGCAAGCAGGATGTCCATGTCACTCATGAGCTGTACAAAAAGCTGATGAAGATGGCCCAGGGTTTCTCCCAGGAGTCATTGGACCTGGAGCATGAGTTAGCTGAGATTTGCTACCGTGTAGGAAACAACGGTTGGACCTTTGATGTTAAGGCAGCAGAGAGTTTATATGTTGAGTTAGCGACTGTCAGGATAGAGCTTGAGAAGGAGCTTTATGAGCTGTTTGAGCCGTGGGAAGTCCACACTGAGTTCGTTCCTAAGTCTAACAACAAGACCAGGGGATACGTTAAAGGTGAGCCCTTTACAAAGGTCAAAGTCATTGAGTTCAACCCTAACAGTCGTAAGCATATACACCTATGCCTGGTTAAGAAGTACGGTTGGAAACCTAAGTCATTCACCCCCAGTGGTGAGGCTAAAGTAGACGAGACTGTACTGTCGCAGCTGCCATATCCTGAAGCTAAGAAACTGTCTAAGTTCATGTTAGTACAGAAGAGAATTGCCCAGTTAGCTGAGGGCAGCCAAGCCTGGCTAAAGTTGGTGGACTCAGACGGCAAGCTGCGGCATACCATTGTCTCTGGAGGAACTGTGTCGGGCCGGGCTAGTCATCGTAATCCTAACGTTGCTCAGTGCGTCTCAGCCAGGGCAGCCTACGGTAAACCTATGAGAGAACTATTCACTGTGCCCAATGGATGGCACCTATGTGGTGGAGACTTATCTCAATTGGAACTGCGGTGCCTGGCATTCTTCCTGGAAGATGGGGGTGAGTACGCCAAGCAAATTATGGAAGGCGATATCCACACCTACGTTCAGAACAGTGCAGGACTCCCTGACAGAGATAGTGCAAAAACTTTCAGCTACAGCCTTCTTTACGGTGGAGGTGATGCCCTCATCGGTAAAATCGTGGGTGGCTCAGCCAAAGATGGTAAGAGATTTAAGAATGAGTTCGATAAGAACATCCCTAGTTTCAAGTCTCTTAAGAACGAACTAAGTCAAGCATACAAGCGCGGTTACCTCAAAGGATTAGACGGCAGAAAGCTGTTTATTAGGTCAGAGCATAAATGTCTTTCACAACTCCTTCAGTCAGCAGGAGCCCTGCTATGTAAGCAGTGGTTATACCTGGTTGACCAGGAGATTAAAGCACAGAACCTGGAGAACGATGCCCTGATAGTAGCCTGGGTACACGATGAACTCCAGATTGCCTGTAGAACCAAAGAGGTAGCACACAATGTCGGTGACATACTTAAGCGAATGGCTCAAGAAGCAGGAGAGCATTTCGGAATCAACAGAAAACTCCCAATCGAAGCAGAATATGCCGTGGGACGCACCTGGTGCGAAACACACTGAGTCAAAAGAATTCCACAATGACTTAGACCAACTCATGGCTTTCCATGTTCTCTTGGATAAAGCCCAACGAAGCCCCTTCACAGTCAAAAGTAACTTCAGTAGACAAGCAGCCTTTTTCATTGGTGTTGCTGCAAGCAGTGGTCTCATAACCACTGAGGTCGACTATGAAACCTTTGGTAAGCGGTGGTTAATTACGGACGAAGGTGAAGAGTTCCTGGAGGGTATCAATGAACGCATTGAAGAGCTTCTCTAAAGATAAAACCACGTTACTTATCGATGGTGACTTGTACTTGTACCAGGCAGCTGCAGCATGCGAAGAAGAGGTTGATTGGGGTGAGGACATATGGTCCCTATCGACCAATGTCGATGCAGCTAAGAAGATGTTTAACAGTCGGCTTCAAGGGTTTCTTGAGAAGCTAAAAGCTGAGCAGATGTTGGTGTGCTTCACGGTTGGTGACAACTTCAGAAAGACTGTGCTACCTGATTACAAAGGTGGTCGGAAGAAGGTTAGGAAGCCAGTTGGTTATAAGTACCTGGTGCAATGGGCTCAAGAGGTCTACCAGTGTCATGTCCAGGACACTCTGGAAGCTGATGACATCATGGGTATTCTCCAGTCCTCCAACACCCATCCTACTTGCATTGTGTCTTGTGACAAAGACATGAAGACAATCCCAGGACAACTGTATAGACCTATGGCTGACGAGCTGCTGACTGTAACTGAAGCCGATGCCAACCATTACTTCTTGACGCAATGTTTAACCGGGGACTCAACAGATGGGTACAAAGGCATACCTGGGACTGGTCCAAAGAAAGCTGAAGGTATCTTGGGTAACCATCCAAGTTGGGACCAGGTACTCCAGGCTTATCTTAAGGCCGGGTTAACCAGGGAGGATGCAATAGCCCAGAGTCGCTGCGCCAGGATACTAAGGAGCTGCGATTGGAACTGGGATACAGAGACCATAAACATGTGGGAGCCAGGACGATGATGGTACCTAAAGTATCGTTGCTGACTGGTGCCACTCATATGAGAGACATCGATGTTACCCAGGAGCAACTCAAACGTCACGCTAACGGTGAGCTGATACAGGAAGTGTGTCCAGACCTTAGTGCTGAAGACCGGGAGTATTTAATCAGTGGTATCACCCAGGACGAGTGGCAGAAGTTTGCTGCTTGTCAAGAATGTGAGGTGTGACCTGATGATACTAACCTGGAGAGAGAACCTGCAGCTGAC
>Ga0208814_1001616_pt1 | contig 10329 bp, 7 predicted proteins | sample MalvirAntarct_55_FD_184253 | JGI IMG/M metagenome (GOLD analysis project Ga0208814, IMG submission 184253) | Marine viral communities from the Global Malaspina Expedition - Malaspina viral metaG Antarct_55 (SPAdes) (version 2) | ecosystem: Environmental > Aquatic > Marine > Oceanic | place: South...
CTCCAGAACCTGACATAGTTTCATTAGCAGCTATAGTAGTAGATACCTCACTAGATCCCGCATTGTATATTCTCTCACCTCTAGCTGCTACTACTTTGTTTGCAAAGTTAGCAACACCTATTATTTTCTCAGAAGATGAAGAGGTCTGTGGAACTATAGCGTTAACAAACTTACGGTAGCCGTTTATTCTCCTGTAGCCACCCTCAACGTCAGGCTCAAAGTTTTCTAAAACTAAAGCCTCGCCGGGTTGCATCAAAAAGCTAGAGCGATTTAGAACTAAGCCACCCTCACAATTAAAAGCGGATGGTTGTATTTGAGAACTATCTGGCATTACATCATAGACCCAGCACTAGAACCTGTTGTTCGGTGTATAACTGTAGATCTTACATACTCAAATTTGTTGATAAGTAAGCTCTGCATATTCTTAATGCCCTGCTCAAATCTGTCATAGTTTATTTGATACTGGTTCATCTCACCCCTATACTGATACACAAAAGCAGTAGCACCGTCTGTAATAACAGGTTTAAACCTATCTGGTATAGTAGTAGTGTCTCCATGAGCGACAAGATCAGAAGGAAACGTAAAGTAATCAAAAAATAAAACATACTCTTTGTCAGGAAAGGGAAAAAGTAAATAGTTATTATCTAGTGTTCTAACAATAAACTGAGGCATTGACCCATTATCAAACTGAGTTACCGTTACTCCGCTACTGTATGCAGCAGCAGTAGTACTATTAGCACCTCTAGTACAGCCTGTAAGAGTATTTCCAGATACTGCAGTGTATTTAATCTGTTCACTACCAACAAAAATAGTTCCTTCAGCGGCAAAGCCTGTAGATGAAGAAAGCGTTATTGTGGTTACAGAGTCAGTGTGCGTACCATTTAATGTTGAAGAAACAACTTCATCTTCTTGGTTTGCATACTCTTTGCCAATGTATTCATTGTAATCAAGCTTTGATAAATTAACTCCTGAAGAGCCAAGGGTTGTACTTTTTTTTATTCTAGCTGTATTGTAGTCTATATGCTTAGCATCAGAAGGCAAACTGTAGCGAACTACACCGGGAACTAATGTTGAAGAGTTAGTAGCGTGATTGAATGGGTATGCAAATTCTTTTTGATTGATATGTCGTATAGCTTCATTTACAGCATTTCGACATTGTATCTGTACACCTCTAGCATCTGTAAAGCTAGAAGAAGTAAGTAACACTTCATTCATACGAGTAATAACTTCATTTGTTAATGAAAGAAATGTGAGCGCCATTGTAACCCCTTAAAATGCAGCAATGGGGCCAGCGTTATGCCAGCCCCAAAGTTTAGTGTAGTGTTACAGCAAGTCACGCTGGGCTGAAGCAGCCTCAGTCATTGCGGCTGAAACATCTGCAACTACTGCATAGACACGCAAGCGTCCAGTAGCAGCAGCAGCACCAGCGATAACAACATCAATGGTATCTGCAGCACCAACAACAGCAAGTGCTTCAGCAGCAAAAGTAGATGCAGCACCAGTGTTTACGATATTAGCTTCGCCATTACTACCTTTTACAAGGTATGTACCAGCAGCAGCGTCAAGTGCAGCACCGTCAATGATGTCATCTCCACCACCGAAGTCAACATTACAAGTACAACTTGCAGTGAAGGACTTCATGATCTCTGCGCCAGCAGCAACAATTACTGATTCAGCAGGGATTTCAAGTAGTTGGAAAATGTCACCATTAGCAATGGTAGCACCAGCAGCAATCATAGCATCAATATCTAAGATTGCTTCAACGGTTCGTACAGTGTTACCAACATTAGTTGGAACAGCAAGAACGTTTGCTCCAACACCAGCAGTAACACTGGAAGTCATGTCAAAAGTAGCCATAGTTTATATCTCCTCTATGCTGCGTTATAACGAGCAGTGACGATTGCTTCAGGGCGAAGAATCTTCCTACCGTATAAGTGCATACCACGAACAATGTCAGCAAAGCTGTCAGGGTCACGATATGTTTCAGTTTTGTTGATCTGCTCAGCAGTTGCTACAGAAGAATCATGACCAGCTACGATAACACCGAAGTTAGTCAACTGATTGGCTGTACCTGATGTACCCGGTCCAGTTCCTAGCGCAGGAAGATTGGATGAGGAGTATACCCGGAACCCGTGGAAGTTAGCTACGGTCAAACCGTTACGCAAACCACCTGATTCACCGAAATCGGCATTCATGAAGCGTGAATCTTCATCAGCTAAGATTTCCATGAATACTGGATCGACCACTAACCAGCGACCTTGTGAGTCAACCTGTTGTTGGTCAAGTACACGCTTCATACGAGCAATAATCATTGCAGGTGAAACGGTAGCAGTTGGTAGGGATGTAGCACCCGGCATACGTGCAGTCACAGGAATTGAGTGAGTGCCAGCAGACGTAGTAGAAATATTCCCAAAGTCACCTTTGTGAAGCTGCATGGATGCAAGCAATTCATTCGCACCTGCAGTAGTAACAGCCTTAGAGCCATTTACTGCAGTGTTTAAAGCATCAGCTTTACTGTGCAAAGAACTTTGAGCATAACCAGACATGTAGCCAAGAACTTCTTGGTCATGTTGATCAGCAAGACGATAAGCAGCACGATCTGTTGCGAGTTGCATAAAATTAATATGCGAATGCGCCTCCTCAATATCATCCATCTTAAAAGCAAAATAGTTAGCTTTATCAATGGTTAAGGAGAAATCGGCGTCCTCTAAATCTTGTGCTGTGACATTTGTGCCACGTGCATAAGAATTTACAGAAATCTCAGGTTCTTTGATAATTTTAACCGTATCGCCTTGTGCAGAAATCTCACCGAAATAGTCAGAGTTCGTTACTGCGCCTACGACACTAGACTTGCGAAATGCAAGTTGTACTTTTTTAGAATAGATTACTGGGCTGAAATTACCATTGGGTAAATTGCCATAACCTGTTGCGGTTGTAAAAGCCATGAGTATGTCCTCCATTAAATGTTTTTGGCTTAGGTTTAATTAAGCTAAAACAGTAGTTCAAGAGGCTGTACTTTCTAGGGTAGCGTTACAATAACGGGCCTGTATTTGTTCAGGTAGGTCTTAACTAAAATGTTTTGCTTAGTTTTGCTAATGATAAAAGGTAGCTACTTGAAGTAGGGCTTTATCTTTAGTAGTAGTAACACCCATAGTTATACTTGAAAAACTATGAGTGTCAAGTGTTTATTTCAAATTATTTACCTTGCACCCCCAGAAAGATCATAAAGAAACTTTCCATTGCGCTGGGATTCCATAATAGCATCCATATTTACTTCAAAGTCCTTGTCAGACATCTGTTTAACTTGAGACTCACTAAAAGCCCCATCAGTAGATACAGTCTCAGGTTTAGTAGCACGTTTGTTAACTACCGCTTTAGCTGCCTCTTTGCTTGCTTTCTTACGTGACTTATTGTCCATGCCTTTGTCTGACTTATAAAGATCAATAACACGTATTACAGAGCGTGGGTCATCTTGATTTTCGTACAAAGCATCCTGTACCCACTTAGGCTGTTCTCCTGCCCAATCATGAAACTCATCGCTCTCTTTAAGGTCATCAAAGTCTGTATGAGAGTTACGTATAGAATCCATTGATTTAGCCCTGTCAACCTCTGCAGACATCTCATCAATTTGCTTTAGACGATCTTCTGCATAGCTAAACTTTTCTTGAGCTTTTTTCTCTGCAATAGTTTCTACAATAGCAGCAACGTCAGGGTACTGTTCTGCCCAAGCTTCAATGTCTTGATCGGACTTAGGTGGACGTACAATACCTTGCTCTTTAGAGTTCTCTAACTGCGTCTTAATAGTCTTAAGCTCTTCAGCTTGTCGTTGTTGCATCAGGCGTAGGTCATCGTAACGCTTCTTATAGGTACGCTCCTCACCTGTAGTAGGCTCTTTCTCTGTGCTTTCTTTAGCTTCAACAACTTCAGACTGATCTTCTTCTTTATTGTCTTTAGAGTCAAGCTCTTCTAGCTCTGCTTCTGCTTCAGCAATACGCCTCTCATTAGCATTATTATATTTTGAGTCAACAAAACCTGCTACTTTAGGCTTTTCTACAATTGTTAGTTCTGGCATTTTTATTTCCTTTGTTACAGCCTACTAGCTAGGCCACTTTTTCGCTGTTTAGTTTTCTTATCAGTTACGTAGCCACCCTTCTTGTAGCTTTTTTTAGGTTTTGTAAATAGCCCCCCTTTATTACCGTAGCTATAGTCATAATCTGCCCCTGCAAACTCTCCACTATCTATCTCACTTGAATCATACTCCTCTTGAAAAGCATCTGCAGCGGCCTGTGCCTCTGCCTCTCTTTTTGCTCTATTTTCATCTGACTTGTCTTCTTTAGCTTGAGCAGCATTTGTAGCAGCAGTTGATGCCTGACTTCTAGCTATTCTTCCAGCTTCAGCAGATGCAAAACTACCAAGGGAAGATGAACTAGAAGATGAACTAGAAGATGGACTAGAAGACGGACTGTCTCTTTCTTCTTCAGTCTTCCAACGTTTACCCCAAGTGTTGGAGTTTGGATTTTTGACTGCAACCCAATCCTCTCCAAAGTCAGGGGCATTTTTAGGGTTCATACCTGCGTCTAAAGCCTCTTGATACATATTTCTGCTCATACCTGCAGGATTCATAACAGCGCTTGCAAACGAGTCAGAATCTTTTGTGTTATCATTAACATCAAAGTCTTTAATGAGATCGTTATTGTCATCTTTTAAATAAGTTGTTTTGCCAAGGAAGTTTTTAGTAAAGGCATAGCCGCCTTTATCTTTGTATACGGTAGCATTTCCAGCGTAAAAGTTTTTATTTTCTTCAGAGTAGCGATTGGGAAATATATCACTGGCTTTAATTACAAAGTTATTTTTATCTACTACCACGCCTATTACATTATTAGGGTCTTTTTCTCCTGCATCATTTTGACCGCTTATTTTACCAACGCCTACTCCATTTTTACCTGAACCTGTGTACTCCTCTGTGCCACCAATTCCTGTCCTGTCTACGTAAGCACCGTATGTTTCTCCTGTCCCAGAGAATAGAGACCAAAACGATTCTTGTATAAAGTTACCTGCACCTCTAGTGTTTTTATATATAGGATTGCCAACTGCGTCAAACTGTTGCTCTTCTTGATTAAATGCCAGAGCATTCTTAGTATCTACTTTAGCTCCATCTAATCTTATTGCAGAATCATCTTCATATATTACATCTCCTTTACTATCTGTTTTGGGGATAAACTCTTCCGCTCCTCTTTTTCCACCAGCATAATTAGGGTTTTTAATCATAACAGGACTACGAGTTAAAGTACCTTTGGGTATGTCTAAGTCTTCAAACTGGCCTGTACCATCTTCAACACCCTCTACTGCGTCCAGTGAGTAATCTATTCTGTCTAGTCCCGATACTAAACCTTTAAACTCACCTACTGGTATATTAAAAAGCCTACTCAAAGGACCACGTGTGTCAATTGGATTACCATTTGAATTTTTACCATCCAAAACATTTTTAATAGAGGCTGATCTACCGTCTAACCCTCTCTCTTCAGTAATAACTAATCTACGTTTAAGTTCTTCATTAGCCAAAGTGTTGGTTTTATTTATACCCCACATGCTTAATAATGCTATAGGTGCTGCAGGTGACATGAGAAATCGTGTAGAAGCGTTTTGCATTTTAACATTACCAGCCATTAAGTCTGCTAATTCTTGATCTGTAGCATTTTTGTAATCAAAAGGTTTTGGTTTTGGAGCGTTCGCTGCCCTCTCTGCGTCCCGTTTATCTTGTCTATCTTGATCACTACTTGCATTACTAGCAGCATTACTAGCAGCAGTTTCTGCATTGACCTCTGAAACTAGTCTATAACCATCAGGAAGAGGTAAAGAAGGATTTAACCATAATGGTATCTCTACGCCATCAGGACCAATAACAAGTGTTAAAGTAATGTCTTGAGAGGCTCCCGAAAGCCAACTTGAATCTAGTTTGCTTTTATACTCATAAGGATTATAACCTAATTCAATGCCACCTTCACTATAAGCAGACATGAAGCCACCTTCATTAGCTTTTATAGTATTTTTTTTTATCTCCTCTGTAGGATTAGAGTCTTGCATTTTAGAAGGTTGTAGATTTGCTGTAGTAGTGCTTTTAGCAGTACCAATTTTATCTGCTACCATTTTCATAATTTTAGGGTTCTGTATTGCTTTGTCAATAAGTAAATCAATTTGTGTAGGCTCAGCACCTACATTTAAACCACCTTCTGCAAAGCCTATAGATATACCTCTTTCATTCATACGATTATTAATAGTTTTATCGTTAGATACCGTATAAACAATTTTATCTATAAGACCTCCGTCTGCTACACCTGTAGAAAACATCTGCTCTAGCTTATCTACATCTGTCCCATTAAGTGCCATGTCTTCTTGTACACCTGCAGGACCGTCCATAGGAACAGGTTCACCACCTATTCTACCATCCTCATTCATCTTTTGCAAGCCCATTTTTGCTTCAGCACGTAAATCTTCAAATAACTTTACGCCAAAGAAACGAACTACATCAGCAGGTACAACATACTCACCTTCACTTAGTTTAGCGTCAATGTCATCACGTACTTCTACTGGTAGTGATCCCGGTGGTACATCATTGCCTGATATAGGGTCTACCGTTTCAGCCATACCTTGTGTATCACCGCCTAGTGCAAAAGCCATTTGAGTTTGATTGTTCATACTGGTAAGCCCTCCTTGGGCGTAGGTGGTATCTGTAGAAGGGGAGAAACCGCCTGTCAGATCAGGCCGTGTATCAAAGTTTTTAAAAATAATATCTGCATCTTTTTGCTCTTGGGTAATCTGCCAAGCATCACCTCCATACGTAATTCTTCGTATACCTAAAACATGCGAACTAGGATAACTTTTAGCATTAACACTTACGGTATTATCTGGATCATAACGGTTGGTGTTAACATAATTACCTCTAGGTGCTTGATTTCCACCTAAAACGTTTACAATTCCAGCGTCTTGATTAACTGGGAATCCTCCTGCAAAATTAGGTGCTTGTTCTAGCCTGTTTCCAGCAAAAAAACCTACATGATCAACTCTTCCATCATATTCCGGCTCGCCTGTTTCTTTGTTTGGCTTTGGTATATCAAGTAGAACTAAGTCACCTTCTTGGGCATCTCCAAAACTTGTTGAACTGTCATTTCTATTAAAAATAGGTGTACCGTAATTTTGATATGCGTTAGCCCTAAGCCTGTTGTACTTACCATCTTTCCCTTTTCCTAAAGTATCAGCCCCTAGTTGAGTAAGTATGTGATTTACAAAAGCTGCACACCAAGCTGTTCCCATATTAGAAGCATCTTGCTTATGATTTGGACCTAAAGCCTGAGTATAAAAGTTATTAATAATGTCTAAATTTTCTTGCTGCGTAAGCCCTGAGATAATCTTCCTTGGGCCTTCCTCAAATCTTTCTCTAAGTATATAACCTAGTTCAGCGGCTTTATCATTAGGAGTAGTAGGGTTTGCTCCATCAAAGTCTGTTTCTATGTCTGTTACTATTTTGGTAATATCATCTGGCAATTCTATGTTATTCTCAATGTCTTCTGTAGTGTTTTCCATAAAAGAAATAGTAGGAACTTCTATTGTAGGATCAGTGTTCATTCTGTAGTCATTAGAGAAACTATTTTCTCCTAAAGATCTATCAAAATTCATTTCAGGAGGAGGGAAGGCAGACTCCATTTGATCATCAGTTGGAACTACAGAAGATTTTATTGAGGGATCTTCTTCAGTCGTTTCTTGACCTAGAAAAGCTAAATCATTATTAATACCCAATGTATTGCGAGTTTTAGGGCGAAGAGATTGTAAAGGTGCGCGATCATGTTCAGGCATTAGCATTAACCTCTGCTCTTAAGTTTTTTAAGGAACGCAAAGCCACAGTCTGGCCCTGTAATTTAAATAACATATTAGAGTTGTCTGACTGTTCCATATTGGTATGTACACGCTCTATGCGAAGATCTAACTCATCACAGAAAGAATCCCACAAGGGTTTATCGTTTACAAGTTTCTTTAGTTGGCTCATCGGTTTGGCCTCTGTACTAGTCCACCTAGATTAAATTTAGCTTCTCTGCGGATTTTATCAGCTAAAGAATTAGTTCCGTCTACTTCTATGTAGTCGTATAAAGTATGTGTGTTTTTTCCTAATTTTATTTCACCTATCTCATTACCTAGTGTAATGTCTCCAACTGTGGCAGGTCTTAAATTAGGTTGAGGTACTGTACCATCTTTATTACGAGATGTAATTTTATCCATTCTAACAGGTCCAACAAATTGCATGTCTAAAGAATAGTAATGTTGATGTGCTTTTTTTACAACGGCTTTAGATGCTTCTTTTTTAGCCTCTGGACCACTTATAGCTTGAACTGCTACAATAGGGTTATTTAATCTCCTATTACCCGCTAGTGAAAATAAACTTGGCTGAACTAAATTAGTCCTGTATACAGTGCCTTTTCTGCCTACATTTCTCTCATAGTTGTCTTGCATATTTTTTAAAGTTAAGTCAGGTCCATCATATGCATTTGCTCTAGCTAAAGTTTTATTATCTATACCCCCAGAAAGTTCTTTATTAGAAGTACGAGGTGTAATAAAAAGATTTTGAAAGGTCTTATTACTTACATCTTTAGGTTCTTTACCCATAACTATATAGTTACCAAACTCTAAATCTAACTCAATGTCAGCATCTTCTAACATATTTGCCATACGATCCCCCTTATAAGAGGTAGCTTTTTTTGGGTCTAACGGTCCCATTTCAACAGGTCTATTAAAAAACTTACCCGGTGCTGGCATGACACTGACAGAAGATGTAGACTCTAAAGCACGTTCTTGTCTTGCTACCAGAGGAGCTATAGTTTCCTCTCTAGGTATAACAATAGCCCCTCTTTCTTCTCCCTTTGTATTTACATCTCTTACAAATTTCTTTTGAGACCCTCTGCCAACAGCTTTTACAGGAGTAGCCACTTCTTGAAAGATACTACTTAAGAGCTTTGCTGCTATGTTACCCATACTCATTATTGTACGTTCCCTGTAAAGCCTTCTTCGCCCGGTGCAGCAGCAGCGCCAATTCCTATGTTACCGCCACCACCGCCGCCCATGTCTTGCGGTCCTGTAGGAGCTGCTCCTTGAGGGACTGATGGTCCTTGAGGTGGTCCACCCGCTTGAGGTGGTCCTCCTGCTTCTGGGGGCGTTGGTAGAGGCTGTGCGAACTGTTTAAATATCTCTGCTTGCACTGCAGCATCTTGCATTGAGTTTGTAACCTTATCAGGGTCAAGATCCATACTAACAGCAATCTCACGAATGATGTAATCCATCTTAGCAAAAGGAGCCAAGGCAGGGTTCTGTACTACCTGCAAGAACTGTGTCAGACGTTGACTACGTACTTCGTTAGCCATTAAGCTTTCAGTACCTTGTGCGCGTACCTCTAAGTCACCCTTTATAGAAGGATCAAAGTCAAACTGCATGTTAAAATTAAAGAAAGCCTTGCCTAGAGGACCAAGCATGTAGTCATCTACGTTTTTAATTACATTTCGTATAGACCCGTTAGCAGCAGACATAAGCATACTAATACCAGAAGCAGTACGTCCTACGCCTGATACACCTGTCTGACCGTGTGCAAAACTAGGAAAACCAGTAGACTCATCAGCTAGAACTCTAGCTTTATCAAAGAGTTGCATGTTTTCACCAGCTACATTAGGAAACTTAGTGCCGAAGATAGCCTGTCCGGGTGCGCCTCCTTGACGTCTAAATACTTTGCCGGGGTATAATGTTAAGTCTTGGCCCGGTACTAAGTTAGTTTCATCTATTTCAATCAATAGGTTACCCGACAATACGGCATTATCAACAGCCATACGCATAAAGCCATTCATTAGGGTCTGTGTGTCATCCATGTTCTCAGCTATACCTACGCCAAAAAATGAGTAGGGGTTTAACTCATAAGGAACTGCATAGTATGGTATAAGTGCAGGTTTAAATGGATTCATAACTAAACGGATAACTTGACTGTTGCATACCCAGATGTTTACACTTAGCTGATCAGAGTCTTTTAGTTCTTTAGGGATGTCTACATCATGCTCTTTAAGTATTTCTGTATCTACATAACCCCAAAATTCGTATATCTCATAGCGCTGGGCTTTGGACTCTTGGGCATCGTCCTCCATTGCCTGTTCCCACCACTTCTTTTCATAAGTCTCGCCCATGCCGAGAGACTTCTCAATGGCGTTATCACGAAAGAAAGGTCTGCCTTTTAATGCACGTACTTGAGAACGTGATAGTTTATGACGCTCTACAACATACTCCGCCTCATCCATGTTTGCA
>Ga0208814_1001617_pt1 | contig 10320 bp, 10 predicted proteins | sample MalvirAntarct_55_FD_184253 | JGI IMG/M metagenome (GOLD analysis project Ga0208814, IMG submission 184253) | Marine viral communities from the Global Malaspina Expedition - Malaspina viral metaG Antarct_55 (SPAdes) (version 2) | ecosystem: Environmental > Aquatic > Marine > Oceanic | place...
TATTGTATGCTAATTTATCTAATGTTGCCATACTTTCAAATTTAATAAAAAAAAGCTCGCAATAAAATGCGAGCTTTTTTTAAATTATTATTGAATAACTGTCTAAAAACTACTCTTATATAGCATTGATTATTGTTTGTAAACTAGTAGTGTAATTTGCAGCACTACAAAAGATTTTTAAATCTTTAATAACAGTTCCTTTTGAATCAATAAAAGGCTGTGCAACTTCAATATCAAGAGTTACAGTTGTTGTTGAATAGTTAGTTGCAGTAATTTCACTTTTAGCTATTCCAGCTTCTTCTAAATCAGCAGGTTGACCTTCTGAATAAACTGTCTGTACAATAGTTGAAACTACAGTACCAGCAGTAGAACTTGAATTAACAAATGTTTCAAGACCTCTTTTTTCTTTTCCTTTCTGAGTAATAAGTAGTTTACCCGTAGCTCCAACTGTAGATGCTACAGCAGATGCAATTGGGTAATCAATAAGTCCAGCGTTAATTTCACTTGAAAATTTAGCAGCAAAAGCGTCAGCTATTGCTTTGTTAGTAAATGTGTTTGAAGCTTTTTTCAGTGACTTGCTTACATCAACAGTATAAGTCTTTCTGTATTTTTGACTTGTTGTTAAGTTTGAAGAAATTGTTACTTTAATTTGATCTCCAACTTCATAAGTTCCTGCAAAAATAATTGAATCTGTTCCCGCAGTTCCCGCAACTCCTACTTGGTTAATTGCAGTTACACCTTTTAATGCATACTTATTAATAGAATATCCTGGTGATAGTTGAATGTCATTCCCTACTAATGTAGGTACTGCACCTGTTACGATTGCTAATGTTTCTCTTGCCATTGTAATAAATTTTAATTATTGTTTTTTTTAAATAAATTGTTTTTTTTTATTCTATCTTTTATTTTCATTTTCACTTGCTATCTCATTAGATTGCATTTGATATTGAACTTGACTTTCAATAGTACCTAACATTTTTCTTACAGCTAAATTAACAACTTCCTCATGTACACTATCAGGTAACTCACAATTTACAATTGTACCTGAAGCGCTTACATTAGTTGGTGTTTTTAAATATACTAAAATAACATTAGTAGGTTTTGTGTCGCTAAGTATTTTTAATACACTACTTTTTACAGCGGGATTACCTATTTCTTTGTTTTCTTGTACATAACCTAAATTAGTATTACTGTTTTTGTTAAATGGGTCATTTTGATTTCCAGCTTCATCATCCCATTGTACAGGAGATATTTTTCTAGTAACTAAATTACCGCATTTATCAGGAGTAGTACCTTTTAAAGCTAATGTATATCTAAAGTCATTTATTGCTGTTAAATTAACTTCATCAACCGAACCTTGATTTGTAGTTTTAACTATTGTATTTAGCTTTGCACGCGCCTCTTCGTCTTTTTCAAATACTCGATAATTTACATCAACAATCTGATTAACGGCAAGGTTAATAAACATATCCTTTTCATCCGAGGTAAACCAAGGTGCATCTGCTTTATCAATAAGCAAATCGGCTAGTTTGTGCATTTCTAAAATAGTCATTTAATCTACAGTTTTTTCTAATTCGTTTGCAATGTCCTTATTGTTTTTTAAGAATGTAACAGCAGTATCAAATGTAGTACCCATGTTTACAGAACCAAACATCATTCGATTCAATGAGTCAATTACAGTTTTTTGCGCTATCGCATTTCTTAAAAGAACTTTAATTGGATAATCAGGAGAATTATATTCATCTAATAACAGTTCAGCGTTACTCTTACGCTTTGTACTATCATAGTTGTCAATATGTTCGTATAACTCTCTTTTAATCACGTTAAAGCTACTATTAGGCTTAATGTTAATTCTTAGAACCCTTACAAGTGAAACCAATTCTTTATCGGATGATTTAGAAATAATTGTTTCAGCCTTATTTTTAAACTCACGTTTACTAATAAAATCAACTGCTCCTTCTTCTAAATTAACCAACTTTATGACAGAACTAGGACTATTAACATAATGAGGATGATGTATTAGTTGACCATACAATAGTCTATCATTCTCAATACTAAGTCTTAGTAATCTTTTTTTAGTAATCTTTTCTATTCTTTCACTTCCATTTGAATCTACAAATGGTCGCCAAGTATGATTACCAAAATCGTCAATTTGATTACAACCTCTTACTGTAATAGTACCAGTACGTTTAGGGTCAACTAAACGTACTTCGACTATTCCTGATATAGGTAATCCTTTTGTCAAATTCTTTATTTCTGCTTTTGCTAACTTTTCCATTTTCCTTTTCTTTAGTCTTTAGATTTTTATGCAAAAATTAACTGTCCACAAGATAATGGGTTTCTAACTACCATTCCTGATTCTGAAAGTATTTCCATAGAGAAACTATCTCTTGAAGATACAGCCATCATTTGCGCTTGATTAAATGGGTCAACCATTCCAGGCAAATACTTAATAATCATTGAACGATTAATTCCTCCCGCACCTTTGACTTTTCTTTCGATGTTTGAAACACCATCAGTTTGTCCAAAGTTCAAGAATACCATTCTAAATGATTCTTTTAAATAACCTGAAGCTGGGTCAATGTCAGTATGTAAGTTTGGATCGTCAAAGATAGGACAATGAGCAAGTGTTAATCTACTTCCTAACGCATTGTAAGTTGTAAAGTTAACTCCAATTTCAGTTTCTGCTCCAACTTTAGCATCATATACTAAGTTACCTGATGGATATACTAATTCTTTCATTGCTTTATGGAAAGCTACTTTACCAGCAGTACCAGTGTAAACAATCCAATGAGAGTTCATTTCTCCTGTGTTAAGAGATAATTGAGCTAAGAAATCAGTAATTCTTTCTTCAGTTAAAACACCACTATAAGTATCAACATTTGCAGAATCGATTTGCTTTAGAATACCATCACCACTAATGATAGGTTTTCCGTTGCTATCAAAAACTTTAGCTACTCCGTTAACATCCATTGTTGATTGAGAATACCAATCAGAAACTTCTCTCTCATACAAGAAATCTTCTTCCATGATTTTTTGTTCTGTAAAGAACCAAAGTCTTTCTCCGTTGTTTTCTATCCAAGTAATATCAGTTAAAGCTGAACCTGTAATAGATTTTGCTTTTCTACTAATCTTAGTATAGTTAACATACCAATCAGGGTAAACAGAGTTTTCGTAACCTCTTTCAGAACCTTCTGTAAATGCAGAACCTGCAGCGTTAACTGTTTTACCCGCAGTAAAGTTTGAAGCAGCTATTGTTTTAGTTGCATCATTAGTTTGTAGCTTTGCAGAAAATCTATAACCTGCAGCAATAATTGTTGGCTCTCCAATAAGAATTGCAGAAGTTCCATCTTGAAATCTTACAATATCATTTGGATTTAAAAAGTTTTCTTCTGTATCAAAAGTAAATGTACCATTTGCTAGACCATTACCTGTAGATACTCCTGTAAGAGTAGAAGGTCTGTTTGTACGACCTAAAACTGCCCACTTAAATGAGTTGTCTCCAATAACTTCTTCTTTTGCAAAACGTGACGTACCATCTACAAAGTAATTCAAAGAATACTGTGGGTATTGTCTAATTAATGTTGTTGCAATTTCTGGGTACTTTAGTAAGTTAGTTACTAAAGCATTTGATTGTACGGTGTCTTTACCGTAAGTACCTTTATTATATTTCATTTTTATTTCTTTAAATTTTTAACTTTAAAATTACATATTAAACTTGCCAGCATTAAATTCTCCATCACCTTTAGGGTCTGCAAACGTTCTAGAATTAGCGTCAACTTCAGGGTTTCCGATTTGATTTAACACATCTTTTCTCCCGCTATTAAAACCTTTTGTCTGCATTGCTTTCAAAATAACATCTTTATTAGCCCAAAGCCAAGCACAATCCGCTAGATTCTTTTCTGATTCAGTAATATTTTGCAAAAACTTTCCGCTAACAATATACTCTTGATGACTTTTACGAATTTCGTTAGTCTTTTCAATAGTACTAGCTATTTTAAATCCAAACATTTTTTCTGTTGAATTTAAATAGTCATTAAGGCTTTTAATAGATTCTTCACGATCATTGTCTTGCTTTGCAGTTTCAGTTCGTTTTGTATCTATAATAGTTTCTCTCTCAGAAGCTATTGCCTTATTTAATGTGTTGCGAACTTTCTTAGCTTCAATATCAATTATGTCGTTGTCCAACATTCTTTCTACTGCATCTTCTAGTTCTCTACCTTCAAATCCGTCAGCAATTAAACTTTGCGTAACAAGTTCCTTATCCTCTAATTTAATAAGATTTTGGAAATTATCAATCTTTTCATTCTTTTCTGGATAACTTTTTTTCAAAAGCTCGTTCTCTTCTTGTAAAGATTTATAGTATTCCTTAAACTCTTCTTTTGTTTTTACTTCTACTCCAACTTCCTTAAAAAAGTTTTCAAAGTCTGGTTCTGTGTTATTAGCAACTTCTGTTTCGTTATTCTCAGAAACTTCAGAATTACTAATTTCTTCTTGATTACTTTCTTTTATATAATCTAAACCCTTATCCCAACTAAAATCACTATCATCATTTTCTTCAGTAGAGTTATTATTTTCTACTTGACTTGACTCTTGATTAGTTTCGTTAGATTCGGGTTTATTGTTTTCATTAAAAAAAGCATTAGGGTTAAACGTGTACTCTTTTTCTTGAGTTGGTTCTTCATCAGACTCATTTGCTTCTTGTTCAGTTGTAGATTCTTGCACCACTTCTGTTTCGTTTACTTTTTCTTCTTCGTTCATTGCTTATAAATTTATAAAAAAAAATTGTTATTACACTTGTCCATCTTCAGGTAAACTTTGAGGTAAGCCGTCTTGCATACCTTGTTGCATTATTTGTTCTTCTTCAGAATTAGAATTTTGTAACATCATTTTATCTAATTCATTTTGTTGTGCAACATCTTGAGAGTCTGAATTAAATTCTTGCTCTTGATCTAAATTTCCTTGAGTTGCATTTATTTTCATTTCAGCAACTTTAATATCTGTTTCAGAATTAATCTTAGCAACTTCAATAGGCACTTGCATTTTTTGTGCTTCAATCTCATTTTTCTGAGATTCAATTTGTTGCATAGCTTCTTGATTTGCTTGTTCTTTTTCTTGCATTACTTGAATACCTTCTGTCAATATCTTTTCAACCTCAACAGCACTTTCAGCATTTAAAGCTTTCATAGTAGATAAAGGGTCAAGACTACCAGTAGAAGCCATTCTATCCATCATAGAGTACATAGATTGTTTCTTAGATAGTTCCTTAGCAGAGTTTTCTACAAACAAACCTATTTCATCTAATGCAGAAGTTTTGTTCCATTTAAAGACTTCAATACCCATGTCTCCAAATATGTTCATCATTCTATCATCATCAGCCCAACAGTATCTAAATAAGTTAGCTGCAGCATTTAATGTTTCTCCAACTAGTTCATAATGTATGTCAAATAAAGGTGCAGTAATCAAAGTTGATTGCATAACACTTCTTTCGTTTACTCCAACAGCATCACTAGACTTTGTTATACCTGCTCTACTTGCAGTAATACCCGTAAGTTGGTCAGCAGTTTGTTCAAGCATAACCTTTAGATTAATTAACTGTCCTACTGATTGCGATAGTGTTAAATCTATTTGTTGGAATTGATTGAAAGAACGAGTTTGCATACCCTCCTCGTTAGTATTAATTACAGCTAAACCACTATTCTTTAAATGATAAAGAACGTCGTTAAGCTTCATTCCTTTAGGCTTTTGAGCAACATCATAAACTAATGCTTTACCTCCTGAACGAGCTAACGCTAATTCGATGTGATAATTTACTATGTTGTATAGTATTTGTATATTCTTTAAACTATCAACTACAGAAAGTGTTGATTGGTTAAAAGCATTTCTAATAACACCAAAGAAACTTAATTTACAATTAGCATAATTGTCTTCGTATCTAATGATGTTTGGTCTTCTACCAAATTTTAATATAATCTCATGTCCAACTTGAATACAATATCTAACATCATTAATAACTCTTTTAACTACATTCTCTCCTTCTTTAGCTACGTAATCATCTTTAACCATTTTGTAATAGTCAATTTCTTCATCGTATTTGTTAGGTGAAACTTTATATTTAATAGTTTTTAAAGATTTCCATTCTATTTCTACAACTCTTACTTTTAAAGCTGTACTCTCCGAAGTCATGTAAGCATCATAAGCAGAATTAAATTCTAAAATTTGACTGCTTTCCATTTTCTCCAATTTTTCTAGTTCATCTATTACAGAACCTTCTAATTGAAATCTATCTACAATTTCATTTACTGTGTACCAATTATCTAACCCAGCATATTTACAATCTTGTAAAGTTTCTTTATCACTATCAATATCATATATAACTGTTCTTGGGTCAATACGCTCAACGTGAGGGTCTCTGTTTTTAATCATTACTCTGTAAAATTCTTTACCAGTAATTGCTAAATCGTAAAACCCTCTTTTAAATAATGACTTTAATTTTTGTTTTTGGGATATGTATTGTAATCCTACGTGAACTTGTTCTTCTACAGCATCACGAAACTTCATATTCTGAAAAGCTTCTATATCTTTAGGAACTTCTGCGCCAACTTCTTGGTCAGAAATTTCAGAACCTAAAACTTTTTCAATTTCTCTCCTATGTGGTCTAAGTAAAACTTCAGCCGCCATTTGAACTTTCTTTTCGTTCTTTCTTCTAATAGCGTTTTTGTTAATTACATTGACACTCCATCTTAAAGGTTGACTAACTACCTCACCTACTAATAAATCAATCTTAGGCATTATAATAGGATAGTTAACTAATCTAGCGGGAGCAGTAATACCGTACATGTCTGTAACGTACTTAAACTGTTTAGCATCAAATTGACCATGAACTAATAAATAGTTCTCATAGTCTTTAACTTTTTCTTGAGTAAACTTATTAGAGCCTTTGTTGTTTTCTAGTACAGCGTCAAGGCATTCTTTGTGCCATTCTTCTGTTTTCTTTTCTTCTGGAATATTTTGTTTTGGAAATCTCATTTATCTATTAATCAAATTTATAATCGTAGGTTGGTGCTTTGCTTGAACCTTCAATACCATTAACTGATACAATATTACCATTTACATTTTTAAAATGAGGTATAAACAAAGCGTTATCTCCATCATTTTTTTCTTTTGCTTTTACTGTTCTTAAATTATCAGCATCGTGCATTAAAGCCATACCAAAAGCCATTGCTCTATCCGTATTGGCTGTTCCATAAACACAAAGTTCGTTTAACAAAGGTAAGAAGTAAATATCTTCCCAATGATGTTTAACATATTCATCTAAGAACTCTGTTATCATTTTTTTCTGATGACTCTTCATATGAATACCGTATTTATTAGTTACAGTACTATATGGGCTGTCAGCACTTCTAGGTCGTTCTTTTAAAAATCTAAAAACTTTATTATTTATAAAGTACTTAAAAAAGTTGTCATCATTATATTCTACTAATATCTTACTGTCGTAAAAGATAGCTAATTTCAAACAGTTTTCATAAAAAGCTTGTTTACTCTCGGGTCTGTCTGTATAAAATGCAACAGGATATTCACCAGGCGTTTCTACACCAATAAATCTTCTGTAAACACACATACAGCCTTTTGACCTTTTGTTACCTACCTTTCCGTTCTTTTTTATTTCTTCTAAATCATCATCAATATGATAAGGATCGACTGCTGCTATATCTGCATTTTTTAAATCTGTTAATGGCATATCAACAATCTCAAATGGAAATGGATTACTATCATTGTCGTAATCATCTTTATTTCCTAAGTCTTCTACCCATATTGGATAACTACCAAATATTTCTTTACCACTTTCATTTTTCTGCCACTCTAATCTACCTCGTCTTACTACATCAAACTTATTGTTTGTTTTAATGTTTGCTATTTGTTTGTTTAATAAGTCTAATCTAAATGGTGAACCTCCTGTTCTTAAAAAAGCATGCTCTACTTTTAAAGGCATCTCTTGTCTAAAAGCGTATAAGTCAGAAATATCTCCTGATTGTCTTTTTTTTTCTGCTCTGTTTTCAATATCTTTTGTTGCTCCTACAACATCACTTACTCCAAACTTAATATCAAAGTAACCAGGATATACTTTAGCTGCAGGTATAAACAATGGTTTTAAATTATACTTGTCTGCATTAATAAACATATCCATATAATCATCAGATTCTATTTCCATTTGGTTAGAAGTTCCTCCAATAATAGGTGTACCAAACTGAATAGCTCCATCTCTAAAACATTCTTCATTAGCTTGATAACCTTTTTTAAGCTTTAAAAATTCTCCCGCTTCTTCAAATACCATATAGTTAAGAGAAGTACCTCTAAAAGCGCCTGGGTTATCCATAACTCTAAAGTGTACCATAGACTTCATACCTTTATCTACCCATACACCGTCTTCTTTTACTTTATAACCTGACATAAGAATGTCTTCATTATCTCTAAGTATTTTAGGTCGTAGTTGTTTAGGTAGCTCATTGTATGAGAGCATCATCTTTTTTTTGAAATCAAGTACGTAGTCTTCTTTTTGAGAACCTATTCCATTTTCAGAATGACTATAACAAACCCACTCATGTAATAATAAGTTTGCGTTCATAAAAGAAAAACCTTTTCGTCTTGCTTTTAAAACAATAAGCCCATATCCGTTTTCTTTTGCATCGTGTACAGCGCCAAAATACTCGTGGTCTTGGTCACGATAAACAGGAGTAATCATTCCCTTACGTTTAGCGTTAGGTGCAAGTCCATGTATCTTAGAAAAGTTTAAATAGAAATAATAATTGCCAGGAATCCATACACCTCCTGTTGGTTTATAACCATTTAAAATTCTTTTTCTTTGCTCTTTCCAAAAATGAGCATATTCTAAAGTATCAGGATTAAACTTTTTATAGTTTTTTAAATTCTTGTCATATATGACTGGCTTATATCTATTTCCTTCTATCATTATTTAAACATTTCTTCTTGTTCAAAAATAGATAAATCATCATCACCACCTACACCTGACATTTTATTTCCGCTTTCTATTTCTTTTATAATAGCGTTTTTAAGTTCTCTACGTGATTTAGCAGCCTTACCCATCTCTACTTGTAGATCGTTTATTGTACTAATGTTCTCAGCATCAACTTTTAGTTGCTTAAACACTTGTATTACTTCTGAAGACTTATCTACCATTGAACGGTATTCTTCATAGTCGGGGTCGTAATTAATAGCTTTATATTCTTTTATAGCATCTATAACTAATTGCTTTCCTTTAAAAGTACATTTGTCTTTTTCTAAAAACATATTGTTAATCATAGTTTCTCTTTGCCCTTGCGGTAATGACCTATAAGGAGAACGATAGTCATGCATAGCTACAATCCATTTGACTGCCTTAGAGCCAAGGTATTTATCCTTATAGACTTTAAATAAATTAGGCAACAATGCAACACCTTTATCTTTCATTAAAATGTTACCATCTGTGTCAATATCTATTAGAGTTCCAAACATATTCCTAGTGAGCCTATTATTTTATTTTCTTTTAGCAATGTATTAATCTGATTAACATACTGACCTTCATCAGTAGCTACCTCTGCCATTAAAAGCTTTAATAAGCAATTAACAACTCTAGGCTTTAGTCTTTGTTCTTCTGTACCGTATAGACCATCATTCTGTAATGATAATACTTCACCGTCAATACAAACAGATTCTTCTGTTATTCTTTTTAGTATCATTCTGGAAAATATTTAAAGTTATAGTAGTACTCTCCTACTACGTTACATCTTTTCAATATGTTAGATGATATCATTGAATTGATACCATTGTATATTGTTTTTCTAGTAACGTCTAAAAAGAATACTAACTCAATAGGGTTAATATAAGCTATTCCGTTATGTGCTAAGAACTTGTCTTGATTTTGTAATAAGAACATATACAAATCCCTACCGCTATCCTTCATTGAAATTATAGCTGATAATTCTTCAAACTTAATTACACCTAGAGATTTACTGTATGGCGACTTAACTAAACCTTGCTCTTTAATATTTTTATTCATCTTTATAGCTTATATACTTTAAATATACAAAAAATTATTTATGTAAAAAAAAATTACATTAATTGAATTAAGCCTTGTGTAAGCAAAATACATTACATATATTTGCGGGGGGATTATAGGGGGGTAAAGGTCGTCATTAACAAACAAGTTTAATCTAAACTAATTTCCTATGGAAATTCTACTAGTTGAAAGCAATGATAACAATGAACAACAATGATAAGTATTACAGTAAAGGTTACGTGCCTAACGTTTGTATTGCTGAC
>Ga0208814_1001619_pt1 | contig 10314 bp, 11 predicted proteins | sample MalvirAntarct_55_FD_184253 | JGI IMG/M metagenome (GOLD analysis project Ga0208814, IMG submission 184253) | Marine viral communities from the Global Malaspina Expedition - Malaspina viral metaG Antarct_55 (SPAdes) (version 2) | ecosystem: Environmental > Aquatic > Marine > Oceanic | place...
CGCTTTGTCAAAAAGAACGCTAAGAAAAGCGGTCTTGCAACTCCTGTCGGTACACAGCTTCCTCAAAGTAAAGCAGATATTGAAAAAGAAAACAAAGCCCAATTAAAGGCCAACCAAGTACAATACAATGCTGAACAGGACAATAAGAAGTTTGATCAGGCACGCAACAGGATGCGATACAATGCCGAACTACAGAATAAGAAGTTTGACAAAAGTAAGTCAGAAGATGCTGTGAGGAAAGCAGAAGCTAAAGCCAAGTTGGATCGTGAGAACGCTAAACAAGTGGCAGATGCCAAAGAAAAGGCACTAACAGCAAGGCTAAATGTTTTAGTAAACAGTGAACGCGGTGCATATACAAGCGATTCACCGCAAGGTTTCATAATGCAACAAACTGGACTTGACTACGATGGTGTGGAGTTAGCTTTATCAAGGCTACAAGACAGATACCCCAACAACCCTGACGTGACAGAAATGATATCTAGATACAATCAGATGTTTGATAGTGGATATAAAGAAACTGGTAAAACACTAACACCACTAAAGAACATGCTGGTCAACACTATTGAAAACGACCCACAGCTAAAGAAGCTAAAAAAGAAACTAGCTAAGTCTAAGAAAAAGAAGGCTGAGATAGACCCTAGAGTACAGAAGGGGATAGATGAAAACAAAAAGAGACTATCCGAACTAAAAGCCTCTATGGAAGCTGATATGTCTATAAGCAATAGAGACAAAGCAATTTTAGACAAGGCATTTAAAGAACTATCAAAGACATTAGGTACAAATCCCGTAGCTATGGCTAAGATGATAATTAAAGATGCTAAAGCTGAAATGGATCAGCCCACAAAAACAAATAAATACCTAAAGCCTTATCTGGATCGGGTCAAAGCCCAACAGATTAAGCCAAAAGTAAACATACAGCCCCAGTGATGGGGCTTTATTATTTCAAGGAAGCAAAATGATTGTAAAAACAGCGTATGACCTAGTGCCATACCTAGAAGCTATTGAGACCATAAAGACATCATCTTTAACCAAAGATCAAAAGTCACAGATACTAAAGGAGATGGAGCATTCCTTCATCGACATAGTGTTTTGCAAGCAGTGTCCAAACACACACGCAGTAATCAAAAGCAAACTAGGAGAGTACAATGGGAGCACCCAAGAACCCAAGAAAGAAGTCGCCAAAAAAGGATTTGAAGTATCCAAAGAAGGCAACTCCGAAAGAGAACAACTACTTCACAAAACTAATGCAAACGGAGGAAGGAAGAGCACTACGAAAGCAGTGGTCAACCAAAAAACGTAAGAATGGAGGAAGGCCAACAGGCACTCCAGATGGCTACACACTAGAGGCCATCACCCCCATCCGAAAACAAGCACAGAAAGACGCTGAAAGGATTGTGGCTATCATGGCTAAAGACAACAATATTGACGACGAATATGCGGTAGAGGCACTCAAGACTGCCGTCGAGATCATGCGTGAACCAGCGCAGAACCGAGACAAACTAACAGCCGCAAGAATGGTCTTAGACTTTACTAAGACAAAACCAGCTGCAAAGAGCGAAGTTACCATTGGCAAAGCAGAAGCCTTTTTGGAGTCGCTTTTAGTAAGTGACCCAGAGGAAGAGCAAGCCGATGATGGAACCGAAACTTAAAGTAATACGCCGTAAACTATATGACGAATTTGACTTCTACTCCAAGTCAGCCCTCAAGATTAGAACCAAAGATGGTGACATACAGCCCCTCAAACTAAAGCCAGCACAGATTATCTTACAGGAAGCTGTAGATAAACAAATGGCTACTGAGGGCAAAGTACGCATCATCATCTTGAAGGCTAGACAGCAAGGTCTATCGACGTATGTAGGTGGCTATCTTTACTTTAATGTTTCCCAGCGTAAAGCATGTAAAGCAATGGTGGTCACACACCACTCTGACAGTACAAGAGCACTGTTTGACATGACTAAACGCTACCATGAGAACTGCCCAGAACTACTCAAGCCACACACAAAGTATTCATCTCGACGAGAGTTGACCTTTGATGTCCTTGATAGTTCTTATGTGGTTGCTACAGCTGGTGGTGAGAGCATTGGACGTGGTGAAACACTAACACATGTCCACGCCTCAGAACTTGCCTTCTGGCAGAAGTCCACAGCCCTAGAGAACTGGAATGGTATGACGCAAGCCGTACCTAACAAGAAAGGCACAGCTATATTCGTAGAGAGTACAGCTAATGGTGTCTCTGGTATATTCTATGACTTATGGAAAGGCGCAGTAGATGGCTCTAACGGCTATGTCCCTGTGTTCATCCCTTGGTTCGCTGACCCAGAGTATCGTGAGCCTTTACCTGAGAACTTTGAGATAACTCCAGAGGAAGAGGACTTATCTAAGAAATATGAGTTAGACAATGAACAGCTAATGTTCCGCAGACGTAAGATTGCACAGAACGGCATCGACCTATTCCACCAAGAGTACCCAGCGGAGCCAGATCAAGCCTTCCTGACCACTGGACGCCCTGTGTTTAACCCAGAGACTTTACAAGAGAACCTACATGACGCCAAAGACGTAACAAGTCGTCTAGCACTTGAAGGTGAGGACTGGCTAGAGAATGTACGTGGAGAACTCACGTTATTTAGAAAGCTGGACGCTGGCGAGAAGTACACCATAGGAGCAGACGTTGCTATGGGTGTCCGTGGTGGTGACTGGTCAGTTGCCCAAGTTCTCGACAGTAAGAAGCGACAGGTGGCAACCTATCGTGCCCAAGTTCATCCAGATTACTTTGCAAATGTCCTCTACAAACTAGGTGAGTTCTTTAACTTTGCCTACATAATCGTAGAGAACAATAGTCATGGTATTCTAACGTGTACTAGGCTTGGAAAAGACATGGCCTACCCCAACTTCTACACAGAAGTACAGGTAGACAAGTTGACAGACAAAGAGACTATTAAGTTAGGCTTCACTACAACTTCCAAGACAAAACCTCTGATCATTGATGAACTCAGAGCCTCAGTTCGAGAGGGTAAGATCGAACTAAACGATAAAGTCACTATTCGGGAAATGCTAACATACATCGTCACACAAAGCGGTGGAATGGAAGCAGAGTCAGGATGCTTTGATGACTGCGTAATGAGTTTAGCCCTAGCCAATCATATCCATGAAGGTGCTTGGGAACCCATAGAAGCAGTTGACGATTATTACATTGAGATGGTTTAGACATGAAATCAAATAAAGATTATAAAAAACTCGACGACGATAAAATCGTGTCCATAGTAGATACTAACCTAAGACGCTCCATCGGCTATTACGACAGTGAGTTGTCAAAAGAACGCCGTAAGGTGATGGATTACTACAGTGCTAAACTCCCTCGCCCAGCGCATGATGGAAACAGTAAGTATGTAAGTCAGGACGTTTATGATGCTGTAGAGAGCATGAAGGCGGCTTTGCTAGAAACATTCAGCACAGGCAATAAGTCACTAAAGTTCTCACCACAGAATGCGGATGATGTACCTACAGCTGAAGTCTGCACAGAGTACACAGACTACGTTCTACACAGGCAGAACAACCTGTTTGAAACAATGCAGACTGTTATTCACGATGGACTAATAGCCCGTGCTGGTATCGCTAAAGTTTACTGGTGTATGCAAGACGAAAGCAACCTTGAGTATGTCGAAGGTCTTACAGAGGAAGAACTTGATGTCAGATTAGCTGAAGACAACGTAGAGATCGAAGAACTTGTTGAAGATGAATTTGGTATGTTCTCTGGTGAGCTGCGTGTAACCCGTGACACTTCACAAGTTAAGGTTGAAGCTATTGCTCCAGAAGAGTTCTTAATAGAACCACAAGCTAAGTCTTTAGATGACGTTAGTTTCTGTGCACACAGGACTAAGAAGTCTATCTCTGAACTCATTGAAATGGGCTACGACGAAGACCTTGTAGCAAAAATAGGTGACAATGAAGACACTGACTTTGACAATGACCCAGAGATACTATCTCGCCATGACGACATCGGTGCTGATAGAGGCTTCAACTCCAAAGGTGATCAAAGACAGACACGCCAGATAACTATAGTCGAAGCATTCATAATGTTAGATGTAGAAGCAACTGGTGTCGCTGAATTGCACAGAGTTGTTAAGGCATCCAATGTTTTACTAGAGAAAGAGATAGTAAACAAACGCCCATTCGTAGCATTCGTACCTCTACCTATCCCACATGCTTTCCACGGCAACAACTTTGCCGAGAAGCTATTAGGTATACAGAATGCACGTACAATCTTAACTCGATCCATTCTTGATCACGCTATGGTTACTAACAACCCACGATATACGGTGGTTAAAGGTGGCCTAACGAACCCAAGAGAACTAATAGACAATCGTGTCGGTGGCATCGTGAACATATCACGCCCTGATGCGATTGCCCCTATGCCTCAAGCATCATTGAACCCGTTTGTATTCCAAACTATTCAAATGCTAGACGAGGATAAAGAAGACACTTCTGGTGTCTCTCGCCTATCCCAAGGTCTTAATAAAGACGCTATAAGCAAACAAAACTCAGCGGCAATGGTCGAGCAGTTAGCTACAATGAGCCAACAACGACAGAAGATCATAGCGCGTAACTTTGCGAACAACTTCCTAAAGCCTCTATTCACTATGGTCTATTCATTGATTGTAGAGAACGAGTCTGAAGAGAAGATTGTTGAGTTAGCTGGACGTTATGTCCCTATCGACCCATCGCAATGGGCAGATAAACGTGACGTACAAGTTGAGTTCCACTTGGGCTACGGCGATCAGGAGCAACTAGTGCAGAAGCACCTGTCGTTCCATCAGCTTTTCTCAGCTGACCCCACACTTGGACAAATGTACTCTCCGCAGAACAAGTTCAAGATGCTGGCATCAGTCCTAGAGAAATCAGGTATCAAGAATGTTGCTGACTTCTTAACAGACCCAGCGATGATACCTCCACCGCCACCTGATCCAAATGCAGAGATGCAGATGCAGATGGCACAGCAACAGATGCAACTTCAAGAACGACAAACAGCTGTCGCTGAGATGAAGGTGCAGATGGATGCACAAATGAGGCAAATGAAACATGAGCTAGACACTATGAAGGCTCAACAAGCATTTGCCCTACAATCTGACAAGCAAGACCTTAATGAGACTGAGTTCGAACACAAAGAGTTTGTGAACTTAGAGGAACTAGAGATCGCAAGAACTGCTGATGATGTCAGAGCAATCGCAAGTCCTAACGGATAAGCAACCTTAACCAAAAAGAGAGAACTACATGTCTACACAAGAAGAGCAACTTGTGGTGGCTGGTGATGAAGCTGGAGCCGTACTTAGCGGTTCCGCCTTCAACTCAGTTATCAATGAACTTGTCGAAAGAACCTTCCAAACATTTGTAAATACGGAGCCTTCCGACAAAGACAAAAGAGAACAAGCATACAGCCACTATCGAGCATTAGTTGACGTGGTTGATACATTAAAACAGCGAGTTCAAGTGCGTGACAGCATTGTAGAACAGCAGAACGGCGACAACAGCCAAGAGGAGACTGCTCCATGAACAACGAGCGAAATGTAAACTCTGAGCCGCAAGCATTAGATATTGATGATGCGGCAGAAGCAATCTTAGGACGATGGGATGACGGGGAAACCTTATCTGAAGTCGATAAAGAAGATGCAACATCTGAAGACCTCAACGAGACAGAGGTAGCTGAAGATGATGAACTAGATGATGAAGAGGACGATCAAGCCGAATTAGACCTTGAAGACCCTGACGAAGACGAACTAGACGACGATGGCGAAACTGATGCAGACGAAGACGACGATGAGGATGACGACGAACCTCTAGCCGCTTCAGACGATCAGGTTGTAGACATTGCAGTCAATGGTGAATCTAAGAAGGTATCTGTAAAGGATTTGAAACGTCTATATGGTCAAGAAGCATCTCTAACCAAAAAGTCTCAAGATTTGGCTACCCAGCGCAAACAGTCAGAAGAACAACTGGCTCAAACGCAGATGTCATATCAGAAGTTATTGGAACGCGCAGAAGCAAGGCATAAACCTTATGCTGACATTGATATGTTAGTAGCGTCACGCGAGATGGATGCAGAAACATTCTCTCAACTACGCCAAGACGCAAAGCAAGCAGAAGACGACTTAAAATTCCTACAGGAAGAAAGTGGTCAGCTTGTATCCCAAGCACAGCAACAGCACCAGCAAGCAACTAGAGAAGCCGCTACAGAATGCGTAAAGGTTCTCCAAGATCAGCTGCCTGACTGGGGCAACGAACTCTATTCAGATATTCGTGACTACGCTGTGAAATCGGGATTACCCAAAGACCAAGTAGATCAGTACACAGACCCACAAGTCATCATGCTGATAAACAAAGCACGACTCTATGACCAATCAAAGCAGTCCGCCAACAGCAAGAAAGCCAAGGCCAAACTCACGAAGTCAAAAAGCGGTAAGACTAAGGTTTTAAGTTCCAAGAAAGCACCACCATCTAAAAAGTCTATCCAAAGAGCTAATCAACAAAAGCAAATGGATATGCTCAGTGGTGCTAAAGACCTTGATGATATTGCAGAGGCATTACTTAGCCGCTGGGAAGAGTAAATCTTCTTAAACTTAGTCCTAATATTGTAAGAGGAAAATTACACAATGGCAACATATACAACATATACCCAAGTGGGTCAGAAAGAAGATGTTTCAGACATTATTGCTAACATCTCACCATTTTCAACACCCTGCATTTCTATGTTCAAAGACGAAAAAGTATCAGCTAGAACTTTCTCATTCCTTGAGGATGCTTTAGCGGATTCAGCAGTCAATGCGGCAGTCGAAGGAGCAGACGCAAGTATGCTAACTTTGTCAGATGCAACTGAAAGAACACAGAATACACAGATACTTTCTAAAGCCTTTCAAGTGAGTGCTACAGCTGATGCTGTCGCCACACATGGTAGAGCGAAGGAAACTGCGTACCAGTTAGCTAAGAAGCTAAAAGAAATTAAGAAAGACTATGAACGTGCAATGGTTGGCGTAGCCCAAGCCGCAGTTGCTGGTAATGCTTCAACAGCACGTAAGATGACTTCTATCTTAAACCAAATGTCTACAGGAATAGATGCAGGAAGTAATGCAACTGATGCATTAACAGAAGCCAAGCTATTGTTAGCTGGTCAAACAGCATACGACAATGGTTCTGATGTAGACACATTCATGATCAAGCCAGCAGACGCCCAGATAGTCGCTGGTTTCTCAGCGGCATCAGGTCGTAATCGTGAAATCGCACAAGGCAAAACATTGGTCAATGCGATTGATCTATATGTAAGCCCATATGGCGAATACAGAGTAGTATTAAATCGTGAGCTAAAGACAGACCACGCACTACTTATAGACCCAACAATGTTTAAAACATGTACGTTGCGTCCATTCACAAGAACACTATTAGCGAAGAATGGCGACTCAGATCGTCACCACATCGTTGGTGAAGTTTCTTGTAAACATACTAACTTTGCTGACTCTGTGAAGATCACAGGCTTATCATAAGTTTCTAATAGACCACTAATAGGTCTTTACTAGGCCACCCACAGACACACAGGTTTTGCTCTCCTTACTGTTGTCCGTGGGTGGCCTTTTTACGTTTTAAGGGTAGCAAAATGACTGACAAACCACAGCCAACATTATTACAAAATGAAACCGACTTCATGCAAGAGCATGGTCAACTATTACAAAAGCACACACAGCACATCTCACAGTCCTTCTTAGACGATCTGAAAGACGCTCGAAACAATAGTTCGAAGCCATCAGGTGACATGATGCGAGTAGCCTCCATACCGACAGCTATTGTCGAGAAGTGGATGCGAGAAGGATTTAATATCTGGGAAGCCAAGGGGTCAGAGATTGTCCGTAAACTGAAGAACGAGGACTTAGATATGTTCCTCACAACCAACAAGAGGGTCTAAAATGGCAAAAGCAGGGCTATACGCAAACATCCACAAGAAAAGAGCATCAGGTAAGCCAATGAAAAAGAAGGGCGCAAAGGGCGCACCAACTGACAAGGCTTTCAAGAAAGCGGCAAAGACAGCCAAGAAAAGAAAGTAATAACCAATGAACAAAGGTGAAATCCGAGCACACTTTATTGCTCTTCTAAATCGTAGTGACTGTTCGAATGCTTTGGCTGACACCTTCATTGATCAAGCAATCACTAGAATACAAAGACAGCTACGTGTCCCAGCAATGGAAAAGCAGAACGACTACAATGTGGCATCAGATGTAGGGACTTCAAAAGTAACAATGCCAGCTGATTTACTAGAGGTAATCGAGTTATATTACGATGGTAACGCATTAGTTCGCATCCCGTTACATGAGATGGTACAGTATCAGAAAACAGGTGAACTAGGTTCTCCAAGGTTCTTCTGCCGTGAGCAAGGTAATCTAAAGATATACCCAATTCCTAGCACTGGGAACCTCTACCTAAATTACTATTCAGAGCAAGACCCACTGACATCAGACAGCGACACAAACATGCTGACTAACATTGCATCTGATCTCCTGACATACACAGCCTTGTCGTATGCCGCTGATTACTTCTTAGATGAACGTGGTGCAGTCTTTGACCAAAAGTCTGGGTCTTTCTTAGCTGAAATACAGGAACACGCTAACAGTTCTGAGCAGTCTGGTGTCAACCAAGTTATCCGCCCTACTCACTTATATGAGGATTAAACAATGGCATCTAAGACCAGCTTCTATAACAACTCTGGAATTACAAATACACAGATAAATGCGATTGATGCGGCAGTAGCAAATGCCGCCTCTTCAGCAACAGCCGCCGCCCTCAGTCAATCAAATGCCGCCGCAAGTTCAGCTTCAGCCAGTGCTTCATTATCTACTACAAACCAGTACAAATCAGATGCCCTTGCCGCTAGTGTTGCCTCGGCATCTTCAGCAGCTACTGCATCTACAAAAGCCACAGAAGCCGCCGCATCTGCCGTAGCATCTGAAGCCAGTAAAGTTGCAAGTGGAAACTCTGCGACTGCCGCCACTACAAATGGTGCGGCACAAGTTACTTTAGCAACAGCACAAGTTGCCCTAGCGACAACCCAAGCAAACAATGCGTCTACTTCAGCATCCACGGCAACAACAAAAGCCTCTGAAGCATCCACATCAGCCTCCAGCGCGGCAACAGCAAAAACAAATGCGGAGACCGCTGAAACAAACGCTGAAACGGCACAAGCGGCATCTGAAGCCGCCCGTGATGCATCTGTAGTTGCGAAGGACGCATCAGTCGCCGCACAGTCTTCAGCAGCACTAAAGGCTAACAATTTGTCTGACCTAGCAAACGCTGGGACTGCAAGAACAAACTTAGGTCTAGGTACAGTAGCAACTACAGCCGCCACGGATTATGCAACGGCATCTCACGTACACGCCTTCGCCTCACTAACAGGCAAGCCGACTACATTAGCTGGCTATGGAATTACTGACAGTTTCTTTGATGGTGCTTACGCATCACTATCGGGCAAGCCGACACTAGGAACTGCCGCCGCCACAGCGTCCTCAGACTACGCTACAGCGGCTCAAGGAACTAAAGCTGACACTGCACATGCTTGGGGCAACCATGCATCAGCTGGGTACGCTACAGGCGCACAAGGCACTAAGGCTGACACGGCTCACGGGTGGGGCAACCACGCTACTGCTGGATACGGAACAACTGACGAAGCATTGGCTTTGAGCATAGCATTAGGATAATATAAACATGGCAAATACCTTTAAGAACTACACAAGTGCATCTGTCGGTACAGGTGCAACTACAACATACACAGTCCCATCGTCTACTACTTCAGTAATGATTGGGTGTAACTTAGCAAACAGAACAGCATCCTCAGTTAAAGTAGATGTACAGGCGGCTGGAGTATACATCATTAAAGATGCTCCTATTCCTTCTGGTTCTGCTCTATCAGTCTTGGATGGCAAGATCATCTTGGAGACTACAGATACTGTAATCGTAACATCTGACACAGCATCATCTTGTGACGTTATCGTGAGTGTATTGGAGCAAACATAATATGGCTGGATATATAGGAAGTAAATCATCTGTCACACTCGTTGATGGATACACGGAAGCTGAAGCTGATGCTGAGTTTGTAACTAAAACTGGCGATACAATGACAGGCGACCTTGTTGTAGAAAATTCAAGTGGAGCTACAATAAATGTTAACACTGGTTTAGCTGGTGCTGTATCTAAAGTAATATTACACGAAGGTTCTACAGCAAGCCCAGCAAATGGTGCTACACTTGAATATGATGGCGCAACAAATCTATTTTCAATAGGTGT
>Ga0208814_1001620_pt1 | contig 10312 bp, 12 predicted proteins | sample MalvirAntarct_55_FD_184253 | JGI IMG/M metagenome (GOLD analysis project Ga0208814, IMG submission 184253) | Marine viral communities from the Global Malaspina Expedition - Malaspina viral metaG Antarct_55 (SPAdes) (version 2) | ecosystem: Environmental > Aquatic > Marine > Oceanic | place...
AATTAGGACAAGGCGGAGGAAAATTTAATCCTCCAACAGTAAGGCCTAATAAGAACACCACACAAATAGTTAAAAAACCTAATACTGGTATCAAAAAACCTACTACAACTGTTGCTAAAAGAAATACTGATACTAAAGTAAATAAACCTTTAGGCCCAATAAAAACAATAAAGGGTGGCAATACTCGTTTAGCAGCTCCTCTTTTATCAAGTGTTATTTCAAAACAAGCACTTGCAAGTGGCAATAACGTTGAGAAAAAAGAAAAAAAACCTATTGAAAAAAAACCTATTGAAAAAATTAAAAAAAATAAAATTAAAAAATCAACTACATCAAAAGTTAAAAAAGAAACTTTAAAAAGCAAACCTCAAAAGAAAACTAATATAACAGCAGGAGGCACTACTGGTTTTGGGCCAAAGGGCAACATATTTGTTTCTAGTGAAAAAAGAAGAAAAGAATTAATGGATAAATACGGAGGTACGGGATCAAAAGCAGCAAAAGCTGCAATGGCAGGAACTCAAGGCAATATGACAATGAGAGCGTCAGGTGGGGGTAATTTAAAATCAGTGCCTGCAGGTAATAGAGGACTAGGTAAATTACCTGCTCCTGTAAGAAACAAAATGGGCTTCATGAAAAAAGGAGGTATCGTTAAAATGAAGGGAGGCGGTGCAGCCACAAAAGGAATGAATTTTAATAGAGGATACTAAGTGTCGCAATTAATATGTAATCTACCAGCAATTCATGTCTGGGTAAGAAAAGAATATCTTCTTGATCATCAAGGTGGTCATGGTGAATTTGTAAAGGGCGTATGGATTACTTGCAAATCAATGCCCGGAAGAACGTTTTACTTTGAAACATATCTTCCTGAGTATGGTGCAATGTTTGATAAGTTACCAATAAGCGCCTTTACAACAGATCCTGAGACACCAGAGAATGATTTAAGTTTGCATAACTTACAGTTTTGGAATTGCATGGACTATGGTGTTGTTGCAATACATAAGCAGTTTATATCGTCTATGACATTTGAAGTTTACACAAGAGATGCAGGAAAGTTAAAAGGATCTTATATAGCAACTATAGATAATTATCATTCAGATATAAATACTATAGATTACAGTACAAGTGAAACACCTGCAGAACATAAGTCTCACAATCTAATAGAGCTAGAGAATGGGCAGTTTGGTTTGTATCCTAATAATAGAATGAGAATATATGACAATAGCTTAACTCCTGACGAACCATTAATGCCTGACTTCAAAGTAAGCACAAGAGAATATCAAGTTGAAAATGATTTTAATCTTAGTAGATATGGAGATAGCGATGATTATTTTTATAAAAGTAAGGATGAAAAGTAATGGCTTACTCTAGTGGTAAACATGCTTATGGTATATGCGACAGAACAGGATTTAGGTATCCAGTAAGAGAGCTTGTTTTTGAAATTCAAAACGGGGTTAAAACAGGACTTAAAATAGGTTATGATGTTGTAGACCCAGACCATCCTCAAAATTTCTTAGGAAGAGTAAAGATAGATGAAAATCAATCTGTGTTAGATGCTAGGCCAGATAGAACTGAGCCTCTTACAGAAAGAATATTAAATATAAACCCATTCACTACATCTGTGGCAGTTGATAGCAAAACAGTAATTACTGTAAAAGAACCGAGTCATGCAAGATCTACAAACGATCAAGTAAGATTTAGAAATACAGTTGGGTTTGATGGAATAACAGTTGCACTCTTTGAATTAGCAATAGGATATGCTATAACTAAAACAACAGATGACGCTTATACTTTCCAAGTTTCTGGTTCATCTACAACTGGCTCTGTAACAGGTGGTGGAGAATTTGTCTCTGCTGGTCCAGTAACATTGGAGGCTTAAATGGGCTTTACATTATCTGAGTTGCAAACAACTATACAAGACTATGTAGACAATACAGAAGTAAGTTTTGTAAATAATATACATAATTTTATAAAATCTTCAGAAGAAAGAATATTAAAAAATATTGATTTAGAGTATTTTAAAAAAAATGTAACAAGTACTTTAACTAATGCCGACCCTTATTTAACTTGTCCTGATGATTTATTGGCTGTTTTTTCTTTGCAAATAACAACAAGTGGTTCTCAAACATTTCTTTTAATTAAAGATGTTAATTTTTTACAAGAAGCATATAGCACATCAGCAAGCACTGCTACGCCAAGATTTTATGCAAGGTTTGATATAAATAATTTTATATTAGCTCCAACACCAAACAGTGCATACACAGTAGAGATGCATTATTTTTATAGACCAGAATCTTTAGCTGACACTACTGTTACAATGTCTATTACATCTGTAACTGGAACATTTACAACAAATGATACTATATCAGGAAGCATAAGTGGAGTAGAAACTGCTGTATCAACAGGTGGCACTACATCTATAGTTGTTAGAATACCATCAAGTAATTTTACAGTAGGTGAAACTATTACTGGTTCATCAAGTGGTGCAACTGGAACCTTTCAATCTATTACTACAACTGATGCAACAACTACATGGCTATCTGAAAATGCACCTTACGCTTTATTATATGGAGCTTTAGTAGAAGCTTATTCATATATGAAAGGTGAGCAAGATTTATTAACTTTGTACAATTCAAGATTTCAAGATCAAATGTCTAGTTTAAAAGATTTAGCAGAAGCTAGAGAAAATTCAGATGCTTATGAAGATGGGCTACCTAGAAGAGCGAGGACTTAATAATGGCTTTAGTTTTAGCAGATAGAATTAAAGAAACTTCTACAACTACAGGAACTAGCACATATGTTTTATTAGGAGCTGCTGCTGGTTTTGAGGCATTTTCAACTATAGGCAATGGCAACACTACTTATTATTGCTGCACAGATGGTGTTGATTTTGAAGTTGGGATCGGCACATACAATCTTACTGGTACTACATTAGCAAGAACAGCTATTCTACAATCAAGTAATAGTGATTCTGTTGTTGTATGGGGATCTGGTAGTAGAACTTTATTCTGCACACAACCAGCAGAAAAAGCCGTGTTTCTTGATGCAAGTGGTAATATGCCTATTACTAATAATGCTACTATTGGTGGAACATTAGATGTTACAGGTTCTATTGAAGGTGCTTCTACATTAGCAATGACAGGTTTAATTACAGCTAACGCAAAAATAGATTTAAATGGTACAGAATTAATACTTGATGCAGATGCTGATACTTCTATTACGGCAGATACTGACGATCAAATTGATATAAGGGTTGCTGGTGCAGATCAAATTACAATAAAAGATGGAGCAATATCTCCCGTTACAGATTCTGATATAGATTTAGGTACTACATCTTTACGTTATAAAGATGCTTTTATTGATACAATTACTACAACAGGAAATGTTACTGTTGGTGGAGATCTTACTATTACTGGTGATGATCTAACAATGGCTACTAACACAGCGGGTCTTTTACTTATTGCAGATGGTACAAACTTTAATCCTACAGCGGTAGGAGATTTACAAAGTATCTCTACAGTAGCAAGTGGTGACGTTTTCTTAGCCGTTGATGCTTCAGGTGGTGGACTAAAGCAAATTACAAGAAGTGCGGTTGTAGCAGGACTTGCTACATCAAGTGCCATATCTAACCTATCAGAAGATGACACTCCACAGCTAGGTGGAAATTTAGATATGAATGGCTCTGATATTGTAACTACATCAAATGCTACACTAGATCTTGCACCAAATGGAACAGGTACAGTAGTAGTAAGAGGTAACAGTAATTCAGGTGCTATAGTATTTAACTGTGAATCAAACTCACATGGACAGACAGTACAAGCACAACCTCATTCAGCGAGTGCTACAAATACTATGTTGTTACCCGAAGGTGCTAACTCAACTCTTGTATCTCTTGTGTCTGCCGATACATTAACAAACAAAACACTTACTACACCAACTTTAACTGGAACCTCTGTAGTAGCAAGTCTTGATATATCTGGAGATATAGATGTAGATGGTACTACAAACTTAGATGTAGTTGATATTGATGGTGCTGTAAATATGGCAACTACTGCTCTTGTAACGGGAGTACTTACTACAACTGCTGCAACAGTATTTAATGGTGGTTTTGCTAGTAATGCTGATTCAACTATGGGAACAGATAAAAAGATAATATTTCGTGATGCTGCAATTCATATTAGTTCCACTGCCGATGGTGACTTATCTATTGCCGCTGACGATGAAATAGACCTAACTTCAACATTGATTGATATTAATGGTAATGTAGAAATTAGTGGTACATCCACTTTAACTGGTAACGTAACATTAGGTGCTCAACTTATTATGCCTGATGTTACCTCTACAAAAATATTGGTAGCTGATGGAACTAGTTATCAAGAAGTGTCTGTTAGTGGTGACATAACAATAGCAAACACTGGAGCAGTTACAATCGCTGCAACTTCAGTCGAAGGTTCTATGCTAAACAACAATGCTATATCTGGTCAAACGGCTTTAACCTCTGGGTTAGCATTAGATGATGAGTTATTTGTAAGTGATGGTGGAACTTTAAAACGAATGGACGTTAGTGTATTAACAGCAGTAACAGATGATAATGCCACAGCACTTGCTATTGCATTAGGATAATTAGGAGAAGACATGGCGAATACATTTAAAATAGTTAATTTTGCAGCCGAGCCAGCTTCTGCTGGAACTCCGTATGTAATGTATACAGTAGCTAGTAGTAAAACAGCTATTGTTCTTGGTTTAACATTAGCAAACATACACACTGCTCAAGTTACCGCTACAGTAAACTTAGTTAGTGATACATCAAATAGAGCAGTGACAAACAACACAGCAAACGGAACAAGTGTAATTGTAAAAAATGCACCTATACCTGTAGGTGGTGCATTAGAACTTATGGCTGGTAATAAATATGTATTAGAAACGACTGACCAAATTACGATAGACTGTAGCGTAGCTGATAAACTAAGTGGTACATTAAGTATAATGGAGATTGATGTATAATGCCTTATATTGGTAATCCAGCAGTTGATAGATTTACAGCAACTAAAGCAGCTTCAGTTTATTCTGGTGATGGTTCAACTGTTGCTTTTACATTAGAAAACTCAGTAGGTGCTGACGAAGATATATTAGTATCAGTAGATGGTGTTGTCCAAGAACCGTCAGTAGCTTATGCAGTTAGTAGTGGTACAACATTAACATTTACGGCTGCACCTTCTAGTAATTCTGGAAATAATATATTTGTGTATTATTTGTTTACCACAATAGGTACAGTTACTCACCCTGCAACAAGTGCTTTGAGTGCAACAAGTGGTACGTTTAGTACAACTCTTGCTGTAACAGGAGAAACCACACTAGCCACTCATCTTAACATGGGCGATGGAGATATAATTAAACTTGGTGCTAGTGCTGACTTACAAATATCTCATACTGGTAGTTCTTCAAAAATTGCAGATTCAGGAACTGGGAATTTAATTCTTGCTTGTCAAGATTTTCAACTCACTAATCCTGCTGTTGGTGAGAATATGATAACTGCTACTGTAGATGATGCAGTAACACTTTATCACAATAATGTTGCTAAATTAGCAACGGCAGCAACTGGTGTAAATATCACTGGGTTCTCTACCGATTCTGCACCTGTCCTTGCAGTGTTACACGCTGCCGCAGTAACAGTAACGGATAATTCAGTAACAGTTATTCCTATGACAACGGCTGCAACAGATACACATAGTTTATATGATGCAACTAATGACTTATTAAAAATAACTGCTGCTTTTAATGGAATGTACTTTCTTATAAGATGGCAAGTTACCATAACAGGACCGGGTGATAATATGGCTGCACACCTATATCAGAATGATAGCGTTATCCAAGACGATAGAAGATTTTACACAGGTGATGAGGGTGAAAGTATAAGTATGGGTGGAGTCTGGATTGGCACAGTATCAACAAATGACACTTTTAGAGTTTTTGGTTTTTCAGATAAAGCTAGTGGTAATAGTGTAAGTGTTGCTGGGATAAGATTATCGTTTTTATACGCAACTAAGTTGCACTAAGGAGTTAATAATGGCAGTCGATTATATTAGTAACAAAATAAAACTATATTGTGCATCAGAAGGCGTTAGCTCTTTTAGTTTTTTAAGTGATGTTATTTTACAAGATGATGGTGATGGGGGATATATTAAGGAATGGAACTTAGATATTGCTGAACCATCAGAAGATACATTAAATGCACTTGATGGTCAAAGTGCAAGAAGAATGAGTGTATTACGAAAGCAAAGAGATAATCTATTAAAAGAAACAGATTGGATGGGTGTATCAGATTTTTCCATCACAGATGCTTGGAAAACATATAGGCAAGCTCTTAGAGATATTACAGACCAAACACCTAATGCTGATGATTTGGGAAATATAACATTCCCAACAAAGCCAAGTTAAGGGATAGATATGACAATAGAAACACCTGAATTTCAAGGCACACATCTTTGGGATAGACTGTGTTGGGCAAAAGAAAAACTTGAGATGGTTAGAACAGAATATTGTGTTGTATGGGAAGACCCAGAAACACCAGATGAACCTGCAAAGGTTACGCATCCTGATCCTAACTGGATGGCTTGTGCGTTGCAGGGTGGTATTTTACCTCCAGTCGAGGCATACTGGGAATTAAAGAAAGATGAAGCAAAACCAGATTTTACAAAACACACTAGAGGTTATCTATTGCACAACACTAAACCTATTGGACCTATGACTTTAGAACAAAGTATTGAGTACTTAATTATGAAAGATTTGCCAATGCACGTTTGGAAAAATTGGGATAAAGCAAACAAGCCTAGAATGGTTATATGCACAAAGAGTCAGCTTCCTAGCACTAGAGTGTGGCGGAACGCTTGGAAGATTAATGAAGAATTAACCATACAACAACAACAGGTGGCTTAAATGACAAGCATAATAGATAAAGATGGGAACAGCATAGCATCAGCAGACGCAACTGTTCCTTCAGACAGATTATTCAGAAACGCTTGGTCGTTAAGTGGATCAACTATAACTGAAGATCTAGCAGCAGCAAAAGTTATATTTAAAAACAAGATTAGAGAAGTTAGAGCACCTCTACTTGCTAAACAAGATGTAGCTTACATGATGGCTTTGGAAGCAGATAGTTCTGATGACCAGACTACTGCTAAAAATGCTAAGACAGCATTAAGAAATGCTCCAGCAGCAAGTGCAATTACAAATGCCGCAAACATAGGTGCATTAAAATCAGCTTGGAATACAAGTTTATTAGGCGATAGTCCATACGCATAAGGAGAACTAGATGGCTCTAACTAAAGTAAATAGAGGTGGCTTAAACACAGGAATTGCTGATTCTAGTAATGCTACTGCAATAACTATATCTAGTAGTGAAATTGTTACACTTGCAGATGACTTAATAATAAAAGATTCTGGAACCATTGGTTCTGCATCTAAAACAGATGCAATAACAATAGCTGCAAGTGGAAACACACAATTAAGAAGCACAGGCATAGCTGCAGGTAGTCAAGTATTTCAAATTATAGATGATGGTACAACAGTTTTAAATGTAAGGTCAGAAGATGGGAACATTAATTTTCCAGTAGCAGGTGGAGGAATATTTCTTGGTGTTACGGCTGCTGCTAGTTCAAATTTGCTTAACGATTATGAAGAAGGTGCTTGGACAGCAACTTTAACTGGAAGTACATCAGATCCATCTACAGCAGTCACACAAGCAGGAATATATACAAAAATAGGCAATATGGTTTATGCACAATTTCAAATGAGTAATGTAAACTCTACTGGTGCTGCAGGAGGGGTAAGAATTACTGGATTACCCTTTGCAGCTGGTGGTGCTCAAGCAACTGGAAATGTAATGTTTTATGTTCGTTTTACAATAGGTACTACTTCTGCAAATGTATCCCCATATGTTCAAGGATCACGAATAGATTTTTATCAGTCAGTAAATCAAGCAGGTTGGGGTGAGGTAGCACATAATGCAGGAACTGGTGCTTATATATCAGTATCTGTATTTTACAAAACTAATAGTTAGGAGTCTAAAATGGCAATAACAAAAGCAATAGAAATAGCAAAAATAGAGGTTGTAGAAACTTGGAATATCCAAGTGGCAACCGATACAGTTATCAAAGAAGATGGCACAGAAATTAGCAGGTCAAGGCATAGGCACGTCTTGCAACCCTGTTCATCATCAAAAGATTCAGATGACAATTGGACACACACCGACACCGACATAAGCGGTGAAGCTGCAAATGTTCAAGCAGTAGCAAATGCTGTGTGGACAGATTCAGTAGAAGCAGCGTATAAAACATGGGCAGAATCACAAGGAGCACTGTAATCAATGCCATATATTGGAGTTAGCCCTTTTAATGGGGTCAGAAGAAAACATACATACACAGCTACCGCAAACCAAACCTCGTTTAGTGGTGCAGGAACAGAAGGTGCAACTTTAAGTTATACTGATAGCACTTTTGTTGATGTATATCAAAATGGTGTAAAGTTAGGTGAAGCAGATTATACAGCAACTAGTGGCACAGCTATTGTTCTAGGAACTGGTGCTACCTTAACGGATATAGTAGAAATTGTTGTTTATGATGTATTTAGTGTAGCAGATACAGTAAGTAAATCGGCAGGTGGTACGTTTGATGGTAATGTTACTATGGGTGGTACTATAACGGCTACTGGCAATGCAGACTTTAATGGTGATTTAGATGTAGATGGCACAACTAATCTAGATGTAGTTGATATCGATGGTACAGTTAACATAGCAACGACTGCATTAGTAACAGGTGTTCTTACAGCAAATGGTGGTGTAGTATTCAATGAAGGCTCTGCTGATGTAGACCTTAGAGTAGAATCAAATGCTAGTGCAAATGCTCTTTTTGTAGATGGTGGTGCAAACAGAGTTGGTATTGGCACTGCAACCCCATCAAATCCTCTAACAGTAGTTACATCAACTGATGGCTCTGGAGTAAGTGGTGATAATGTTTTTGCTGCACTAATTCACAATGCAGAAGCCACTAATGATGCGAGCAAAGGTTTATTAATAAAAGCAGGAACAACTACAGCAGACCAAGCCTTTGATGTGCAAGACCATGACGGTTCTAATCAATACTTTAGAATTTTAGGAAATGGTGATGTGTGTATCAGTAGAACTGCATCACTAAGTAATGGTAGAGTGTCTGTGGATTTTAGTTCTGCTGCTGATAACGGATTTTGTATAAACGATACTGCAAGTGGCAATGGTGCTGCTTTCATAAACTTTCATACTGGTGGTACATCAAGAGGTGCTATTACTAATAATAACAACAGTGCAGTAGCATATAACACAAGTTCAGATTATAGATTAAAAGAAAATGTTTCATATAGTTTTGATGCAACTACTGAATTAAAAAAACTTAAACCATGTAAGTTTAATTTCATAGGGGGTGATTTAACTGTTGAAGGTTTCTTGGCTCACGAAGTTCAAGCTGTTATTCCACAAGCTATTACTGGTACACACAATGAGGTAGATGATGAGGATAACCCAGTATATCAAGGCATAGACCAGAGCAAACTTGTACCTTTACTCGTAAAAACCATATTAGAATTAGAAGCAAGAATAACAGCGTTAGAAGGATAACAAATGACAAGAGCAAGTGACACAGCAAGAATGGTAGCAGGTGGTGTAGTATTTAACGAAGCTAGTGCTGACGTAGACCTTAGAGTAGAATCAAATGGTAACGCAAATATGTTGTTCGTTGATGGTGGCGGTGACAGAGTGTATATTGGTAAAAATGCAACTGGTTCAACATTTAATGCTAAATTACAAATAGAAGACACAGGTGCAGCAGCAGGAATATCTATACACAGAGCAAATGCTGGTACTGGTCAAGGAAATTTAAATTTTAGTAAATCTAGGGCTGCAACTATAGGTGACAATACTGTTGTTCAATCTGGTGATGGTTTAGGTGCTATAATTTGGAGTGGTGCAGACGGTACAGATAGATCAACACCAGCCGCACAAATACAAGCAGTTGTTGATGGAACTCCCGGGTCTAATGATATGCCCGGAAAACTTATTTTTAGTACAACAAAAGATGGTGCTGCAGCTACTAGTGAATATTTTAGATTAATGTCTAATGGAAGACTTGAAGCTCAATCAGTAAGTAATGATGGTAATGTTTTACAGCAATTTAGAATTGATTGGAGAAATGAAAACAGTGCAGGAATTATGGCAGGTATTGGTTGTGTCAGAACTGATAATTCTAACGCTCCCGGTGCATTTGTTATTAGAACAAGTACAAATGTTGAT
>Ga0208814_1001621_pt1 | contig 10311 bp, 19 predicted proteins | sample MalvirAntarct_55_FD_184253 | JGI IMG/M metagenome (GOLD analysis project Ga0208814, IMG submission 184253) | Marine viral communities from the Global Malaspina Expedition - Malaspina viral metaG Antarct_55 (SPAdes) (version 2) | ecosystem: Environmental > Aquatic > Marine > Oceanic | place...
TTAGCACAATATGCAGCAATTGCTAAACTCATTACCATATCATCGTGCTTTCCATCAGTATTACTAAATTGTAAGTTACCTGTAATAGCGTTTTTCTTGCTTTTAAAGTCATACAACTCCTTGATTAGCCCTGTGTCCTTGGGTATTTTAATCACCTTGTCCTCAAAGAGTTTGATTAAATTTCTTATCATCTCTGGTTTGGACTTAGCTGTAGTATGGAATGGTATTAGTTTGTACATTGTATCGTCATCAGTCAAGTCATCAAAGAGTAAATCGTTGTTGTTAACCTCAAAGTAGGCTGCCGCCATATTACCATCGTGCTTGAAGTAGAAGTCCCGTATACGCTGCTTGAACTCATCGTAGTCCATCCCCTCTTCCTTGTAGTTGAATCGGTCTATGTCTATGACTCTGTAGTCTTCTGAGAGCGCAGTTAGCACTGTGTAATCTTGGGCAACCCCGATGTCCATCCCGATATACACTCTTTCAGCTTTATTATCTATATTATCTACTATAGCATCCTCTACATTACTAAAGAGTGCATTTCCAGATACTGGTCTGCATAAAAACTCTTGGTCAAACTGAGCCTTGGTCATACTCTTCCTAATGCCTAGGACGGTCTTAGAGACACCTTCGTCATCAAGGTCTAGGTAAGTACGCTTAATACTCTTTATCTGCTCCCACGACTCTTCTAATTGACCATCCTTGTACCAATCGTAAAACCAGTTAGGCCCATTGAAGGTAGATGCTGCACACACCCTTCCATTAGTCCTTGTGACCATAGGCAGAAGTACCTCGTTGATAAAGTCAAGCTTCATATAAGCGACCTCATCTAAGTAGATGAAGTCTAATGTAGCCCCACGTAGATTATCGCCACTATCAGCACTACGAAACTTAATAAAGCTGCCATTGTAAAAATAAAGTTCGTTAGCCTTTCTATCATATCGTTTAACTATTTTGTTCCAAAGGTCTTGGTGTCCACTGAACATTGCTTCAATGTCCTTCATCACCTTGTTTGCTTGGTCTTGTATTGGTGAGACCCAGAACATACGGTGTTTAGGGTTGTTGATTGCTCTTAATACACAATCATTCTGCATAAAGAAGGTCTTACCCGTTTGCCTTCCTGCTACAATTGCCGCTATAAAGGGCTTGTCCTCGTGTACCAGCTTATGGAAATCTACTTGAGGCTTAGTTGGCTTATAGAGTTTTATGTTCATTAATCTTCGTCAGTAAAGTCTATGTCTAAGAAACCATCGTTCTCTTCAATAGGTGCTGTTAAATCTATAGTAGCCTTAATATCAAACTTGGTCTGCTCTACCTTCGTAGGAGCCTTGTAACCTTGCATATCATTGATAATCTTTATAGACTCCATAGCAGCCTTCATATCACCTCCTGCGATGGCATTGTCCCTAATCCTAATTAGTGCTGTTAGGTTAGTCCCCTTGGCAGCTTCAATGCTTGACATCTCAGCGTTAGCAATCTTCATCAGCTCCTTGTAGAATGCTGTACCATAGTTTCTCCTATCACGATAGAAACTTGTGTAGTTTAACTCTTTAGATAGCTTAGAGGCACTCTCCATACCCTCGTTCCTAATGCCCTCAAGGAACTGCTCCTGTAGGTCGGTAAGGTTGATGCCCTTTCCTGCTATTATAGTACCGTTCTTGTCTCTCTTAGTTGGCATTACTGACAGTATAAAGAGGTATGTTATGCGCTCCGAGTTTCTCTAAGAATACTAAGCCCTTGTAGTTTGGAGACTTCTCATCAAGGTGATACCATTTCCATATAGCGGTCTTCACCCTCTGTATACAACTGCCACAAGCAGTCTTTGGATTCTCCTCTTTCTTAAAGTAAACACTCTTACCAATCATTGAGTTATGGAATTTAAACATCTCTGCTTTGATATTCCCCTTGGGTAATCCACCACCAGTAAGTGCTATCAAAAGATTCTTAGTAGTCATATGTTTTTAAGTAATGTACAAAATGAATTACTAACCACATTCAATTACCCCTCTAAACAACTCATTTAAGAAGTTTGTAAATAATAATCTATTATTATACTATTACTTATTTATACTACTATATCCCCTAAAGGGATATAGTATAATAAAAATACTATTATCTTAAATACTATTATTATAAGGGAACTTCTTTAAGAAGGTAGTTCACCTTACCTTATTAGATTCCTTTTAAGGTACTTTAGAGACGTTCTAAGGAACTTTGGTACATAAGTGATATGATTGTAAGGATTGGTCTTTAAAAGTCCTTTAGAGATATGGATTTGTACCCGTCCCCCCGAACCCTCCCCCCGCTCTGTGGGGTTAGAGTATATAGCCCACCTCTTTCCCTCGGTCACTTACTCCCATTCTCCTCTCTCCTTCGTCCTTTTGTACCTGTTAGAGTCTTAATATATATATTTACTTTGTCCTTTTGCTCTGGTGCTTGGTGTTGGGTCTGGTTGATTTGGATTGTAGGCGGGTTTGAACAAGTGCGTAACCCCTCACATAATTATTAATAAAGTTACCACATAAAAAAACCAGCTCTTTGGCTGGGTCTTTTACTTGTTCGGTTCTTGGTTTATATATAGTTTAACACTCGTTTAACCTGTGTTTTATGTTCGTTAAAGTAATGCGTTAATCCATCGCCTAAGCTCGTATAATCGTCTAAGCTTTGCAGGTACTTGCGCCCGTTAGCGTTTATGTACTGCCCGTTACGCTTTGCTCTTTTTATTGTTGCGGGTCTTACTTTTATAAATTCAAACATATATTTATTTATTTTGGGTTTCTTCTTTATACCACTTGTTTATCTCAGCTTTCACGCTGTCGTTGGTGTTATTTATTAGCCATTCTATTTCGTCAAATGGTTGTGAAGAATCATTAAAAATATATTCAATGTATTTTAGTTTTACGTTTTCGCTTAGTTTCATAATGTTTTATTTTTGGTTTGTGTTGTCAATTGTGAATCCTGTGGTATCCTTTTTAGCGTCTCCCTTTGCTTTTAATCCAATAATAACGGGGTCGGGGTCGTTTACTATGTCTATAATTAAATCATCTCTTAAATCTCCGTTTACTACCTTAATGCCGTTGTAAGTTTCTGGTAAGTCTCCTTTAAATACTGCGGATACTTTACCGCCTTCATTTAGTACGTTCTGTACTTCCTCGGGGTTGTCTTCCTTCTTGCTAAATATAAGGGCGTATTTTGTGCCTCTGTACCTTTTGTACTTGTGTGGGTTGGGTGTGTAGTCGTAAAATATAACCCCGCTTTCGTTTGTTGCTGGGTGTGCTGCTTTTGTTTCATAGTCCCAATTATGGTATTTTTTGAACAGATATAAAAAATCAATATCTGCGGTTCCGTTAAGCCTAACGGCAATTTGTTTACTTTCTCTTTTTGCTCGTATTATCAAAAATTCAATTTCAAGTATTATTTGAGCGGTAAAGGTTTTCGGATCCTGTACAAAGTACTCCGTTTTATTTGCTCGGGCTGTTCTCACGTTGTTAAACTTACCACGCCCAGCACTAACTAGGCAAGCCTTAGCGCATCCCTTAGAAGCAAAAGGGCAAAGGTTCTTTTTCTTGCTGTTTTTGTCCGTTGGTATTAGGTACAAAATATGGGTTTCTCTATCGTTCTTTTCTGTCTTGGCGTTACTCTTTCCTAAAAGCTTTGCAGGTATTTTAAAAGCTGGGGCCGTTTCTGGCTTTTGTGCTGTTGTTGTTTCTTTTAGCTGTATCATATTAGTAGTTGTTTAGTTCGTTATTACAAAGGTCTTCAATTGCTCTCTTCAGCTGATTGCTAAGGGCGTTTGCAGGGATGTTGTATTGTAAGCCGCTTACCTCTATCGTAAGCCCGTACACGTCCGCTATTAATCCCTCTTTTAGTCCTGTTCCGCTGTGGTAGTCGGTGTCTTCCTCTTGGTAGCTTACCGACCCGTTAACAAGTACATTTATTTCCATCTCGTTTAATTCGTCTAATGTTCTCATCTTTTTATTTTCTAAGGTTTTCTAAATTCTGATACATTGCGCCCGCTGTTATTGCTGAGACAATCCCCAGCGGTAAGAAAATAAGACTTCCGCCCGTGAATACTTCGCCTAGTGTAACTATTGCGAAGGCTGAAGAACTTAGAGCAATTGTCCATCCTTGAGCCGTTAAACTTACTTTAAATTTGTTGTTAGATTTTTTCATCTGCTTAAGGTTTTGCGCCCCCTTTCGGGGGCTGGTTTTTATTGTTCGTACTTTAATAACATTCTGCCGTCAATCAATCTTGGCGTATAATCAAGGTCTCCGTCTGGATTCATTCCCCGCTTTAAACACTCGTTAACGGGTATTAAGTCACTCACTATTCCTGTCATATCACCAGTTTCAAAGAAGTCTGTAATAAATGCGGCTTGGTAGTCCTCAAAGACTGCCCAGACTTGCCCAGCGTCTCCGCTTTGTGGGTCTTCGTAAAAACTTACTTTTTGGCCCATATCATTTTTAAAATTAAAAGGCGTTAGCCTTGTCGCTTTTTGGTTTACTAGCTTTGCGTAGTTTTGTACTTCGTTTTTCATTTGCTTAAGGTATTGCGCGCCCTTTCGGGGGCTGGTTATTATTTTATTACTTCAATAGCTGACAAAGCAATTTTTTCGTCTATTCTGGTATCCAGCATTGAATAGCTGTACATAAAAATAAATTTATCCGTTACTTTTTCTACTACCATTGAATCTAAAATATAATTTTCAATTTCGGAGCTGTAATTTATCACTGAAGATATTATATACTCTTTCCCGACTGTCTCAACGGAAAAAGAAAATAATTTTTTACCAATCATAAAGCGCAGCTTTTGCGGTTCTCTTGTTGCTGTTGTAATCGTTTCCATTGCTTTAAATACTTGCTTTAAATTTTCCACTTTTGTTTGTGTTTTGTGTCTCATTTTTGAGACGTTAAAAAAAGCTGCATAGCTTGCGCCCTTTTGATAATGCTAATGTACAAACTTTGGACAATATGACCAAGACATTCTTAGCGCTGTGGTAAATCCCTTTGTAATGTGTTGGTAAACAGCTTGTTAAGGGTAAAGTTTTTTTCATTCTGTTGACCTATAACATTTTTACTGACATATACAAGAGTAAAAAGTACTTTTTTTTACTTTTTTTTATGTTTCTTTTGCTGGGGTATATATGACCTGCGCACGTGATACAATATTTTTTTTAATCTTACAAGGTTTTTCTTCTTTTTTTTCTTTGCTAATATAAATGGCAATTAATGACCTATTTTTACCCCAACTTTGGACAATTGCTAAAAATATTAGCAAAATCTGGCTTGAAACAGAATTTCTCGTTACACGGGGGTATGGGTATATATTGAACCCGTTTTACTTGGAAACGCAAGAGGGTAAAAAAACTGGGGACTTTTTCTGTAACGTGATTCGCTAAAAAAACTGGGGAAATATTTTATTTAAAATAATTTATTGTTTATCCAAAATATAATTATATATTAGCTGAATAGAAACAAACATAAATAATAGAAATAATGAGACAAACCTTTTACCCAACAGACAATGAGCAGCAACTAATGATGGACATCGTTATAAACGAGTTCTCACAACGCTACCTACCTATGGACAATTACAATATGCAAGAGGTTGCATACAGACAAGCTATAAGTGATGGAGCTATGAGAACAGATAACTACTTTAGCACACCAACTAATGACTAAAGTAATTAAGTACCTAAAGAAAAAAATATCCATCTACATTTGGTGGTTTAGAAAATAGTTTATATATTGCAGAAGATTTGAGACACAGAGGTCTCGCTTAGTTCTTTGACATTTGGGGTTACCACGAGTAAACAGGTTACAATATAGGTTCAATTCCTTAACGTGGTTCTAATTTAAAACGATAGATTATGAGTTTGATTGAGAGTATTAAGAGCAGTGGAAAGATATTCGGTGCTACTTATCTAAAGGCTAACGGAGAGGTTACAAAGATTAACGGAAGGTTTGGAGTACATAAGTTCCTTAAGGGAACTGGAGTCAGCAGCCCTTCTGTATTAACGATATGGGATAACAATCGTAAGCGTTACACATCTTTAAAGCAGGAGAGAATTATTGACATAACATTTAAAGGACAGAGATATGAAATATAAGTATGAGGTAGAGTGGGATAGTGATATGAGTTATGTAAGGTATACTCAAGACTTTGAGAATATTGAGGAGGCAAGGATAGCCCTTGCCCTACACAACAAAAGGAACGCAGTACTAAAAGTTAAACAAATAAGAGAATGAGTAAGATAACAGGAATCAATTGGAAAGATGGAACTACAACTAAGGTTGTAAAGGGTAAAATAGTTACCAAGTATTCGGGATGTGATTATAAGGGTAATGTATACTTTACCAGTGATGCTGGTGAGTCTTGGATAATGCACTCATTAGATGGTACTTCTAAAGAGTTTGGTAGATTGCCTTCTGAGCATCTATCAATAATAAAAGAAGGTCATTAATTAACCTACTACACCTACTACAATTATGAAAGAAACAGATGACCTATTAATTAGCGCAGACTTACAGACACTCTACGGATTGTTAGGTAAGTTAGCTGACTACTCTCAAGGTAAGGAGGACAAGGAACTTATCCGAATCCTCCTTAGACTTGATGAGTTTGTAGAAATCCACAAGACTCGTACGAGAGATATGATTGTCTACCGAGATACTATTGAGAGAGCAAGAAGTGAGTATCTAAGTTTAAAGTTAAAATACGATGGTCTTGAGGAATTGCTCACTACGACAAAGGAAACACTTCACAAAGTTATGAACGAAAAGATAGATACAGATGCAGATTACGGATTCTAATAACAGCCAATTCATTGATGATGAATACCAATTCACAGAGTATGTTAATAACTTAAATCATAAGGATGTGCAAAGCACCAACTAAACACCTAAAAGTATTATACTATTATCTTTTATAATACTATTACTTGTTTATAATACTATAACCCCTAAAGGGTTATAGTAGTATAACCTAATACTATTACTAATTATTATTATACTATTATACAGATATGAAAATAACAGAGGAAAATTTAAAGGCTTGGTTTCCTGCGAACAGAAGGTTCTTACACTTCTGTGCAAAGTACTATAGCTTATCATTCTACAGTGATGAGATAGTGGAGGAGGCTAACTTCATAGCTATTAAGAACGTGATGGCTATGTACAACAAGGAACAAGAGTTTGAGACTGAACAGCATATGTTTGGAATAGTAATGAGTAGCTTTCGCTTTGCTATACTTAATGCTTACCAATCAAGGGGAGGTGTTAACAGAAGGGAACTTAAAGTCCGCTCTGATGCCGACCTTCTATGGAGTTCTCAAGATAGCGGTGATGAGTTCAGTAGGTATGAGCAAGCTTGTGTCGCACACGACAAGCCCTATGACATCGTTCACGAGAAGCTTAATGAGTATATTGATACTCAGCTACCAGTCATAGAGAGAGAGGTCATTAGAAGGCACGTTATGAATGATGAGAAAATCAACGAGGTGGCAGAACATCTTGATATTACCAAGAACAACGTACGCTCTGCAAAGATGAGAGCATTTAGAAAACTTAAAAAATTTAGAAACAGCTTAGATGAAACAATCAATACTGCACCCAAGAATGCTGATAACAAAAAGTACATTTCACCAGCTCTTAGCAAGCTACGAGCTAAGATGGCAGCTGAATCCACTGAAGAAGTCAAGGTTAAGAAGTGTAGTTACAGCGAGGCAATGTCTTTCCTTTATCCTCAAGCAGAGGTTTGACTTACGCTCAACTGAGATAGGTAGGTTGTTAGAACAAGACCACGCTACCCAGTTATATGCACACAAGAACGTCAAGGATATGATTGATGTTAGGAACGAGCATTACCTAAGTGAGATAGTCAAGTGGGCTGATGTCTTTGATGAGATACTACCAAACAATGAACTGTCGGGTAGTATAGTAACAGATAGAGTGCGTATGACGTTAGACTCTTTAGTATCAGATAGGAATGTATCTAAGAAAATACTTGAGGATTTAATTAAAGAATATTAGTACTCAATAGGTAATCTGTGGTTATCTTGAGTATATTAACAAAAGAGAGAGTAAGTAATCAATTAATCAATTTATATTATGAGTAAACTAAATGCAGCCTTGGTGAAGGTTCAGTCAGAACTGAAAGCACCAAAGAATCAAAGGAACAACTTCGGTAAGTACAACTATCGTAGTGCGGAAGATATACTTGAGGCAGTAAAGCCTCACTTAGCATCTAACGGATTGACAATGACTATTAGTGATTCAGTCAAGGAAGTAACTGGCTTCCCTTACATTGAATCTTCAGTAGGTGTTACAGATGGTACAGACATCGTAGTTGTTACAGCACAAGCAGGTATAGACCCTAACAGAAAGGGAATGGATATCGCACAGTGTTTCGGAGCATCATCTTCATACTCTCGTAAGTATGCCTTGAACGGAATGTTCTTGATAGACGACACTAAAGACCCCGATGCTACCAACGACCACGGCAAGTCACATAACGCACCAGCTACAAAAACTGCGGAGCTTTTAAGTATGACAGATGAGGTCAAGGCTAAGATGATTGGTGCAGTAGCTAATGGCAAGAAGGCAGCAGTTGAAACTGCGTTAGTCAAGTACAAGGTTAGTGCAGCTGTTCGCAAAGAAATCTTAGGATAATGGCTAAGGGATATCAACCAAGGCGTATGAGTACACATAAGCCTATAAATGTTTTTCAGCAAAAGAGATTTATTGTCTGCGAGAGAGAATTAATATCAGCTAAAAACTTATCGTATTATTTTTTAAAGACTAAATGATGGATGATGTACTAACAAGGTTTGATAACGATGAGATATACTATGCGGACAGAGAGTATCTGTCCAATAGTAGTCTCAAGTTATTAGCAGAGTCTCCAACCAAGTTTGACCTATGGAGAAAGAGTAAGTGGAAGCAAGCAGGCAACGCAGCATTTGATGTGGGCCACGCACTTCACGCTCGGTTCTTAGAGGACAAAGTAACATACATAGGTTGGGAAGGTCAACGCAGAGGAGCAGAGTACAAGCTATTTAAGGAAGAGAATCCCGAAGTACTTGCACTTACAGCTAAAGACTTTGCAATCGTTGAAGGTATGTACGACAAGCTTTCTAAGGTACAAGCAGTTCAAGACATTATGGGTATAGAGTTCAGACCCGAAGTGCCAGCAGTTGGTGAGTACACAACGGAAGCAGGAAACATCGTCAAGTTCAAGGGGAAGGCAGATGCCTTAGCCTTTGATGGTGTCTCCACTTACTTAGTAGATTTAAAGACTACTAAAGACCCTATGCATAAGTGGAAGAAGGCAGCCTATTGGGGCTACGCACAACAAGCCGCTATGTATGTACGCTTATTTGATGTAACAGATTTCTACTTCCTCGTAGTGCAGAAAGAGTTTCCTTACGAGGTTGGGATTTACAAAGCATCAGAAGAGTTTTTAGCAAAAGGAGAAAGAGATTTAAAAGCATCTATGAAATTGTATGAAAAACTATTTATCAATGGAGAATACAAACCCTATCACGCAGACATTGATGTCCTATAGCAGCCTTGAGAATGTAATCATCTCTGGCACAAGCACCATAAGTGGTGTGGCTATTACAAACATTATGTCTAATAGTAAGAAGAAAGAAGTAGCATTGGCTAAGAGTATTGCCTGTGCTGTGTTTAACGATTATGGTTATGGAGTGAGAGAGATAGCAAGACTATTGAACATTGACCATAAGGGAGTATCGGTATATATCGGGTCACACGATAACCGAATGGCTGATAAGAAGTACTTGATTAAGTACACTAAGGTCAAAGCATTTGTTGAGGGCTATGAGTCTTCAAATGAAGTAAGTTTAAACAGACTCAATGAGATTACCAGTAAGGTTTTCGCTATTGAAGAGAAGTACGAGCATCTGAAGGAATTATTAACTAAGTAACTAAATTAAACAATCAATTATTATGGCTAACGACAAAGTATTCGTAGGTAAGACAAGTATTATCACTACTCAGTATGGTGAAATTGTAAAGGTGGCTTTAGGCCCACAAGATTTTGAGATATTACTCAATGCAAAGAACGAGAAAGGTTGGGTCAACCTTGAGATTAAGGACAAGCGTGATGGAGGTAAGTACATCCAACTGCAAGGTGAGTACACAGGTGCTAAGAAACCACAAGCAGTAAACGCTACAGAAGACCTACCATTCTAATCACAGAATTAGGTAGCAATTAATTGGGAGAGGGGAGAAAGAACAACGGACTTAGGAGTAGGTTATTGAACGCTCCCCTCTCTTTTATCTTAAAGG
>Ga0208814_1001622_pt1 | contig 10308 bp, 7 predicted proteins | sample MalvirAntarct_55_FD_184253 | JGI IMG/M metagenome (GOLD analysis project Ga0208814, IMG submission 184253) | Marine viral communities from the Global Malaspina Expedition - Malaspina viral metaG Antarct_55 (SPAdes) (version 2) | ecosystem: Environmental > Aquatic > Marine > Oceanic | place: South...
ACATTTCATCGCCTGCACTTATTGCTGGAAAAGAACTTGCGTTAGCCACAGATAGCGAAGTAGCCGATGACGTCAGAGCAGATGCCAGTGTAGATTTTGCGTCGTTAGCGTATTTAATAGTCATCGTGTTCGCCTATTAAGAGATCGTTACAGTCCAGGTGATCGTTACAGTGTCCGCCGCGCCTTTGTTTACAACAGCGAAAACTGTACGGGCTAACATCACATCAGCGGCACTAAACAAGCCTGCTTCAGTTAATGCACCTGTGCCATCACCAGCACCCCAAGTACATGCATACTGCACAGCGGTGCCAGATAACGTTCCGCCTGATACCGTGAGTGCATTGGTGTCGACCGCTGTGACTAGTGCAGTGTCGCCAGCCGCTGCAGCGGTTGTGCCTGTACCAACTGACATCTTAGTAATCGGGGTTGATACCCCAGACAAGCACCCTGCGACTAGTCCTTTGCCTGCAGTCACAACTAAATTATGAGTGTCTACAACAACCTCGTCGTTCTTTGTAATGGTTAACGCACCTGTTAGCGCGATTGTTTCGTTAAACATGCTGTTCTCCTAGCCGAAGGTCGACTGATTAAATAAGGGGCGATTGAAAATTTGACCCTCGCCTAAGTAATGATTTATTAAAGTCACGTCAGACGCATTAGCTGCGTCAGTTTTAACCTGCGCTATATCGAAGTTATAGACATCTGACAATGCCACTGCCTCGCTGACCGGGTGAGTAAACGCCAAGTCAGACACATCCCCTATAAAAGTGACGTTGTTGTTTGTCTGGGAGTAAATCTGGGCAACGCTAATGACATCATCAACAGTCATCGCGTCTGTAAAGTTTCTAACGAATTGGACCGTGACGTCTGCGTTGTCAGATGTGGTTGCAGCATCAGTTGCAACAGTACTCACTGCTAATGCAACGGCGTCTATAATCGGTACTGCTTCCGTGAGAGTTTTGCCCATGTTAAGAACGGCTGCATCAATGATCGCTGCAGCGTGGTTCAGAACACGGTTGTTAGAATCGGCATCCATAAAAATACCCGCCGCAACCATACGGGCGTGCGTGCGTTCAGCAAGCTCTGCCCTTACAACGTATTGTTGGATCTGGGTATTTTTGTATTGGATCTCGAGATTTAAGGGCATTAGTAATCTCCGCGCACCTTAAACTTGAGTTGGTCAAAGACTGTTTGAACACCGCCCCCGGCATAATTAACTTCTACTTCACCCGTAAATGTACCTGCAGTATCAAGCGCACCTACAGGCCACTGCATGAATACTCTGCCTTGAGTGTAAGGTGCATGGAGACTCATGGGGATTGTAGTTTTTAAAGCGGTGGAACCTAGCGCTCTAAGCTTTAGATTAACGGTTGTGCCAGTTAGGTCAATGGGAGCCCAGGTTAATACATTGTCAGCGTCGAGAATCTGGCCTGCTGCGGCTGCATTAGAATCACGCAGTGTTAAATTTAGCTCAGGCAGTGTGTCACCTTTCACTAGGGGTATCGTATCGTAATAAGCCATTTTTACCTCAAAAAAGGGTTGTTCTCAGCATTGACATGCCGAGTCAGTATATCATTATTTAATAAGCTGTGCTTATAACTGCGAGTAAATGGGGGTTAGCCGTTTTGCTAGGTCACCCAAGTCGCCGTTAACAAATGTTTCAATGCTTCCAGCCGTTGGACCCATGACTGAAACTAAAGCACTTCGTCCGCTGCTCTCTGCATCAAACATAGATTTGATGATAGAAAGGGGTCCAAGGATGCCAGCGCGATCGACTAAGTCAAAGACATAAGCCACTTCGTCTTCTTCCTTTTCGCGGGGCTCCTTGAAAGCGCTCTTGATCAGTTCGCGTGTCTGAAGTCCTAAAGCAGCCAATGGCATAAGTGCGGCGAATAAAATCATTGGGGGCATCATAGCACCGACCTTGTCGCCTTCTTTGTAACGTGCCTTCATTTCTCTGACGACGCCACCCACCACGATCTGCCCGAATGAATAGAAGAAACTCTTCAGTTGCCATAGCAACATGTAATGCGGATCACTAGCCCAAACAGGACGTTGTGCCGCATTAGGCCGTATGATTGATTCATCTACAAAATTAAGTATAGCTTCTTGTACTGCTTCACCCTCCGGTGTTGAAATGTCAAGTGTGTCCGTTTCTTGGTTGTATGCTTTTGCTACAGTTTGGTGAGTGAGTCCTAGTTCTTTTAAGTAACGTATACTCCGCACATCGCCTGCTGCTGCTTTTCTGGAGTGAGTAACAATAAAGTCACGGCCCATATTAGCTGCAATAATCCGTGTCATCCTAGTCCACTGTTCGAGGCCAATAGCTTTGAAAAACTTATCCGACCATTTACGTGCGCCTGCCTCCATAAACTCTGAGTTGTTTGCTTGGTGTAAAGCTTCTTGAACCGCTTCGCGAGATGCAGCTCCTATTCGCTCAGCAAACTTGACCATATCTTCACGGGTTTGTTTACCCATATATTTACGCCAGTTACTTAAAGCGCTTTTAAACCCGTCCATATCTTTGGCACGAATAATCGGGTTGGCAAGATCGGTGAATGATGCAATCACAGAAAACATTAACGTTGTAGCGAACTGTAATGCTGCAATATACGATTGGTACTTGTTCCAAGTAGGGTCTATTTCTGCCCCAAGTCTACCCATATATCCAAGCACAATCTTTCGGGCTTGAGCCTGCTGTTTAGGGTTCATGCTGTTAATGAGTTTTTCAGCCTCGGCTTTTACTACATTATATTCCGCATGTTTTGTGGCTTGTTTCAAATAGGACTGAACAGCAATTAATGGATCTTGGTAGAACCCAAGGTCTTGCATTGCTTTCGTATCCATATTCTTTAGAGCACGTTGCAACCTAGAATTAAACTGAGGCCCGAAGATTTCTTGATTGGGAGAATCGTCAACAAATGCGCCGTTGTTTTCTAACATAGTGCGCATGACTGTTTGTGATTGCCGCTTGTTCAAACCTGCTTTTTGTAATTCCGCCAAGAACGCATCAGGGTTTGCTTGTATTGCCGCAATGTTATACACGACAGGAAAATAATCTTTAATCTTACCAATGTTGGGTATACGCTTTGACAAATAGTCTTTATGAAAACGCTCAAAGAAATCTGCAAGCTGCCTGCGCATTTCTGGGTCAATAGAGTTTTCAATGGCTACGCCCGACTGCATTTCTGCAAGTACCTTAGCAGATCGCTCTGTATCTTCACCTATAATCTCTGCAAACTGCGCGTTCCATTTATCCATAGCTTGGTTCGCTTTGTTTAACATGTTGCCGAAACCTTTAGTTACAGACTGAGTGCGGTGATAAAACAAATTAGCGAACGCTGGACCTAGCTTACCTAGACGAACCCGTGCGTATTGGTCTGCTGACAAGATAATTTTCATCAGGCCGTCGACAAAACCAGAGTCCCATATTTTACGCATAGCTTCAACGAGCTTAGTAACTAACGGCGTTCCTTCCAACTGACCGAGGTTCTCAAAAATCTTACCTCCGGTTGTTGAGCCACTTGTTGATCCCGCAGTAGACTCTTGTACATTAATGCTTTCCAACACGCTGTTCATGTACTGCTCAAAAGTTTCATCTAAAGTGAAACGATCTTTAAGGGTTCGAGTCTGCGCTTTTTGGGTATCGGTGGCGCTGCGGAACATCTGCCGCACGAAAGACCTCGACTTACGCCAAATCTGTTGCATCTTCAAACCTATACGTTTGAAATGCGACTCAGCAAACTTCCCTGGAGTTTTAGTTTGTTTGCCAGCCCACGCAGATACCTGATCCGCATACCATTCTTCAAAACCAGCATCGTCGTTCGTATATTGCTTGTTGCTCTTCGTCTTTAGCTGTTCCTGATAAGCCTTTTTTAAACGTGCAAGGTTTTGTTTAGATAAGTTGTTTATAGACTCTTTAAACAATACGTGGCCAAGTTCATGCCCTAACACTGCGGCAACAAGCGCCTGCCGAAAAGGGTTACCTATGTCTTTGGATAGCACGATGTAAGCATTGCCATCACGTTGTGCAACGAAACCTTTTAGTGTGCCGTTAATCGCATTTTTTACACTGGCTTCCCCAATGGGATCGCCATTTTGTTCATTGAATGCTTTGAGGTCATCCGCCCACATAATATGTATCTTAGTTTTGATACCAATAGCGGAGACAATTGCATTGGCGTAACGCGCGAACACGTCTGGGAAGGACCCGTAGAAAGACACCTTGCCTGATTCCTTTCGCGTTAAAGGCTTTGCTTTAGGTGTAGCTTTTGGCTTCTGCTCTTGCTTTGGCTGTGCTTTTGGCTTCTGCTCTTGCTTTGGCTGTGCTTCTGGCTTTGCTGTATCGCGTTTTGCTTTTGTCGTGGCTACTCGTTCTTGCGTCTCGGCCTGCTTGTCTTTTTTGCGATTCTGATTACCTTTACGTCTGCTATCAAGACGACTTGGTATTTTTACTTCTGGCTTTGTGCCTCTGTTATTACTATAGATAATTGGCTTGCCGTCTTCGTCAAAAATTCGGGCTTTCTGTTCTTCCTGCTCCTGCTGGATCGTCCCCATTACTGTAGTGTCAGTTTCTGTGTCGTCCCTGCTTTCTATTTCCGCTAGTTGCGCATCGCGCTGAATTGTTAGGTTGTCTATTTCGCTTTGAGTTTCGTCATTGATAGGACCCTGTTCGAGCTTTTCTATCTGCTCTTCTGTTTTGATGAGCCTTTGTTCCTTCGCGGTCAAGCCGTCAAAAGCTGACCCTTCTCTTGTGTCTTTTCTTTGGGCCCAAGCTTTTTTGAGATCGCCATAAGTATACTGGGTGCGAATCGGAACACCATTTATTACCTTACCCCCAACAATAACTGTGTCATCGGGCAACGCCTCAAGGTCTATTTTGAACCCTTTTTCCGTGAGCTCCTGAACCATGCGTAATAAACCTGACATGATTAACTGCGGGTAGGTCATGTTTGATGCGTTGGCTTTATCTTTGTTGTTGGCACGTTGCCCTGCAAACGCTAATTCTTTAGGAGAGAGTTTAAAGTCTTTTCCTTGCGGATCAGTGGCGGGAACCGTGCGATCAGCCCCGTCCGCTAGCACTCCAGCTCGCGCTTTTGTAATACCTTCGTTTACAATTTCGCTCACATCGAAACTGCTCTCTACAACTTCTTCTATAAATGCTGAGCCTTCTTTTTGAACAATGCGATACTGCCTGCCAGGATTTTCTTCCTGCAGCTTTGCCATTCTGTTTTTTATGGCCTTACTGTTCAGCTTGTACCCATCACCTTTCTTATTTTTGCCTATTAGCCGCTCTTCAAAACCTTGGGTCGTTTCTGCTGTTGCAATGTCTTCGTCTTCGTAATTGTCTGCTGCGCGCTGCTCGGTTGCACCTGCTTCTGGTAGATCGCTTTCGTTAGGTGTGGCCTGATCAAGTTCTGATAACGGGTCTGCAGTTTTGCCTGCATTTAACTCCCTCATTACCAGTTCTTGGAAACGGTTTTGCCCCATCTCTTCGCCGCGTCTGTTTAGCTCTTGAATCGCTGCAGCGGCATGCTCTTGTGAGATCGGATCACCTTCTTGGATTTGGCCATCTTGTACATCCTGAACAGCGTAAACTAACTCGTTCAGTGGGACTTGCGCCATGCCCTCTGGGGATAGGTCATCGAACTCAAAATTCTTTACTGTTTCAGCTTCGCCACTGGGCGCTGTCTTCTCATGGATTGTTTGTCTAGTTTTATCTAGTGCGCTTCTAGCTGAGGTTAATGCAGCACTTACTGTGCCTGAAGCAACACCTAATGCTTTACCAGCAACCAAACCAGAGTATGCAGAATCTGCGATACGCATGACCGCACGTTCTTTGTCGTAGTTAGGGTCTTGTTGAAAACGTTGGGCAACAATTAAACTTTCTTGACCACCTTCTGCCAATGCTTCTGCAGCGCCTTGTTTTACAACTGCTCCGCCGAAAGCTTTTAGCGCTGAAGTGTTGCCCGTGGACCTGCCAAGTTTGGCCAGTGATTTGACAAACAATATTTCAGGAGCAACGTCTGCTGCAGCAAATGGTATACCCATTAATGCAGCTATGCCTGCAGCTTCTTGCCTGTCTTGGTCTGTCTCTAAAGATTCCCCAAAAGATGCTGCCACACCTTGATAGTAACCAGTACTCATTGCACCAACTTTAGCGCCCGGCACAACGCCACGTTTAGCGCCGTTAAAACTTTTAACAGCACCAAATTTTAATGCTTGTTGTGCAACGTTCTTTTGCTCATCAGTCGCTTCGCCTTTAGCATAGTCAACAATAGCATCACGGATCATGCGTTTAGCTTGGCCTTTGGCAACCAATCCACCCACAAAACCTGGGACAGCACCGACGCCGCCGCCACTTACAAAACCGATCGCTGCTCCTGCCGTACCAGATGCAAAACTTTCAATTGCTGATGGGACCGCTTGGCCTAGTTTAAATGTGGTCATCTCAGCAAAATTACTGAAACCAGGATCATCAATAAACTCTTCAAAACTGGTGTACTGGCCAGACAATCGCCCTACTTGTCCATCAATCGCTTGGGCTTTTTTGAGGTAATCCGCTCCAGTGTCGTCGTCCCCAATGAGATAGTTGCCAGCAGACAAGGCTGTATTCTTTGCTGATCTTAGCCCCTGCCTACCTGCTTCCATACCCGCTTCCATGGGGGTTAAGTTTTGGTCGGTGAGTATCATACCCGCATCTAAATCTTGCCTAAGCAAAGATATTCTACCGGGTAATCCTGAGCTCTTAGTCTCTGCTTGTTTTTCAATGTCTCGTTTTAGCGAGTTTATGTCTCTTAGGAGATTACCACTCATTGGCTAACCCTCTCCTTGCTGAGCATCTAGTAAAATTGCTAACTCTTCTAATACTATAAGGCGTTCTCGCACCGCTGGCATTTCTTGCGCACTAACTAAACCGTCTCGTACTCTCTTCTCTATAAGTCCCACTTCTCTTGAAGCGTTTCGTGCTCTTGTGTCGTAAGGAGACTTCAATTCTTTTCTGAGGTATGTTTGTTCATCGGCAGAGAAACTACTTAACCGAACATCAGATTTCCCTTTCTCTTGTCCTGTTGTAGGGTCAATGTTGACGACCCTCCCATCTTCAGTGATTGCATAATTGCGCATACCCACTGCAGCATCTTCTTTTTTGACGTTCCCTTGAGTAAAGTAGTCCCAAGGATCTGAATACCATTTCACAGCCAATTTTTCATTTAGCTTTTGGCCCATCTGAACACTGAGGTGCGCCGCTTGTGGTGCTGTTAATTGGCCGACTGAGTGAGAAGAAAATAGGGCCGTATAATAACCCCGTTCATTTTCAGCAAAATTTTCATCTAACTCTTGTTGGGTGCCAAGCCACTCACCATCTTTTTCACCTGCGGTCTTTTTCAATACAGCCTTTGCTTTGATCGCTGCAGCTTCTGCTGCTGCATCAATACCCATTTGTTCTTGAACAAGTTTTGCATGGGCTGTTACGTTGTTATTTACCAAGTCAATTGTGTCCTTTGAGAAAACCCCTAGTTCAAGCACACGGTTGAAGGTTGCCTGATCAATGACCTTAAAGGTTTTTAACAAATCAAGTTGGTATGCATCTTTATATGTAAACGGCTTGTTCGGCTTTATGGAACCTATTTTTTCTCCCGCCGTGGCTACAGCTTTTCCTATATCTTCGGGTTTTTCGCCTACTTTTGCTTTTATGGAAGCATCTAACGCTGTAACTTTAGCTGGGTCAGCCAACATTGATGGAGTCACAGATTCATTCTTGACTGCACTATTTGTTGCTTTGCTAGCCATTGTATTTTGTTCAGTGGCATTGCCTACTGCTACTCGGCTTGCGGCTAAAGCTTGTATCTGATCTAAAGCTGCTGTGTGCTGCGCAATCGTGGCTTCTTGATCTTCTGTTAGAGGTTGTTTTTCCCCTTTACCGCGTCCACCTTTCTTTATTACCCTTTGTTTAGAGTTTTCTTGTATAGCCTCCTCATGGAACTTTGCGGCAGACTGAAGCATTGTGTCGGGGATTTTGTTTAGCTCATCAGGTGTGTACTGTGACAGACTTGACGCTGTATCTGTATTTTCCAACGCTTTTCTCAACACAACATTCTTTGGTTGTGGTCCTCTTCTCAAGCTAGGGTTTCGTTCACCTATGTTGAAACTAAGCCCATCCTCAGTACCAAATGCCATAGGTACTTCCACTGGCGATCGGTCGATTGGTATTTCTGTTGTTTGGGTTTTGGTTTGAGTAGCCTGCGGGATTCCCGCAGCATTGGTTAAATCTGAACGAGAAAATCCACCGAACGCTGAATTATTAATAAGTTCTTGAGATGTTTGTCTAGCAGCCCCTGCTTGGTCTACTAAAGCCTCTAAACCAGCTGAGCCTAGCTGACCTGTGGCATTGTTCATACGCGATAGGATAGTGCCATTAAAACGGTTGTAGCCTTCTTCATCAAAAAGCATTGGGTTATCGTCTGGGTCTGAAGTTCCATTTTCAGTGACAAAGGTTTGTTCTCCAGGTGGCTTACTAGGGTCATTTAATTCCACAACGGCCTGAGTATCATTAAGTGGCACAAACCCTTTAAAAGATTTTCCTGTGCCATTGTTGTCCCAAACTTGTCTAATAAGAGGGGCATTATAAAAATCTGCTACTCTTTGGTTCCAAGCAGGGTCTGCCATTAACTGCTGAGCCGTAGGGAATTTTCCCGTCTCCCGATCCATGACAGTTTCTCTGAATTGAGCGCTTAGTTGCTGATACTGTGTGTTCTCATTTTTCAAGACCTGCGCATCCGCCGAGGCTTTCCAACCGGGCAGTTGTGCGCCAAGCTGCTGAGCCTTTAAGGCGTAGTTAGCCTCAAACTGCTGATTAGCTATGTCTTGTTTTTGCTTATTCTGAATTGCACCTAAGATTGGATTCATGTATGCCATTGTCTTTTCCTAACCTATTCCAAAGCCGATAATTTGACCCATCATTTGCATATTTTGTGCGTGAGCTGATGCACGATCGCGCTGATACTGCGCTTCTCTTGAAGCTTCCATACCTGCGGCTGAACTTAGTCCACCCAATGCGACGTTTAACTGTTCGTTACCGATACCCATAAGATTAGATTTTAGACCTAAGTTACGGTCACGTTGATCCAGAACAGAGTTGTTAACTGCGCCCGTAAAGTTTGCTGCGTTGCCTAAAGAATTCATACGATTTCGCGAGGCCATCTGTGCACCCGTCAGACTTGCACCGTAACGGCTCAACGTGCGTTGTTGCATGCCATCAGAAACTTGTTGTCCAAGAACCTGGGAGGACTTTGCATTGTCGATCATTGCCCTGCTGTCAGTGTCTGCCAACAACGCTTCTTCAGTACTGCCGTATTTGTCTAGGTAATTCTTGAGCTCGTCACGCGAAATGTTTGCGAGCGTTTGTTGAGCAATTGATCCCGAAGCTGCTGTTGGCTGAGAGCTATTATTGCCGCCTTCACCCATTCGATTGGGTTTGTAATCTATAGGCGCAGGTTCTTTAAAACCTTGAGATGGGGGCCCTGTATTAGGGCCCTTGTTATTGCTATCAAACATATCGCCTAGCTTATCTAATACGCCCATTATGTAGTCCTCGTACCATAAAGTTTCTTTGCGTCTTCAAGCATCTGTTTATAAGCATCTGCTTCAGGTGTTTTAGGCGGATTTTTCAATGTATATAAGCCTGCACCTAGATCGCCAGCAAACGCCATATTGGTATCCTGCATGCTACTAGCTGCTTGGGACTTAGCGACAATCTCTTGGTTCTGGGCACGGGCTGCATTGGATAAACCCTGCAATGCTGTGCTACGACCACCTTGCCCAATTTTTAATGCACCTAATTGTGCTTGGTCTCGAACAGTCGTTGCTTTTTGGTTTGCTGAAGCTAGTGCGCCACCTAGTGCATTGCTTTGGAGAACACCTTGTTTATTTTGTGTGCTTATAGAACGACCGCTGCCAAACCCGCCACTGCTACCGGAAGCACCCAAGCTGGCACCCTGACTTGAAGAAAACGCTTGTGCCGTGTCAGCGTTTGCTCTGCCGCCAAGGACTGCAGAAACATCGCGCCCAGACTCCTTAATAAAACCTTCTTGCAAGGGTCTATATAACTCTTTATTGCGGTTAGCAATCGTGTTGGAATTATCAACCAGTGCTTTTTCATATTCGTCTGCTTGTGCTTTTTTTGCTGAACTACCCATTTCTATTCACCTGAAAGTGGTATGTTACGAACGCTGGTTCAAAACCTAGCTCCTTAACACGCTTGCCCCAACCTAATCGGGCTGAATTAAACTCGATACGCTCGACACCCAA
>Ga0208814_1001631_pt1 | contig 10262 bp, 11 predicted proteins | sample MalvirAntarct_55_FD_184253 | JGI IMG/M metagenome (GOLD analysis project Ga0208814, IMG submission 184253) | Marine viral communities from the Global Malaspina Expedition - Malaspina viral metaG Antarct_55 (SPAdes) (version 2) | ecosystem: Environmental > Aquatic > Marine > Oceanic | place...
TTTTTCCACGTATTAATTCGATTAATAGCTTGACTATGAAGAACCGGATGATACATTTTAGCATATTCGGTTGTAAATAAGCCATCTTCAGCATGCTTAAAAACACGATTCTGAAACAATTCATCTGCTCTATAAAACGATTCATCGAATGGTTTATTATTTACTTTCATATCGTAAATAATACATCTATCAAAATCGTAGGCACTTAGCAAGTCGGCTTCTCTGACAACATGATATGCTTTTTGATAAATGCCCAAATCAGGAAATCCTTTACTCTTTACTTTCGAATACGACATGGTATTAATAATAGAGGTAATTGCTTCAGTGTCTCGTTCTGGAATTTGCGTATCTAAAAAGTCGCTAATCCTAGCAAGACCTTCTTCTTCATCCATATACTTATTATCACACATATCATGTAATGTAGCGGATAAATAGATAATATTTTTATGGTCTTTTAATCCAGGATGAATTACTAACTCATGTTCATAAATATTATGCGCAAAATGAAGAACATTCATACTATGTATTATGTTGTGTGAATCGTCAATCTTAAACTTGCTTGATGTATGTAAGATAAACTTACTCAATTCGTTAAATAGTTTCATATTCATAGTATCAGTTGTTTTGTATATAATTGACTTATATAACAATTATACAAGTCAATTTTTATTTTTATTTTTATTTAATTTGTCTATAATACTGGTATTGTCTATATTGTCATGAAGTTCTGTACAGGTTGAGATTCCATACTATATCGAGTAAAATGCTTAATATATTTTGTCAAGATGCTTTTGTATATAAGTTTTAGCGGAGGAAAGGTGTCGCATATATTCAATGCAGAGCGGATTTGAATATCATTTACTAAAGCAATGTGAATGGATTTATAAAGTAATTCATCGCTGGTCCATTCATCTACATTTGGATTCTGAGGCTCTATATATTGAACTGTTCTAGCAAATACAATCATATCTACTAATTTTGTCATTTATTACAACTACTTATTTTTTTTTTGACTTTTTTGTCTTATTAAAACCTATTTTCTTTCTAAACTTCTTTAACTGTTTTTTCGTTCCTTTTTTTGGAAGAAGTTTTTGACCCTTTTTACATTTAAAAGTATAAAAATCTAGCCCACGATTTTTAAAGATACTATTTCTACAAACACCAATAGCAGATTTTTCTAGAACCTTTTGCCTTGACTGAACTTTTTTTATACATTTACATAATTTACCTGCTAATACGTCTTCGGCAATTTCTTTATATGACTTATTAGTAGGTTTAGGAATATCATAAAACTGAGAAATTTTTTTGTAATCCATAGTTGATAATTCCATACGCAAGAGTATATTATTTGGTGAGATTTTTTATAAAGTTATATTTATATGACTAAACCATTTAAAATTGTCGTATTTGATTTGGATGAAACATTAGGATATTTTACAGAATTCGGAATATTTTGTGACTGTTTAAATAATTATTTTAAAAATGATTCATACAGTAATACGTATTTCAATGAATTATTAGACTTGTATCCAAATTTTTTACGACCCAAAATACTGAATATATTACAATATTTAAAGGGAAAGAAGAAAGAAAATAAATGCTACAAAGTAATGATATATACGAATAATCAAGGAGATAAAACGTGGGCAATGAATATAAAAAAATATTTCGACGATAAGGTAGAATATGATTTATTTGACAAAATAATAGCGGCATTTAAAGTGCGCGGTAAGCCTGTAGAAATAGGAAGAACATCTCATGACAAAACAATGGACGATTTTGTTAGATGTACTAAATTGCCGGAAAACATAGAAGTTTGTTTTATTGACGACTTATATCATTCAGGTATGGCAAATGATAATGTTTATTATATAAACGTCAAACCATACAAGTATCAAATGCGCATCGAGAATATGATAACACGATTTATGAAGTCACATTTAGGAAATAAAATTAAAAATAAGGAGCATTTTACAACCAATATCATCGACGACTTTAAGCGATATAATTATAGAATTCATGAAAAAACACAAAAAGAACAAGAAATAGACGAAATAATTGGGAAAAGAATGCTACAACATATGAAACAGTTTTTCTATGAGAAAACAAATCACACGTTTAAAAAGAAGAAGCGAACCACAAAACGCAAAACGTTGAAGCGTGATACATAAACCGTTCGTTTGTATGTGTGTGGGTATTATTTCATCTTTACAAGATTTATCAACTCGCTAATATCTAAATCCTTGGCATATTCATTAAACGTTGTAGTAGTAAGTAAAAAAATAGCGGATGAGAATACGACTTTTCTATCAAATTCATTAAAAGTATTATTTGTAAATGGATTAAATCGAATTAATAAAAACAAGGTTACATAGTATTTCATATAGAGTTGTAACATGTCTAAATATTTAGGATTATAATATCCTATCTGTAAATATGCTATGATATATAAAAAATAAGAAAGATAAAGTCCAGAATGAAATATAATTTCGTGAAATTTCGCCATATTATGAATACTTTATATATCAAACGATTAAAAATAAACCAGGTATGTTATTCATTGATGTATTATGCATCCACGGTTATACCGCAACTTTCATCACTATCAATATCTAAATCACTTGAGAAATCAGTTTCAATAGTAAGTGTAGATTTTTTCTTATAAACCTCTAATTTTCTCGCACTAGAATCAGTAGCATTACTGTATCGAGGCATCCAAAACGCAGGAATAACATTACCACGGTCTTTATAATATGATTCAAATATTTCTCTGTAATATAGTTGTTCCTTTGTAGTGGGGGGATTGTGTGTATAATGTCTAGATTTATCTATAAACTCCTCCTCTGAAAAAACAGAATCTAACTTAGATTGGATTATTTCATACCACGAGTTTTCTGGAGAACTAACACCATCACTGAAAGCTTCTTTAGTTCTCCATAGTACGGACGAAGGTAGTAATGATGGATCCATCACGTCGATCGATTTTCTCAACAAATGTTTTTCTATATTTTTCTCATTATTATGATTTCTGATACTAATAGGAATGGATAAATATTCATGTACAAACGTGCGATCTAAAAACGGCGTTCTAGGTTCTAGTCCATGACACGATATACAACGATCGCTTCTTAAAACATCGTAATACTGAAGATTCGTCAATAATCTTTTACATTCATGGTCAAATTCAATATCACTAGGACAATTATGAAAATACATGTATCCACCAGTTAATTCATCGGAACCGTCCCCATTAAAAATTACCTTGGCATCGCTATGTCGAGAGATATATTTAGCAACTAGATAATTACCGACACTAGCTCTAACGGTAGTAGTATCATAACTTTCAATATTAAAAATAACCTCTCTAATAGCATCAAAGAATTCCTGCTCGGTTAAAACAATTTCAGTGTGTTTGGAATCAATGTGTTGAGAAACCATACGCGCATAGGATAAATCAGACCCACCAACCATACCAATGCTATATGTTTGTAATTGGCCCTTTGGTACAAATTTTGAAACGAGAGCAGTTATTAAACTACTGTCTAGGCCGCCCGACAATAGGCACGCCAAGTTTCGCTCCATAGTAATAACTCTTTTCTTTACAGCCTCGGCTAAAGTGTTATAAATTATCGAGTAATACTGATTTAGATCATCGGAATTTCTGAAAAACGTATTGGATAATATCATTTTATGATTATAATTAAACGACGTATAAGGTATTTGTCCGTTAGACAAATCAATCGTACTGTTAGCGCCAATATCGCCATCGCCTGCACTTTTGGTCCCAGGAGTAACTAATAGCCGTAAATATGTGCCTGCTTTAAAATTTTCACATGTATCACATAAATCCGTAACTTGTTTCAATAAAGATGAAAATACTAGTAGCCGTCCATCTATATCCCTACCATAATACATAGGTCTAACCCCAAATGGGTCGCGAGCAATATAGGCTTCATTTGTATTAGAATCATAAAGTGCAAAAGCGAATACACCATCTAAATTCTGTAATGTATATTCAATGCCGTATTTTTTGTACATGTGAATGATGCTTTCACAATCTGAATTCGTAGTAGGTGTAACATCCAATAGAGTATAAATGCTTTTGTAGTTGTAAATTTCACCATTACATATCAAATAAATACCATCGACACAAATAGGTTGGTTTGATGTATCATCCAGTCCATTGATAGCAAGTCTATGAAATCCAAACAAGGTATTATCGTTAATCTGTTTCATGGTTGAAATTTCTGGACCTCTAGACTTACCATAATCACAATGTCTTTTGAATGAATCGCGAATAGTAACGTATTTGCTAGGCGCAAGAATCTGAAACAAAGCAAAAATACCGCACATAGATATATACAAACGATATTTAATCTTTAGGTAATTTCCAAAATATTATATTCGACTAATATAATAATGGATCAAGTGAATAAAATGTATGGAGTAATAGACGGACTATATACATGTAATCATGGTAGGGTAGATGAATTAAATAATAGAATAGCAGAGAGAAATATTCCTTCCAAACAATTACAACCTCAGTATAGTATTCGCTCGACTTCAACTAAGTATGGTTATATGCCAATCTTAGACCAATATAAAAAACCAACGATTCCATTAAATTCATATACGCCGTATTCAACGAAAGCTGTTTTCAATCCTGGAAACGCGCAAGCTCCGTGGAATGGATTTTCTAATAATGTAAATACTGAATCTCAATTAAGAAATCAGTTTTTTGCATTACAAAAGTGTGAGCAATCCGAGTTTGTTCCATCATCTACGAGTGATTTATATCAGACACAGATTGATTATACTCCTCAAAAACAAACACACCCAATGTTGTTTGATAAGCCTGATTTAGCACCATTTAATCCAAATACTCATAATTTAGGAGGTAGTTTATTTAACAATCATACTAGATATCAATTAAAAGATACAAATGATTGTAAATAAACTGACGTAGCCGGATAAATATACCAACTCAAATCAATATATACCAACAAATCAAATCAATATATAGAGAATCAGTTTGTAAAAAAAACGAATATAAATTCATAGAAGTATGTAAATGGATACTTCTATGAATATAGTGATGAATGAAATAGATAATATAACATTGAATTTTTTCGCCAATAAGTCACAATATGATAGTATTTTAAAAAAGACAGAATATGGTTCAAATAAACAATACAATAGCGATGTGAAATTTTATAAAAAACGAATATTGGATTTAACAAAGAGATTGTTTAGGAGTGATGAAGAGAAGATATTAGATACACACTTAAACAAGTGTTTTACTAATTATGTTAAATCATGTATAAATTATTTAAAGTTTTTAGACAAAAGTGATATAATTCAAGGAAAATATGAATCAGACAATAATGTTCCTAGTTTTATCGACCCATCCATGAACAATGATAATAAAACAGACAACTTACTGTATTCTAGTGGTGATAATAATAGCGAATGTATAGATGATACTAAAAAATGTGACCATTTATTTAGCAGAGTAGAGGAAGTAAAAAAAGTAACACTTGATAATTTTGTTATCAAGTCCAGTGGAACCATAGCTCCAAAAATTTTACCAAAGAAAGAAGAGATAAACATTAAAACGAAGGAACACAAAAGGAAAGGTATAGTAAAAAAGAAAAATATAAAGAATATTTATGAAGACACAAAAGATGAAAAGAAATAAATCTGGTAAAACAACAAAATCGCGTAATTTGACCGGTGGAAAAGGAAAGCGAAAAACACATAAAAATTCGAATAAAAAAGCATATTCTATTGTGGATAATTACAAAAAAGTAAATTGTAGTCCTAATCCGAATAAAAGCGAGTTCTCCTGTTATACAAATGATGCTTTATTTAAAATGAAGACTTATTGGAATGCTAGACATCAGAGGGACAAAATATCTACAAATGAACCTAAGCAAATATGGTTACAATTAAAGGATAAAATGGGGAATAGTTGTGATCGCGAGTCATGTTGGTTAAGAAGCAAATTTATGGAAGGGAAAATAGATAATCAGTTATTGAATTATACATTTGCTCCAAAATCACCGAATGAGTGGAAAAGAAAGCCAAATGAGTGGTTAAGTAGTTTGGATATTGAATCGGTAATGAAACAGTATGAAAAATTCTATCGTTGTTTCGAATTTTTGGGACCATCGCCAATTGACTATGATCATCATAAACTATACGGTGAATGTGTTTGGGAAGAATTGTGTCATTTAAACTTGAGTGATATGATTAAGCGAAATAAAAATAAACTAGGTATTGTTTTTAATACGGATCCTCATTATAAAGATGGAGAGCATTGGATATCCATGTTTGTGAATATAAAAAAGAAATTCATTGTATATTTTGATAGTAATGGAAATGCTGCTCCTAAGCAAGTAAAAAAACTAATTAATACAATAGAAAATCAAGGAAAACAATTAGGAATAGATTTTAAAGTACATATAAATGAGCGCGAGCATCAAAGAACTGATTCAGAATGTGGGATGTATTGTTTGTATTTTATTATTCAAATGTTAAAAGATAAAGATGTTACCTATTTTCTGGAAAATAATATACCGGATAAAGAAGTATATGATTTAAGAAATAAATATTTTAACATGGATTAACATGGATTAACGTGTATTTTGTTTGTTTTCTTGTAAAAAATAATCAATATCTTATTTTGATATTCATTATTGTATAAGTTTATTTCCCACCATAATGAGGAAATTCCCCCTTGTTATAGTTTCTGGTTAATGATCTAGCACCTATATCATCCCATCCGGTAGAACATGATAAATCTATAATAATTGTGTCTGTATATCCATTGTCCGTTAAATCTTTTAATATTTCGCTTAATTTTATCTCTTTATTATCGTCTATCATTTTATTACTTCTTAAATTATGTGGTATATTTATTACATTAGCATCTGGTATTCCGATCTCGCTTAAAAATAATACAGTATTATTGTATGGGTTTGAAGTAGTATCTGAACGTTCATCCGGAATTATAGAATAAGTTTTATCCAAATATTTATCACCCCTATTCCATTTATATAACTGATATGCTTTATTTATATTTGTAGTATATTTTCCTACATCTGGATCCGGATCATTTGGATCGATAAACATAGAATCTACATCTTGTTGAATTTTTTTTGAAGAAGCAGTTTTCACTGTTTCTTTATATACCTCATCTATTCGTGGTATAAAAGAACGTAACGATTGACTTAAATACGTCATTTGTTGTTGAGCGATAGCTGAAGATTTAAACTCTAATTCTATACCAGAACTTGGCTTTAATATACCATCGTTAAACCATTGTTCCTTTATATAGTCTATAAATCGTTTCATTTTATTTCCCATTTCTAATAATTCGTCATTTTCTATATAATTACATACACCTGGAATTGTCGCATTTACTTTACGAATATTAATATTAAAATTATGAGTTAATGGTTCTTCTAAGTTATCTAAATTTCCATGAGTTGTTATAAGTAATATTGCTAATTTTACATCACCGTCATCACCTCCTCGTTGTATTTTTGAAGGAGCTTTTTTAAACTTATTAGTTGTCTTTCTTGTCTTTTTTTTGGTTGATTTTCTTTTTATATTTTTAGTTCTCTTTTGCTTGGTTGTTTTTCTTTTTATATTTTTAGTTGTCTTTTTCGTTCTCTTTTTCTTGGTTGTTTTTCCGCCTATTTTTGTTTCCGTATTTAATATGACAATACCCTCGCGTAATGTATTTTCATATTTATTCACGACTTCATTGATATTCATGTTTTGTGGATTAAAAATCTGAATAAATTCTTCGTTTGATAAAGACTTGTGAATTCCATTTGTCTGTAATTTTATAGATTCTTTTGTATTGACTTTAATACTAGGTATATCAAACATGTTCATCTTAGAAGAAGAATTATCTACTATTGCTCGTCCTCCTCTTAATACGCTTCCTCTATATAAAGTTGTATTGATATTACGAATTCTCTCTATTATACCAGGATAATTTTCATTTATCTTTTGAATCATTTCTTGTTGAAAAGAATTTATATTTTCTTCTAGCATTTCAACGCCAGAATTAATATCGGATTCACTCTTTATAAAATCCAATACCCATTTATAAGCATGCCAACTATACGCATTTTCATTTGTATCTGGTTGTTTTTCTTCGGCAATTTTACGTAATTTGTCTAGAGAAGTAGTAGCTTCACTATTAGTAAGGTATTTATTTTTAAAAGCCATTCCATAATCTATTATTAAACACCGTCCCACATACATGTCATCTAGATTGCTATATTTATAATTTGTGTTAATGAGTATATTTTCCAGGTGATAGTCTCCATGCATATATCCTAAATCATACAATCTTAATAGCTCATATACAGCCAAATATTTGTACATTATTTGTTGTGCTCTATTATTTGTTCTATGTAATACATTTAACAAGGTATCGTAATTTTCAGCAAAAGACATGACAATTATACCTAATTTTAATTCACGATTTCCTTCGTATAATCGTTTCATTCTCTCTAAGGATATTTTATTGTCGTCGTTAGGCATTTTATTTATCATGGTTGATAATAAATTTTGAGCGCGACTTTTTACTTCAGTGTTATTAACTACATTCGAATAAATAATAGGAGGGCAAATTGCTTCTAAATTCGCATTTGATTTTTTATATATATCAGTTTGTGCTCGAATTTCATTTAAAAAGTCTCTGCTGGGAGTAGCCTCCATTCCTAATATATCTTTTATTAAATGATATAGGTCATTGTTATCTCCGTCATATATGGGGGATATTTTTACAAATAACTGACCACATTTAATTGTATTTTCAGTATTACGTAATGACAATACGTTGTAATTAGAACGAGATAAATCATTTATTTTTACTTTATAGCCTATTCCATAATTTCCTTGATTAAAGTAAGTTACGGTTGATAATTTGGTATAATCAATAAATTTCTTATAATCTGTATTTGTATTATCTGTATCTGTAAAAAGTGACATATATAATATATTGACACATTATTTTTGTTATACACCTTTGAAATATTTTCATCCAATGGTCAAATAAAAATTGAAGCTTTTCATCAAATTACAGGAGAAGTAACAATAAATGTAAATCATTTCTAAAATGAGTGCTTCTACGATTACAAATGTAACGCGAGATATGGATGCGGTAAAGCGAAATGCGGACGTGAGTGGTTTGATAAATACAATAAAAAAAAAAATAAAAATGGTCGATGACGCCAAACAGTCGGTAGAGTCAAGCGAACGGCTTAAATTTTATAAAATATATAGTCGCTACACTACCCGAGATGAACTGAGAATTTATATGAAGAGTAGAAGGGAAACTATACGCAAGGATACATTCATGAAACGAGTCACATATGTTCGATCTATATATTTGAACTGGTTACGTTCGGCGTCTATTGAAAAAATAAAAATCGATCGTAAAATATGGGATGTCCTATATACGAGAGGATTAACTTTGAAAAAGGATATTGTAAAAGGATTGGAGGATAATAAGAACTGTAGCGATAAAGAACGTCGTTATATTAAAATGGTACTAGGTACTGTAGAAAAATATAACACTCAGTATCTAGAGATAAAAACATCAATATCTGTTGAAATATTAAGAGCAATTCGTTGTAAATATATGGACAGAGTTATCATGGGATTTCTATAATAGATTGTAATTTATATGTAATGTAATGTATATTTGTTTTTTTATCGCATTTTCTCATTTTTCTATTTACGTCTGCGTACATAATTTACATAATTTACATAATATGTGTAATAAATAATATTAAACATATTATTATATTATTATAAAAAATACACAATGAATTTTACAACTACTGACAACAAGGGAATGATATGGGGACTGTTACAAGAGAGCAATATATTTTCTGGTATTGAAAATGATAGGTTTGCAAATATTCAATCGCTATTTGAAGATACGATTGAAAGTATTCATGTAAGTAATATGTCGTCGTCTTTGCTAGAAAAAAATAAACTCACTATGGAGACAATGATATCAAAAATTAATGTCGAGAAATCCAAACCCAAGAAAACAATTCAAGTAGTCTATAAAGCAGAAGATTTACAGAACACTCGAACTGAAGAGTTTAATGTAAAGTTAAAGGCACAGCAAGATAGTATGAATTCAATGATGAATGTATCAAAGCCAAAAGAGGTAACATTTAGTGATGAAACTGATGGTGACGACAAACCGATTGGTGATGAGATGGATA
>Ga0208814_1001633_pt1 | contig 10253 bp, 5 predicted proteins | sample MalvirAntarct_55_FD_184253 | JGI IMG/M metagenome (GOLD analysis project Ga0208814, IMG submission 184253) | Marine viral communities from the Global Malaspina Expedition - Malaspina viral metaG Antarct_55 (SPAdes) (version 2) | ecosystem: Environmental > Aquatic > Marine > Oceanic | place: South...
TGCGCTGGATAGGTGAAAAAATACAAAAAAAAGATAACCAATAAATTAAGAGGAAGTACTATATATGAGCAACTATTTACCCACTGACTACCAAACTTTTATTGCCACAAGCCGTTATGCCCGTTGGTTAGATAAAGAAAATCGCCGTGAAAACTGGGGTGAGACTGTTGAGCGTTATATGGAGAACATAGTTTATCCGCTTGTGGGCAGAGACAGTTACACAAAAAAACTAGAGCAAGCCATCCTTGGGTTAGAAGTAATGCCATCAATGCGGTCCCTCATGACGGCTGGCCCAGCGGCTGACCGTGACAATACCTGCATGTACAATTGTAGCTACTTACCTGTGGATAGCCCAAGAGCATTTGATGAGGCCATGTTTATTCTCTTATGTGGAACGGGGGTTGGTTTTAGTGTAGAGCGTCAATTCATTAACAACCTGCCTGAAGTACCTAAACTCATGTGGACTGATACGGTTGTCGTTGTTCAGGACAGCAAAGAGGGTTGGGCCAAAGCATTCAGGACTTTGTTAGCGTTACTCTGGGCTGGTGAAATACCAAAGTGGGATGTGAGTAAAGTTCGCCCAGCGGGTGCTAAGTTGAAGACCTTTGGGGGCAGGGCATCAGGCCCAGCGCCTTTGATTGATCTGTTTAATTTCGCAGTCACTACATTTAAAGGCGCACAAGAGCGTCAGCTATCAAGCCTCGAATGCCATGATATAATGTGCAAGGTTGGGGAAGTAGTAGTGGTTGGAGGTGTCCGTAGATCAGCAATGATCTCTCTGTCGAATCTATCTGATGATCAGATGCGCCATGCCAAATCTGGTGAGTGGTGGGATGATGAGGCAAAGGGCATCAAACGAAAAGGGTATAGGTCCTTAGCTAACAACTCCACGGCTTATACTAAAAAGCCAGATGCTCTGTCATTCATACGCGAATGGACCTCATTAATTGCCAGCAATTCCGGTGAACGAGGTATATTCAATCGACAGGCGGCTAAAACTCAAGCGGCTAAGAATGGAAGGCGTGATTCTAACTATGATTTTGGCACAAATCCTTGTAGTGAGATCATCCTGAGAGGGCCAAAAATAGATGCAAAAACTGGAAACCCTATACCTGGTACTGGGGGACAATTTTGCAACCTCACAGAATGTGTAGTCAGGGCTACAGACACGATTGAGACTTTGACTAATAAAGTACGCCTAGCTACAATATTAGGTACTATTCAATCTACCTTTGTAAAATTCCCTTACTTGAGAAAGGTATGGGCGAATAACACGGCTGAAGAAAGGCTTCTTGGAGTATCCCTTACAGGTATCATGGACAACCCCTTAATGACCTTAGCGAATGGTGGACTAGCACAAACCCTTGAGCATCTTAAAAAGGTCGCGGTAGATACAAACAAGGAGTGGGCTAAACGGTTAGGCATACCACAATCGGCTGCTATCACTTGTGTTAAGCCTAGTGGCACTGTCTCCCAGCTTGTTGACTCTTCTAGTGGTATTCACGCTCGTCACAGCCCATATTACATTCGTACAGTACGGGGGGATAATAAAGACCCGCTAACGCAGTTTTTGATAGACCAAGGCATTCCTTCAGAGCCAGAGATGCAGAAGCCAGACAAAACTACAGTGTTCAGCTTCCCAGTAAAATCACCTGAAGGGTCAGTCTGTACAAAAGACATGAGTGCTATTGAGCAACTAAATATGTGGCTAATGTATCAGAGGCATTTTTGCGAACATAAACCTTCGGTCACGATAAATGTGAAAACGGATGAATGGCTGGAAGTAGGGGCATATGTTTATAAGCATTTTGATGAGATGTCAGGCGTTAGCTTCCTACCGTTTAGTGAGCATATCTACCAGCAAGCTCCTTACACAGATGTCGAAAAAGAGACCTATGATGAATTGCTTGCAAAGATGCCAGGGCGCATAGATTGGAGTAAATTATCTGAGTATGAGCTAGAAGATACAACTACTGGCATGAGTACTATGGCATGTAGCGGAGACTCATGTGAAATCGTAGATATATCTGCATAAGTGCATGTTTTTTATAAAAAAAGACCACAGATCGCTTGACCTGTAGCCTCTATTTAAGTATACATAAGTAGAACTGGTTAATTGGTCATCGGTTCGTTGGTTGAAGCCCTCCACTACGCACGAAGTGGGGGGTTTCTTTTATTGAAAAGCACCCTGCATCTGTTGGTCTACAGTAAGAGTAGGGGCGGTATCTATTTCAGCACTTTGGCTAACCGCTGATATTGTGGATATAGGTGCAGATTGAACTGCTTTATCCCCAAGGGCAAGCGCACCCATTTTAAACAAATCTTTAAAGCTCGTATTCTTTAAAAGGAGTAGATACTCACGGGCAGTCCTATTAGGTAAACCTCTAGGTGCAACATTCTCAAGCATGGAAGCCAATAGTTTTGGCTGCTTTAACAATTTCATTAGGCCCTTTCGCTCACTACCTAAAGGAAGCTTACTAATCTGTTTATTTAAGTACCCTGAACCAATAGAGGCGGCTTGTAAGCTGGCATTGCCTCTCCCGAAAAGAACTCCAACATTAGCACCTAAAAGCCTAGCCATATTTTTTGCGAGATCGGGAGTTTCGTTAAGAACTTTATCAAACACTGCTGGATTGGTTTGGTTCTTTGTTATCCTAATACCTTCTGCCACAAGCTCTGCCATTGCCTCAGCTTCTTTAGTAGTAAGCACACCATTTTTTTGCATAAGGTCTAAAATTGTTGGACCTCCTGTAGTCTTATTAACTGGGCTAAACAGTCTGTTTGCTATTTGAAGTATATCAGCGTCACCGCTGTTATTAATGGCCCCTCTAAATATATCATCTAAAGTTGCATTCCTAAAATCCGCCATTGCCTGTAGGCCTTTAGCTTCATTAGCTAGCCGGGCATAAGATTCAGAGGGGGTTGTAGTAGCTAAGGCATCTCCTATCGCTTCTGGTAACTTCTCGGAATTAGCGGCTTTACCTAAAGTCTCGACCATCTCCTCAGATATGCGCTGGGCGTCAAACATTACCTGGATGTCTGCTTCCAGCTTTGGAAACTGTTTAATTAACTCAGGATTATCTGCCACAAACTTTTCTAGTACCTGAGATCGGATTACTTCATCGCCTACTTGCAATGGAGTAGCATCGCGTAACTCTAGTACCTTGGCTCGTAGAAACTCTTCTTGAGCGGCACTCATTTGCTCACCAAGATTTACCGGGACATCCTCTTCTGCCAAGCTTCGGGAAGGTTGTGGTCCTCCCTCATTAAGCGTAAAGTCATCAGCTTCTGGTGTACTTGGACCAGCGGTGGTCTTTCTTGTAGAGGCATCTGGTCCGTAGACCGTGTACTCTGGGATAGGGTTGGCAGGGTCCATTGGATAATTACCAAATTCGCCTTCTCCAGTACCCGTAACCTGTACCTCTGGTATGATGTCAGCATCTGTAGGCATAATTCCATCAGTTGCTTCTAAATCAAGATTATCTCCCTGAGTAGCTGGCACTCTAGCACCGTCATCAGAAAGCGTACTTGCGTCTAAATCAGCTTTGGCTTGAGCCGCCGCTGCCTGATCGTTAGCTTTCATAGTAGCTACACCTTCAGCGAACATCTCCGTATCATCTGAAGCGCGTCTAAGCTCAAAGAAGTTGGTGTTTGCATTTCTGCCACCCCCTGCAAACCCTGTCTCAAGAACATCTTGGTCCCGTATCGTAGTTCCGCCCGTACCTTCTTTAGACAGTACTTTCTTATTAAATTGGCGAGTAAATCTTTCATTAAGCTGGAAGCTGAAAGCACGGGCCATATCCACGGTATCTCCCGCAGACCCAGATAGTACACTTAATTCATCGGCGGCAGAGCTAGCTAATTCGTCAAAAAGACCTGCTTGAAAAAAATCACTTGCACCAGCCGCTTTCCTTGAATTTGAAAGCATGACGGATCGGAACTTGAGTACCTCTTTTACTGTTACATTACCTTCTTCAACCCGCGTTAAGAATTTGGCAATAGCCGTGTCTACTTGACCTCCACCCGCTACAGTCATTCCATCTAGGAGTTTTTTCTTTTTGATTAAATTATATGTATCTCGGATACCTGTGCCTTGGACCGACTGAGTACCATCAATACGCCCCCACAGAAAAGTTTCCATTTCCCTCATTCGATCTTTAGCTTCAAATAAGGTCTTTTGTGCAAGAGTAGAGGCAGCGCCTGAGTTTGAACCTTCTAATGCTTTTAAAGAGTTAGTAGCATTAGACTTAGCATTTGCTAGAGAGGTATTAATCGCATCCGAAAAGGCTCTAGTACGGAGTGTTGCAGCCGCTGCTTGGTTACCTCCCCGTGACAAATGCTCGGAAAGTTCCAGCATTATAGATACTGCATTGTTAGCGCGTATCATTACGTCAGCACCAAATTCAGTACTTACACCCATCATATTTTTCTGTGCTGCTACTAGTGCAGGGTTATCGGATATAGAACCTACACTTAGGTTTAAGTCTCCTCCAGATAAAGCCTCTTGTCGGGCAATACCTTCTTGTAGGCTTACAAGCATATTTTCAGGGAGGTATAAATCTGCTTCCGCTGTTAATCGTGCGGCAAGTTTAGTGTCACCAGCTTCTGTAGCCAACTTAGCTTCAGCAATAAATTCGTTTCGTTTTACATCCGCAGAGTTTAATAGACCTTCAAAACCTGCATCAAGCCCACCCTGTTCACTAAATCTACTTTTAATTTTACTCGCTATAGGTTTAAGTATTTTACCACTATTTCGATAGATAAAACCTGGAGTGCCTGTAACTACTTTTATTGGGTTAGCCCCTATTAAAGAGCCTACAAATTCTGCCCCCATAGCAATATACGGGCTATCATCGTATCCAAACCCTGTGTTTTCTGCTACGGTAGCGAGTGCAGCTTGTCCTGTGGTAGCTCCAGCCTCAGTTACTGCAAACCGGGTAGGATTATTTCTAATTGAATTTATCAGTACATTACCTGTAGCCAAACCCGTTTTTGCTGCGGTGGCTAAACCTGCTACTGGAAGTATGTTTTCCCCTACAATATTACCTACACGGTTAGCTGCACGAAATTCGGGAGCTACTTCTTGAGGGTTATTTACATACTCAGGAATGTCCATAAAATTTATCTGGTCATTAAATAAATTCCCGGCATCTCGAATAGATTGCCCTCCTCCCAAAGGGTTATCATTAGAAAATATATAATCGTCAGGATTTAAACTTAGCTCTGTCTTAAATAAGGCATTGAGGCCCTTACGACCAAGGGTCTCTAGTCCACGGGACGCCATGTTACTTAAATCCGCAGGAAGACCAATAAAGTTCGTTAGGCCTGTGGCTACTCCTGCAACCCCAGCCTTTAGATTTGAGTCAATGTCTGTTCTGACACTGTTTCCAGACAGCAAAAAGTCTAGTAGCGCAGTTTCACTCATTTCCCCTGAATCTAAGGCGCTATCTAGGAATATTGATTGTCCATTGATATTTAAATTAGGACCAGCCTCAGTAAGAATAGACTGCATAATTGTGCCGTCATCTTCTCCATTGTCCCTACGCAATTGTAGTTTTCGCGTATCAATTTCTTGAGAGACTGTTTCCTCCTGGGTAGTATCTTCTGCATAAGGATCAATGAATGAAGTTTTTTCAGTATCTGTTTCGTAAGGATCAATGAAGTCTTCCATTATTTAACCCCTTCCGCTGGACCGTATTTTTCGTTGAAAGTTTCAAAAGCTTCTTCCCTGTCAAATTGTTTGTCAGGAAATTTTGCTTCGGCTTTTGCAAAGTAGGCCTCAAAACCTAATGCAAATATCTCTTGTTTTCGAGAAAGAGAGTTCTGCTTATCAGGAGGATTTACAAATATAGAACTGTTCTCACTTACCCCTGTTTCAGAGGTCTTGTTAGATTCCATGCCTGAAATTATAGTCTCATAAACTTTTGATAAAGGTACAAGAGCTTCTAGGGCTTGCTCGGCTTTGCTCTTAGCAGTAATGGTAATTTGCGGGTTTTTAAGCTGATTTTGGTTAGTATTTATAGCTGATTGCAGGACTCCCAGCGCACTGTTAAAGTCTTTTAGAGCTTTAGGCTTACCATACCATGCCTTACCTACTTTAGGTATTAATTGCTCAAGCTGCTTTTTCAGGGCTACACTGTCTCTAATATTAGGGAACATAGTAACCATCTGAAGTATGGTAACCACTTCTAAAGCTTTCAGGGCCGACTGAGCTTCGCCTACATTGGAGCTAGCTTCTGCGTTAGCTAATCCTGCAACTTTGTTGCCCAGTTTTCCAACCCATCCACCAACACCAAAGGCTGATGAGACATCCTGTAGGTTTTCAATTCTACCTTGTAGGCCTACTCCTTCTTGTGCCTCTGCAAGTTCCGCCGCCGTTATGAGAACATCAGTTGATCCATCAGGGTTGGTAAATACGAAATCTCCTGAAGTAGAGGTTCCATCGGCTGTAATTGAAGTGCCTGTATTAGTTCCACCAATTCTAGTCGAAGTACCTTGACCTAAATCAATAACGTCAACTCCTAGAGGACCACTACTGGTTTTTAAAGTACCTGTAACAATAGCTGCGGCCTTCTCTGGTGTTATTTTTTGGCTCTCAACCAGTAACTGAATTTTTGCAGTATCATCCAGATTAGCTATAGTTGAAAGGGTGGACTCAATAATAGGCTTCTGGATTTCCATCCATTTATTAGCTTCTATTTGTTCAAGCTCTGTACCTGTAGCCGCCATATTTGTGTATTTAATAAGTTCAGCCGCGTACATAGCAGGGGTGTAAGTAGTCTTCTTGTCTTCTACGACTTTGAGGCTGGCAGTCCAATCACGCTCAAACTCAGCCAATTTACTACTATACTCAGCACCCTTTAGAGTACTAACCTTCTCTTGTACCAAAAAGCTTTCGAGAGCTAATTGTTTAGTAGTAAGTAATCTAGGAGTTGTTCCTTCCCGCTCGGTTTCTACAGCCAAAGATTTAATCTTTTCATACTGTGCTAGAAGCGTTTGGTTTTCGGGATTGGTAAAGAACTCTGCATTAGTAATCATAAACTGATCTAGCTCCAGAACGCTTTTTCCTTGGAGTTGATCCAAGTTCCCCGTTTCAAGAGACTTCTTAGCTTCGTATGTAGATAATACCGCTTTGTATTCATCAGACTCCGTGGCAGTTGAAAGTGGGCCTTTCAAAAGAGTGTTTAGCTCTAGGGTAGACATCTTAGACAGTTGTTCAGGCTTTTGCCAATACAACTTGTCGGTTTCCGAAATATTGGTAGCGAATTTCCAAGACTTTTCAAACTCAGCAAGTTTTTTGACCCGTTCATCTCCTGTTAAGTCTTTAACACCTTCAGAAGTAATAAAGGCTTGTTGTGCTAGCTGCTTAAATGTTGCGCTGGCTTGGCCTTTTAACTCATACTCTTCCGCAATACTTCTCATGTCGGTGAGGGTATTTTGCATAGCTGGGGTTAGTGTACCAGCCCTTGCTTTTATGTACTGATCAATCTTCTGTGGATTAGCACCTATTAAGGTTTCTATCCCTGCATTACCTTCTTGAACTTTTACAATTTTTAGAAATGTTTCTATAGCTTTATAAGCTTCAGTTTTCTCTCCATACTTACCAGAAAGTAAGAAAGCCTCTAATGTATTAGCCGAATAATTGGCAAGTTTAGTTTCATCTTTCCAAAACGCTGGCTCTGCTTCCCGTACTTTTGCGGCGGTTAGATTTTCTTCAATAAAACCTTGACCGTCCTCAGTTTTAGTCGGTGTCGCATTATACTGAAGTTTTAAATCTGCCCAATAGTCAGAACCTTTACCTAGCATATCAGTTTTCTTTATACCCAAGATGGTATTGTTCCAACCTGATTCAGTAGCAAGCTTTTCAATTTCTGCTGCAAGCTCTATGTTTCCAGCTAGTTCGGCAGTCCGTAATCTAGGCAAGTAGTTAGTCTCTGTTAAACTCTTTAAATCCAAAGGCTCTGGTTGCTCACCAAATTCTATGCGCCCTGTTGTATCTTCAGGATTAGCTATTTTAGGAGTAACATCTACTAATGTTCCGTCTGTATCTGTCCTTTGATCAGGGTTTCTGGCTACGGGCTTTAGAGCTTTTAACATATCATCTGTCTGCGTAACCATGCCGCCATCAACTAAAGTTTCAAATTCGGCTTGATTCACTACAGGTTCGCCTGTTTGACCAGGGACGTAGGCAGACTGCGCTTTCATAAATTCGTTAAGACCAGAAAAATCCGTAAAGTTACCTTGTTTTACAGCACTTAATACCGCAGCCTGTGTCTGTGGGTTGTTTTCAATATTAGAATTAGAAGTTAACCAAAACCTAGCTAACTTTGTTTGATCTTTAGCCACTTTCTCTGCGGCGTCCTGCGCGGCTTTAATTCGGCGGTTCTCTGCACGGGTTTCACGCTTCTCTTCTAAGGCTTCCTGTCGTTTAGCTGCGTCTGACCTTTTCAGACCACCCACCAGTTCATCAAAGAAACCTGCAAAAGGGTCTGATTTCTTCTTGTACCCGCCAGAAGCAATTCCAGCCCGTACATTAGCCGCTTCAGATTTAAAGCTCATTTACTAATTCCTCTTCAACCACAGCCTCTTCTTCAAGCGGGACTTCTTCTTCAGGCTCTACAGACCCTAACATTTTAGCCTGTTCATCCTCAGACGCAGACATGCCCTCTGGCATAGCCATCAGACTACCTGTAGGCTCCTCTGGGACTACCTGTTCCTCTGGAAGTACTTCTTCCTCATCTTCTTGGTCCACTATGCCTAGAGAGGCTTTTAGAAGGGTAGGCGTAATGATAACGCGGTCTTTATCCTCAACGCCCATCTCGTATTTTAAGCCTACGTCTTTAGCAGCAATCTCAATGTAACGGGCGATGGGTCCAGCAATAAGGATTGCAAGGTCAATGCCTATCTTACCTTTGCTGACTGCCTGAAGGAGTATTGTGGTAACAACTGTAGTTATGTGAGCATCGATACCCAACATCGCAAATACTAATTCTATCTGTTCAGGCTCATCGATCTTATCAATTATATAAGAAACAGCCTCATCATAATCCACCAAATCCGGTGGCCTGTGCCACGAATAGTTTCGAGTATCTGAAGTATAATTTCCACCGGGGATTGGTGCATCAAGCTGCATCTTTAGCCTCCTTATCTTTTTCTTTTTTACTCTTAGTCGGCTCATCTAAAAGATCGTCTTCAAGTGCATCGAAATATTCAGGAGTGTACATCAAGCCTTCTTCTTTAAGCTCCCCAGTTTTCATAGGCATATTACCCTTTAGAAATACTTTGATTGATTTTTTAACAGCTTCATCAAATGTCATTATACTTATCCTGTAATTTATGCTTTGCCGCCAAGGAGGGAGGTCATCCATTCCGACCCACTAGCAGAGCCAATGTATGCCCCGCCTAACTTTAGAAGGCCGTCTAAGAACCCACCGCCGCTTGATTGTCCTGCTTGTGCATTCATCTGGGCAACTAAAAGCCTAAGCTCCCGGTCTTGATCGTTGTCAGCAGTTTTCCAAATATAATCTAAGAGGTTGTCTGCGCTGTCCCATATGTTGTTCTGGACTTCTTGCGTAAGGTCCAGCGCAGCCTTTACATCGGCTGTATGGGCATCTGCCATAAGATTGGTATTGGCAGTTTCCACGGTTTGACGCCACTTAGCATTTGCAACATCAATATTATATTGCATATTAGTAACAAACTGTTCGCGGGAGTTTTTAATGTCTGCATTGAACTTAGCCGCAGAGTTTATTTCTCCAGCGTTAAATCTTTTTAAAGTGTTCATTTCTGAAGTATTATGGCGCTGAATAACCGAATTTAATTCAGCATAAAATTTGTCTCGGTCATTATTAGTTTCGGCTGTGAACAATCGATTTGCGTTCACTTCTTTTGTATTTTCAAACATAGCCTGAACCAGAGCTTGTTTATTTATTACTTCAGCCTGTTGCTCATTATTTAAATTAGCCATGTCCATTGCCATGAAGTTTTTAGCATTTAGAACTGCGGCCTGAGAGCGTACATCTAGGTTAGCCATTTCCAGTTTTGCAAGGACGTTAGCCTTGTTAAGAATAGACTCTTGTTTGTTGTCTAGGTTTTTTACGGTTAAAGTTTGGAAGAAGCTTGCTTCCTTCTCTGCTACACCCAAGGTGGCTTCCATAATTGCGTTAGCCATTGCAGCCGTAGCAGCGGTTCCTGAGATGCCGCTAAAGGCAATGGACTTCATTGCATTTCGGTGCAGGGAAGCGGCCCACGGG
>Ga0208814_1001634_pt1 | contig 10250 bp, 8 predicted proteins | sample MalvirAntarct_55_FD_184253 | JGI IMG/M metagenome (GOLD analysis project Ga0208814, IMG submission 184253) | Marine viral communities from the Global Malaspina Expedition - Malaspina viral metaG Antarct_55 (SPAdes) (version 2) | ecosystem: Environmental > Aquatic > Marine > Oceanic | place: South...
GACTTAAGGGGAGCAATATCCGATAAAGAGGGTATTAATTTAGCAGAGAATTCAAATACAGCATTTAACTACCTTCCTGAAGGAGTGGAAGGTGTAGTTATGGCTATAAAAGTTTCTGATAAATCAGGGTTATTTATGATTGGAGCTGACGATTATGTTAGGTCATCTAAATCTATTCCTTTTACGGATGTAGAATTTGTCACAACCCCTGTTGTAGAAGGTAGATACGTTTCTATAAAAGATGATAAAGCTAATCCTATTTCTATTGAAAAAGTTGTTCATAAAGATACATCTATTAAAGCACAGAAGAACTTAGCACCTAACGGTCAGACATCTAACTTAAATGAAGAGCAGTATAAGTTAGTACGAACACCTGCATTTAAGAAATGGTTTGGTAATTGGGAGACTGACCCTGCAAATGCAAGTAAGGTTGTTGATGAGAACGGTGAACCGATGGTTATGTATCATGGAACTAGGGAAGATTTTGATGTATTCTCTAAAGAGTTTGCAAATAAGAATACTAAAGAACTAGAAAGAAATGAGTGGTTTTGGTTTTCTGATAAAAAAGATATGGCCGAAACTTATGGTTTTAAAATACTACCTGTATTTCTTAGTGCAAAAAATCCTCTTTCACAAGAAAAAGAAAAGATTAATATATTGTTTGATAAGGCAGTAAGAGAAAATAAAGATGGATTAATACTTGAAGATTTTACAGATGTTTATAGAACTACAAAAAAGTTGGCTTTTAAAGATGATATCGGTGAAGTAGAGATACTTATAGATGATAAAGACTGGACAGGGTATATTGCAAATGAAGCACTTGCGGACCCTGACCTTACAACTGAAACTTTAATAAGTGATTTAGAATATACTATTGAAGATAATAAGAATGAAATAAAATTATATGAAAAGGAGTATGATGTAGAATATAATTATACGGCAATTGAGCAAGCAACCCAATTACTTAAAGCTGTAAAAAAAGGTGGTAAAGAAGCTATACAAGTTACAGACGAAGTAAAAGGAACAGTTGTAGCAATACCAACATCTAATCAAGTAAAACTAGCAGACGGTTCTAACAAAACATTTGACCCACAGTCTCCATCTATACGTAAGCAGGAGGGTGGTCCTATGAGCATGGAGCAAAGGGTGGAGCAGATTGCGTTGAGGTATTACCCTCAGAACGGTAAGTTCTTTAGTAATCAAATCAATCACCTTGAGTTGATGGCGAAGTTAAAACCTACAGGGTTTAGGTTACAACAAAACAAAACTAAGAACGGGTGGACTATTCGTTACCCTAACAGTGGTAGGATTTTTGAGATACGTAAAGGTTATCAGGGTGGTGCTAAGGTTCCAGGTGTACGTTATCAAGAGGGTGGTCCGTCTATTAAGGATGTGAGGGATGCAGCTAAGGAGGATGGGCTTTCTAAGGCTGAGACTGTGACAGCACTTAAGAGATTAGGTTTCACACAGGCTGAGATAGACGAGTCATACGGTGTGAAGGAGGTGAAGTCTCCATCGCCAGCGAAGATACTAGGCAAGCCAAAGGATAAGAAGGTTACAGTAAACGAGAGGACTGCGTTAAAAGATCAGGTTAGGATGGCTGCAAGGTCTGCACGACTTAGTGTAAAGGCATACAAGGACGCTGCTAAGGAACTATCTGAAACTATATCTGCAATGATAGAAGATATAAGGAAAGACAGTGTGTTCTCTAGAGATAAGTTAGACGCTATACAAAAACGAATAGCTAAAACAAATCTAAACAACCCAGTAATGGTTGAGAGGCTACTTAATTATATAGAGAAGGTTTCATCTGATGCAGATTACGGTGCTAAACTAGCGGAGGCTAGGTCTAATATTAAGGCTATACGTAAGGGTTCTAATAATAAAAATAAAGAAGCCTCGATTAGAGCTACAGCTAAGAACTTTACGAAGGTTGATCCCGCACTTGTGGATGATATAGACCTATACCTAGAAAAGTCTAGAGAGATTAAGGAAGGGTTAAAGCCTACCTCTATCACTGATGCTAGAACTAAGGTGGCACCTCTTTTTAACACTAATAGTATTGACGAGTATACCTCTGAAACATTAAAGGCTCAAAATGAAAAAACTATGGCAGCACTCAAAGAAAAGATTGCTGATATAACAGGTCTTACAATTGAAGACTTACAGGGTCTAGATATAGATAGTCTTCTTTTACTACAGGAAGATACTAGTGAGAATAAAGATAAGATTAATGAGATTACTCAGAAGCTTACTGAGGAGAATATAAAGAAGGTGTTTGATGTCTACGCAGGGTTAGCTTCTAGAGACTTAGGTGACTCGGATATAAGTAATGAGGCTAAGAGGTTGATAGATAAGTTAATTAATATTGACCCATTGATACTATCAAAGAAGGATGCAATCCTAGCTATTGATGCACTTAATAACTTCCTAGTAAATCAATCCACTGGAAACGTTGGTAATATTGTCGCTAGGTTTACGGGTGAGAAGGGTTTGATTTCCTTAATAAAGAAGGGTGTAGTTGCTCAGGGAGTAAGGTTGTTCAGGTCACCACTAATAGGTAGAGTTTATTATAATTATATGAGTACACTTCCTTTATTAACTAAGAGGTTGTTTAATAAAACTAACGCAGCTCTAGTCTTAAAGCTTAGTGGTGTGCGTGGAATAACTGACGGTAAGTCAAGAGCTATTAAAGTAGCTAATGGGATAACAGATGCCTACGTAAATATATTTGGGAAGACTAAACCTAATGGTGAAGCGTTCAATACAGCACGTAATGTAACCGAAAGGGGACTATTCTCATTCATGAGACGATCTACTGAGGGTAATCAGAAGGAAGAGTTTCTTAGAAGGAAGGGATTAATAAAGGAAAGTATAGATGAACTAGAGCGTAAAAAGAAGCCTACGAAACAAGAACGTGAAAGGGGTCAGCTTTATAGAGAGGCTTACGACAGGTTGCTTTCTGATGCGGGTAGCATAGAAGACGTTGAGTCACGTATGGATAGCAATAATAAAAAGGCTGTTGATTGGTGGACTAACAAGTGGTCAAGTTACTATGATGACTTAAGAAGGGTTAACCTAGAAGTATATAACGAGCTGTTGGATAAGGACGTAAACTATACACCAGATGTGTTTATGTCTATAGGAAAACAAGATGAGGTTAGTGACGGAACGTCATCGTCTAGCTTCTTGGGGGCATCGGGGTATACGAGTAAGAAGAAATCTGGTGTACTTATGGAGTCCACTAGGCCACAAACATTACCAGCGGGTAGGATTATAAGTTTAGATTTTGATAGCAATAACGTTAAAACAATTGAGGCTGCATTGATAGATATAAATACCTCAGCATCTGTGATGCAGGCCGCTGCTTTCTTAAACTCTAAAAATTTAGAGGGGTTAATTCCTAACGTGGATGATAGAAATTTATTTAAGGATAGAGTAAATGACTATATACTTGCAACAAAAAACATTTTAATATCAGACGATAATGCTGCAAAAGAGATTGTTAAAAAGCTAGATAGGGTTGCTAACTTTGGTGCTGCACGTGCTTTAGGTAGTGCAGGTATGGCGATAAAACAGTCAGTTCCTGTAGTACTTAACACACTTGTTAATGCTGGACAAATAAATATAGGTATAGTATACAACCCTAGCTATAACAGTTGGTTAGATGGTACAGGAATGCCTGTCACTATAAGGGGTTTAGAATCTCAGGGGGATATTCAAACCATTAACAGGCTTATAGATAAAGCATCCACCTCTAAAGGGGCTAAGTTTATTGAGTCAGTAGAGGACTTACAAACATGGTATTTAAAAATGTTCTTAAAGAAACCTGACGTTGCGGTGGCGAGGGCTTCTTTTGCAGCATATTATAAGCAGTCACTCAAGAGACAGGGGCTACCTAGTACGGATATAGACTGGGCTAACCATGAAACCAACAAGAAAGCTGCTGAGTATGCTCAGAATATGTTAGACGAACAGCAAAATGTCTCTGACCCAGACCTTCAGGGTAAACTGTTTAGTAGTAAGAGTCCTACGGCTCGTGTTATAAGAAAGGCATTGTTCCCTTTCGCCAACTTTATCATGAATGCAACAGCAAGAAAATATAGTGACATAGCGTCACTTATGTCTAAGACTGCAAGCAGTCAAGATAAAAAAGATGCGGCCCGTTCTCTAGGTGCGTACGCCATAGAGTTAGTAGTATTTCAAGCAATAAGTATAGGTTTAAGGGAGGCCTTATATCAAGGCATACGGGCTTTTCTTGGTGTTGAGGATGACGATGAGGAGGTTGAGAAGAGAATGAAGAAGTATAAGAAGGGTGCGGGCACAGCACTGGGATTAGATTTATTATCTCCAATCACCCCACTAAATGACTATGTAGCTAAGTTTTTAAATAAAGGTCTTAATGTTATTCAGGGAGAGGAGGAGAAGAAGGGTGACAACTTCCAGTTGTATGACGGATCATACGGTGACGATTTATCAAAGAGAATTGGTGGTTATGGTATAGCTGTAGATAAGTTTAAGGTTTCTATGGAAAATATAATGATGTCATTCTTTAATGAGGGTGAATACACTACTGAATTTGCAGGTAATATAGGGACAAAAAAAATGAAGGAGGAAAACTTAAACATGGCTAAATTATTATCCGCTATGGAGTTCCTTTATATATCTGGAGGTCTACCAGGAGAGTTCGGTACGGCAGCTAGGGATGGAATAAAGATGTTGAAGAGAGACGCTAAGAGTTCTTCACAATTAGAGAAGGATGCTATGTGGGGTGTCTATGGAAGTGAATCACGAATGAAAAAGATTGGTAAACAACAACCAGAGGTACAGAAAGAATTGGAACGTATACAGAAAACTCCAGAGTACATAAAACAAAAAGAGGAAAGGGAGAAAAAAAGCGAAGAGAATAAAGAAAAGGAGGCTAAGAAACTTAAAGATTTAGGATTTAAAAATCCAAAGGATAAAATGGAGGAATATAGAAAAGAGAAGGCAAAGAGAATGAAAGACCTTAGGGACCAGGCTAAACAGTAGTCCTTCTGTTATGGGTTTGTATCCTATGACAGTTGGCACACCGTACCTCACACTTGTCTATCTCTTTCTGTATGGTCTCTATGCAGGAGCAGCTGTGGCACATGTCTGAAACGTTCTTAACCTTCTCCCCCCTTACGTGGTCAAATTCTAACACCACAGGGTTTTGCTCACCGCAGTCAATACACTGTGAATTACTTTTAACCTCTGCTATGTACTCTCGATTCTTTTGTCTCTGCTTCACGTTCCTTTCGTATGAGCGTTTCTTTACCTTAACCTTGTTATCCTCATAGTGCCTCTTAGATGCGGCAGCCTGGTCCTCCTTAGTCTTGTAGGCCATTATATCTCTTCAGTAAGAGACTGAATAAGCCCTGATAAAAATTTTATATTGTCCTGAGCCTTGACCTTAACAGTGTCGTGGTCCCTATCCATCATGCCCTCGTATAAATCGTCACCAAAGTCGTGGATTTTAGAACATAGAAACTCTATATGTTTTATTGTATCCTCGTCCTCGTGTGCTACTGATCCCATTATGATTCCATGTCGAGCAGCAAAGACTTGCCAAGCTCTGGGCTTACTGTCTTTATTGCCTTGTATATTTTTTTTGATAGCTGCTGTGTGGTTGACCTCTCCTGTCTAGATGAGTCTAACCCTAGGTTGGAGTACATGACATTATTAATATGAAGAAGCGTGTCTATCTTCCTCTTGTCAGACCAAGTAGTGTAGTCCACTATCTTGTCTATGTCATCTATGTTATATCTACAGTCCATTGTATTTAATTATGCTGGTTCTAATATTCTATCTAACTGTTGTTGAACCTTTAACAGATTCAAAGATAATATTTTATTTTGTTTATGCAACTGTTTAATAGATTTTTGCATGTCTATCTTTATAACTAGGTCAAGTGCGTCTACATATTTATTCTTAGCTTCTAATGGCTTACCCCATACATTAAGTATGTTACGGTAGTCTGCCTCCATAGCCTTATCGTATGCTACCATAGAGTCAAACTCTTTTATTGCGTGTATGATTGTGCCATGGGTCTTACTAAAGAACCTACCTATCATTGCATACGACATATTATTTTGCTCCCTTAGTATCTTATAACAGATTGCCCTGGCTTTTATAAACCTATATTTTCTTGTAGGCATATCTACGTTTACGTTCATTGTATTATTTACTAAGTACTTCAGTGTCTTTACCTCTAGTGATTCCATTTGATTTTTTATTTAAATTAATTAAGTCTAGGTACTCATCCATTGAGACCATCTTTATATCTGATAGTATTATATTTGTTTCTTCGTCCTTTATAATCTCTAGGGCGAATGTTATAGGCTCGTCATCGTTATCTATAACTACACCTCCTAACACAGTAGACACCAAGCTGTTTATGTCAACGGCATCTACCTTCTCGTCTATAAACCTTGCAATCTTTATCCCTGTTAGGATGTCTATGTTAGATAGACTTTCTACAAAGTCTTCTGACACATCAAAACCTTTATCCTTTATATACTTCCGTCCTGCATCCATGTTCATCTAATTCTTTTAGTCTATACTCCTGTAACCTAGACAGTTTTCCAGTTGGTCTCTTCACCTCTGAGAATAAAACATCACACCCAGGTGGTATAGCAACAAGGTCAGGGATACCATTCTTATTAGTCTTAATAAGTTTTATTACATAGTACCCCTCAGCCTCTAGCTGTTTGATTCTTTTACCCTGTATCTGCTGCTCTGTCATCTACAAATTTAATAATTCTATTTTAAAATGTGCAAGGGTGTAATCCTTTTTCTTAATCACCGCCTTGTATATGTCCCTCTCTATACCGCCCTTGCTAAATATCCAGTAGATATTATTCTTTAGTCTATCCTTGGTAGTCATCCTATCTCTGCTCTGCCAGTATGATGTTGCACTGAAGTCTATGTTGTAGTACACTAGGCAGTCAGCCTCCTTCAGGGATATACCCTCACGACCACTCACGATCTGTAGTGCTATGCTCTTGTCTGTGGTATTGAAGCAGTCAAGGTCTTGACATATGTCCTTACCAAACACTTGCTTTAGTGCGTTAAGTTCCTCCTTAAACTTATAGAAGATACCTATCTTCTTTCCGTTGAAGTGTTTTTTAATAAACTCTGCCTTGCTTAGGTCTATCACCATGGAGTTACCACTCTCAAACTTAATGGTCCCACTACACATTTGGTGTACCTTTGTCATAAGCTTTACTGCGGTGTCGGCTAGGATTACTTCATCCTTGCCCTCAATAACTAGGTCCCTCTTTAGTTTAGATATAAGGCTCGTAGTGGATGTCTTCATGACAACCTCCAACACATTCTCCTGTGTGTCCACCACGAATCCTGCCTGCTTCTGACTGAAGTTTATAGTGTAAGGAGACATGGCTTTTATTATATCCTCACTGCCCTTTGAGTAGTCGTTTATGTATAGGCCACCCATCTTCTTTTGTATGACCCTGACAAACTCTGATGCAAACTTATAAAAGTTTTTATAAGATGTGAACGGATTACTCGGTATGAAGTAAACCTGGTGGTACATCTGTGAGTAAGACTCAGGTGTAGGCGTACCACTAAGTAGTATTACGTATGGGTTATGTTTTACCATCAACTCCTTAACCTTCTTTGCCCTACCACTTGGCTTTGGGAACGCACCCATACCATGTGCCTCATCACATATAACCATATCCCACTTGATGTCTGGTATCTTATGTATGCTCTCGTAGTTTATAACGAACAAAGATATAGAGCTTGGACACATCATCTCACTGTCGGACACGATAGAGCTGATAGCCTTCTTCTTTGTTAGGAACAGTACGTTCTCTACGTCCTTCATCTGATCAGCTATACCTAGACTTGTTAGTGTTTTACCTGTGCGTACCTCCATTGCTAAGTATAAAAACCTATGCTTGCATAGTATACCTAAACCCCTAGATATAATATCATTTTGATACTGTCTAAATTTTACCATGTTTTATATTTTAATTACCCCAAACTATATTGTCCCTACTAAGTGATATCAATGGCTCAATGTCATCATCATTAGGTACCCTACCCTCAGGTGTACCACCAGCTAACTTAACCTTGTAATCACAAACTATATTTCTTCCATTGTGTAGCGGTATATACCCCCATCTTTCATACTCCCTAAATAATAAGTAGCTTGGTAACAATGTTGTTTCACTTAGAGTTATTAGTTCCTTAAACTTTGGCACATTTAAAAAGCAGTGTGCCTTTTTATTGTACCACTTACACTCTACCCAGCAAACTATATTGGTGTCTACAGGGTTGTAACAGTATCCATCTATCCTATATTTTTTACTAGATGATGAGAACTGATTATAGCTAGAGCTTAGGTGCTTAGAAAAAACCTCAAACAACCTTTTCTGTTTTATTAAATCTGATTTTGTTTCTCTTTTATGTATCATTATTTATTTATTTATTAGCAAACTCAACCCACTTACCAATCATGTCTCTGTCACCCATAAGCTTTCGTTGGTACTTGTATTCCGAGTAGTAGCATAGCCACTTACCAAACTCTTGTCTACTAATCTTAGATGACCCTCCCTTCCCATAGTCTGGACAGTCATCAATAAACTCTAGAAATAAATCATTTTCATATATACGTTTATTTTTAACTAACTTATGGTGAGGCTTACCATTATAAGCTCCACACCATTGAGCAAAAGGGAAGCAAGTATTTGAAGTGAACTCCATTGTAGGTTTGTTTTTATGTACACTTGTCAGTAGTCCTTTGTTTAAATATAATTGTAAACACTGTATCATGTAGTTATCAAACTGACACCACTCGTTATCATTCCACTCACCAAACATTAGCTTGCCAAACTCTACCTGTGGTGTAAAATCCTTAGTGTAAAACTGATTAAGTACTAGGTCCCACTTCCTTCTAGCAAATGAGTTACCCTTACCACCTATTGGATAGTTGGTAGTGATAGCGACCTTTGGTGACTTAGCAAATGGTATCTTGATTGCATCCTTGTTCTTCTTCTCCAGCGTCAACCCCTCAGTAATAACACTGAATAGTTTTTCAAAGTTAAAGTTCTTCTTAACATCATCAAAGCATAGGATCTGAGTGTCTGCTGACACAAGCTGATATGCAAATGACTTATCAAAGTTAAACGACTTACCATCTATCACTACAAGCTTCTTCATGTGTCCAATCCCTGTCATGAATAGACCCTTACCCGTACCACCCTCTGGGTTTTCTGATATAACCTCATCGTTTAGTATTGTAGCGGGGCAGTAAGATAGATTCTTCCATCCATGAAGCAGGTACCCTACTGTAGACTCCATAGTCCTAGCTCTTTCCTCATTTTCTCCAGAGATATTATTTAAAAACACTTGGTAGTCACAGTTAACTACGTCACACATGTCAAACACTCTGTTAATAACCTGGTCCTTCCATACGTAACCACCAAGGTCGAGGTAGTCTATGGGTGTTATCTCATCCTTAGTAACCTTAACCGCACAGTTGTTGTAGTATAAGTAAGCCGTATCCTTTGTGTCCGCAATAAAGTAAACCTTAATGGAACCTAAAAGTGTAAGGAACTCCTCCCTAAAGTACCTAGTGCACTCAGCAAAGTAGTTATATATAGACAGGTCATCTACATCTAAAAGAAACTCTAACACAAAGTCTTTTATCTGCTTCTCTGACGCATGCTCAATGTGGTTGTTGGTTACCTTAACAAATACATAACTGTTACTGCCCTCAGGACTAAACTTATAGAACCCATTATCCTCAAGGAAGTTCTTGAATGATATGTGAACTATTTTTACTACACCCTTTTCACTCTTGGTCCAGAATGTTTCGTCATCCTTCTCCTCCTCGAATCTTCTGAGCACGTTGTCTATTATAACATCATCTACATCGGTATTATTTTCAATTGTATTTTTTATTTCAGTCTTGGACATACCCCTCCTCATCTTCTGCTTGACTGTGTTAACCATGTCATCGTCCTCATAGTACTTGGTAGCAAAGTTCTGAGTCTGAGAGTAAGCTGACTTGATAGTTCTTGTCAGCTCAGATTGACTAAAGTCTTTGCATATAAAACTTTTCATCACATATCCAGCTAGGTTCTGAGTAATACCAAAGTCATTAAACGCAGAGGCCAGTACGTACACGTTGTTGTTTCTTTCACCAGGCTTGAACCCATACTTTCTTTCCCACCACTTCATTAGGATGTCTACTATCTTAT